>OHKH01000766.1_pt1 | contig 11550 bp, 8 predicted proteins | sample 1568831 | NCBI WGS metagenome assembly OHKH01 (sample SAMEA3879581, study PRJEB24766) | human gut metagenome | biome: human-associated habitat; feature: feces | place: USA | collected 1985/1987
CGGGGCGTGTCACCGCCAGCAGGTCGTTGCAGCCTTTGAGCAGTACGTTCCAGTCGCGGAACCGTTCGCCGCGGTAATCCTCCTCCGTGAATCCGTACTGCTGCACCATGGTGCCGAAGCCGCCGTCGAGCAGCAGGATGCGGGATTCGAGCACCTCGTATAACTTGTTTGCCATTTACTTTCCGATGATTTCTATTTCGAAGAGTTTGCTCCAGTTCTTGCCGGTCACGAAGATGCGCTTCCCGGCGGCATCGTATGCGATGCCGTTCAGTACGTCGGTCGTGGGCGTAACCTCCTCGTCGGGCAACAGTCCCGTGAGGTCTACGACCCCTTCGACCACGCCCGTCGCCGGGTCGATAATGACGATCTGGTCGGTCGTGTAGACGTTGGCCCACAACTTGCCGCCGATCCACTCCAGTTCGTTGAGGAAATTGATCGCTATGCCTTTGAGCGTCACCGTCGTGCGTTTCTCGCGTTTGAAGGTCGCAGGGTCGAGCGTGTAGATATTGGCCGTGCCGTCCGACATGTAGAGCTTCTCGCCGTCGGTCGTGAGGCCCCATCCTTCGCCCGCATAGGCGAAAGTGCGGAGCTGCCGGCCCGTTGCCGCGTCATAGACGTAGGCTTTGTTGTTTTCCCAGGTCAGTTGGTAGATCTTGCCGTCGAGCAGCGCGATGCCTTCGCCGAATTCGCTGCGGGGCAGCGTAGCCACTACGTCCGTGCGTCCTGTTTCGAGGTCGATGCGCTGCAGGCGGGAGTGTCCGTATTCGCCCGTACCTTCCCACATCACTCCGTCTGCGAACAGGAGCCCCTGCGTGTAGCTGTCGGTCGAATGGGGATAGCTTTCGATGACCCGGTAGGTGTAGGTGCGCGGCGCGGCGGGGGTAGCGGCCGGGGTTTCCGTTCGGAGGGTTTTCGTGCGTCCCGAGCAGGCGGCCAGCGTCATCGCCAGCAGTCCGATCCATGCGATTTTTGTCATTGGATTTCGTATCGTTTATATTCTGTCCGGCTGCGGTGTTGGCCGTTTATAGCCGGTATGTCCTTATTATAATAGGCAACAAAGATAGCTATTTTTCGGGAAAAGACGTCGATTTCGGCGCCCGAATTACGGATCGGAGGGGCTGTCGGTCCGGGTGCTCTTCCCCGAAGCCCTTCCTGAAAGAAAAACGGATCGGTGCGGAGATATTTATCGGGTGTTTGTTGCTTGCTAATGAATTATTTTGTACTTTTGCCGACCCGAACTGTAACGTATAAAACAACTGAAATATGAATATCGTAAGAGAACAGCGCGAGCAGAATAACTCGCTCATCAAGGTGACCGTAGGCGAGAAGGATTACGGCGATGCGGTCGAAAAATCCCTGCGTGAGTACAAACGCAAGGCCAATATTCCGGGCTTCCGCCCCGGTATGGTGCCGATGGGCGTGATCAAGAAGATGTACGGCAAGGGCGTGCTTGCGGAGCAGGCTTACCGCCAGGCTTCGGAAGCGGCGTTCAACTACCTGCAGGAGCAGAAGATCGACTATGTCGGTGACGTGATCCCCTCGGAGGAGCAGGGCGACTTCGATTTCGAGAACGGGACCGAATTCGAATTCATTTTCGAGATCGGCGAAGCTCCCGAGGTGAAGCTCGAGCTGTCGGCGAAAGATAAGATGACCTACTACACGATCAAGGTCGATAAGAAGATGCACGACGATTACCGCAGCAATTTCCTGCGTCGTTTCGGCCGTCTGGTGGATACCGACAAGGTAACGGCGGACGAAGCGCTGGAGGTGACGCTCGACAACGGCGATATGAAGATCGAGGGCGCTTACGTCGGACTGATTTCGATGAACGAGGAGGAGCGCAAGCCCTTCATCGGCAAGAAGGTCGGATTCAAGATGCAGGTCAATGTCAATGAACTTTACAAGACTCCGGCGCAGCGTGCCGCCGTATTGCAGGTCAAGGAGAACGAATTGGAGGGTATCAAACCCGAATTTTCTCTCGAAATCACCAAGATCCGCAAGTTCGCGGAGCCGGAGCTGAACGAGGAGTTCTTCAAGATGGCTTTTCCTGCGGGCAACGTCAAAACCGCCGAGGAGTTCGAGGCGTTCGTCGATGCCGAGATTTCGAAGGAGCTGCGCCGCGAGAGCGACTATCTCTTTACGTTGCAGTTGCGTGATTTCCTGTTGAAGAAAGCCGGGTTGACCATGCCGGTCGAGTTCCTCAAGCGCTGGCTGTACGTCATCAACGAAGGCAAGTTCTCCAAGGAGGAGATCGAGAAGGATTTCGACGCTTTCGTGAAACTGTTCACCTGGAATTACCTCCAGAAATATTTCATCAAGCAGGATAACCTCACGGTAACCCCCGAAGAGGCTACTGCAGAGGCCAAGGCGTTGGCACAGGCCCAGTTCGCTCAATACGGACTGCCGACGGCTCCGGAAGATATGCTGGCCAATTACGCCAAGAAGATTCTCGAGGACCGCGAGCAGGGACAGAAGATCTACGAGAAGCTGTATGAGATGAAGGTGGTCGAGGACGTGAAGTCCAAGATCAAGGTGACCGAAAAGGCCGTTTCTGCCGAAGAGTTCGCAAAACTGGCCAAGGAGATTTAAGAAACAGCGGAAAATTGGTATCCGATCAGAGCTTTGAGGGTTTGATTTTTGCAATCACTCCCTCAAAGTCTGTTTAGTAGTCATACTTCTGTTTTTTGCTTCTTCCCTCGTTTTTGCCGGATTCGAGCCTGCATCGTGTGTTGGCCGGGTACGGGAAATCGAGTAGGACCGGAGGCAAGTCGCGGAAAAATTTTTGAACCGGCTTCCGATGTTTTTTATTAACTTGCAAACTGTTCGGTTATGAATGAATTTGAAAAATACGCCACCCGGCATTGCGGTATCAATAGTCTGAAACTGCATGATTTCCGCTCGCAGTACGCGGCCTACGTGTCGCCGACGATCATCGAGGAGCGCCAGTTGAACGTGGCGACGATGGACGTCTTTTCGCGTTTGATGATGGATCGCATCATCTTTTTGGGGGCTCCGATTTACGACGATGCGGCCAATATCATCCAGGCACAGCTGCTGTTCCTGGAGTCGGCCGACCCGGAAAAGGACATCCAGATTTATATCAACTCCCCGGGCGGATCGGTGACGGCCGGTCTGGGAATTTACGATACGATGCAACTGGTGCAGCCCGATGTGGCGACCATCTGTACGGGACTGGCCGCTTCGATGGGCGCCGTGCTGCTGACCGCCGGTGCTGCAGGCAAGCGCTCGGCGTTACCCCATTCGCGGGTGATGATCCATCAGCCGCTGGGCGGGGCTCAGGGGCAGGCGTCGGACATCGAGATCACGGCCCGCGAGATCCGCAAGACCAAGCAGGAGCTGTACGAGATCATTGCGGCCCATTCGGGCGCTCCGATCGAGAAGATCGAAAAGGATGCCGACCGCGATTATTGGCTGTCGGCTCGGGAGGCCAAGGAGTACGGGCTGATCGACGAGGTGCTGACCAAGCGGGGATAATATTTCTGTTTCAATCTGCAGGGGACGGTCGATTTCGGGAGAGAAAATGTATCGTTTCCGATCAGCGGAGGCAGAGCGGGGCGCTCGATAGGCCGAGCGGAATAAATGAAGAACCCGGTTCGATATTTCCGGTGTGCGAAGTCGGAACGAGGCCGATCGACGGCCGGGTAGAGATGATGGCGGGAGTTTGTTTTCGACTTTATCCCGGCAGAGGCTCGTCCGAAAGTTCGACCGGGACCGGGAACGAAATTCGAAGGAAAACTAAAGACCTATGGCTAAAAATTACGGAGAAGACCTTTACGGCAACGAGAGCGATGCGTGTTCGTTCTGCGGGGCCAAACGCCGCGATGGTGCGATCCTGTTGAGTTCGTCCAAGGGTTGCAATATTTGCAGCAAATGTATTGCGAAAGGATACCAGATGCTCATCGACAACGATGTGCTGCATGACGAAGCCGCATCCCGTCGCAAGGAGAAGAAGAATACCTCGTTGAAATTCGAGGATTTGCTCAAGCCCAATGAAATCAAGGAGTTTTTGGATCAGTACGTGATCGGGCAGGACGATGCCAAACGCTATATGTCGGTGGCCGTATATAATCACTACAAGCGGCTGCTGCATGCTTCGGGCGAGGCGAGCGAAGTGGAGCTCGACAAGTCGAACATCCTGCTGGTCGGCCCGACGGGTACCGGCAAGACGCTGATGGCCCGCACGATCGCCAAATTGCTGAACGTGCCCTTCACCATCGTGGACGCTACGGTACTTACCGAGGCGGGATACGTGGGCGAGGATGTCGAGAGTATTCTCTCGCGGCTGTTGCAGGTGGCTTCCTACGACGTGGAGCTGGCCCAGCGGGGAATTGTCTTCATCGACGAAATCGACAAGATCGCCCGCAAGAGCGACAATCCGTCGCTTACGCGCGACGTGTCGGGTGAAGGAGTGCAGCAGGCTTTGCTGAAGATTCTGGAAGGCACGGTGGTCAATGTTCCGCCCCAGGGCGGGCGCAAGCATCCCGAGCAGCAGTTCGTGCAGGTCGATACGCGCAACATTCTGTTCATCTGCGGCGGAGCGTTCGACGGCATCGAGAAGAAGATCGCCCAGCGGCTCAACACCCGGGCGATGGGTTACGGACGGATGAATGCCGATTCCGTGGACCGCAACAACCTCATGCAATACCTTATGCCGCAGGACCTCAGGTCGTTCGGTCTGATTCCCGAACTGGTGGGCCGCCTGCCGGTGCTGACCTATATGGAGCCGCTCGGCCGCGAGGCCCTGCGTTCGATCCTCACGCAGCCCAAAAATGCCATCATCAAGCAGTATGAAAAGCTGTTCGAGATGGACGGCGTGAAGCTCGTGTTCGACGACGAGGTGTTGGACTATATCGTCGATAAAGCCATCGAGTACCGGCTCGGTGCCCGGGGATTGCGTTCGATCTGCGAAGCGATCATGATGGACACGATGTTCGATATCCCCTCTTCGGGAGAGCGCCGCTTCGAAGTGACCTTGCCTTATGCCCGGGAAAAGTTCGAAAAGAAGAAATTTTTGGCGCTCAAGCAGGTCGGATAAGCCGGATTTATATTAAATTTGTACCACGAACGCCGGGCCGCTTGCAACATGCCGGAGCGGGAGGCTGTCGGAATGGAACATCGAGCGGGCGGGATTTCCGGTTTTCAATGCGGTCTTGTCTGCCTGGTTTTCCGCAGGAACGGAACCGGGCGGATCTGACGCGGGCGCGGGCCGGGTGAAAGGATTCCGCAATTTATCCTGAACAGGATACGCAAGTCCGTTGCATCGGGGTGGTGCAGGTTTATCCGGGTTACGCCGTATGTAGCAGCGAAGCGAGAAATTCAAACATAATAAAAGCATACAATCACTTATGATTACTAAATCCGAACTCACGCGCGTTGCAGACAACATCCGCATCCTGTCTGCGGCGATGGTCGAGAAAGCCAAATCGGGACATCCCGGCGGCGCAATGGGCGGCGCGGACTTCATGGCTGTACTTTACACCGAATTTCTCCGCTACGATCCGGACCAGATGGATTATCCCTTCCGGGACCGTTTCTTCCTCGATCCGGGACACATGTCGCCGATGCTCTACTCGACTCTCGCACTGGCCGGAACTTATTCGGTGGAGGATTTGCGTAATCTGCGGCAGTGGGGCAGCGTCACGCCGGGCCATCCGGAAGTGGACGTGCTGCACGGTGTGGAGAATACGTCGGGTCCTCTGGGCCAGGGGCATGCCATGGCGCTGGGCGCCGCGATCGCCGAGCGGTTCCTTGCGGCTCGTTTCGGGGAGTGGCAGTCCCACAAGATCTATGCCTACATCTCCGACGGCGGTATCGAGGAGGAGGTGTCGCAGGGCGTGGGCCGCATCGCCGGCCACCTGGGGATGAACAATCTGATCATGTACTACGATTCGAACAACGTTCAGCTTTCGACCAAGGTCGATGAGGTGGATACCGAGAACGTAGCGATGAAATACGAGGCGTGGGGCTGGAACGTCATCACCATCGACGGCCATGACGTAGAGCAGATCCGCGAAGCTCTTACGGCTGCCAATGCCGAAAAGGAGCGTCCGATGCTTATCATCGGCCGTACGGTCATGGGCAAGGGTGCGGTTGCGGCCGACGGATCGAGCTTCGAGGACAAGGTTTCGACGCACGGTCAGCCGCTGACGGCTGCCGGAGCCGATTTCGCCGCTACCGTCCGCAACCTGGGCGGCGATGCGGAGGATCCGTTCAAGATCTTCTCCGAGAGCGGCAAGGTGTTCGACGCCCGCCGCGAAGAGCTTCGTGAATGGGTGCGCACGCAGCGCGAGAGGGAGAAGACGTGGCGTTCCGAGCACAAGGAGCTCTCCCGCAAACTCGATCTTTTCCTCTCGGGCAAGGTGCCGGAGATGGACTACAAGGGACTCGAGATCAAACCCGACGGTGCGACCCGCGCCGCCTCGGCTTCAGTGCTCTCCTTCTATGCGGAGCGGATCGAAAATATGATCGTCGCCTCGGCCGACCTCTGCAATTCGGACAAGACGGACGGCTACCTCAAGAAAACCAAAGCCTTCTCGAAGGGTGATTTCTCGGGCAAGTTTTTCCAGGCAGGCGTTTCGGAGCTGACGATGGCCTGCATTGCCAACGGTATGGCGCTGCATGGGGGCGTGATTCCGGCGTGCGGTACGTTCTTCGTCTTCTCGGACTACATGAAGCCGGCCGTGCGCCTCTCGGCGCTGATGCGCCTGCACGTGATCTATGTCTGGACACACGACTCGTTCCGCGTGGGCGAGGATGGCCCGACGCACCAGCCCGTCGAACATGAAGCCCAGATACGCCTGATGGAGCACCTGAAGAACCATCACGACGAGCGTTCGATGCTTGTGCTGCGTCCTGCCGACGGCGACGAGACGGTCATGGCCTGGAAGCTGGCCGTCGAGGAGCACCGCCCCGTGGCGCTCGTGCTCTCGCGCCAGAACATCAAGACGCTGCCGGCATTGGGTACGAGCCGCCGCGAAGAGGCCGCGCAGGTTTCGAAGGGCGGTTACGTGGTGATGGATTCGGCCAAACCCGAGGTCGTCATGGTGGCTACCGGCTCGGAGGTCGCTACGCTTGTCGAAGGGGCCGAATTGCTTGCTGCCGAAGGTATTTCGGTGCGCGTGGTGAATGTCCCGAGCGAGGGCCTGTTCCGTGACCAGCCCAAATCCTATCAGGAGGGCATCCTGCCTGCCGGCGTCGTCCGCTACGGCCTGACATCGGGACTTCCGGTGAACCTGATGGGGCTTGTGGGCGAGAAGGGCATGATCCACGGCCTCGACCACTTCGGCTGGTCGGCTCCCTACACGGTGCTCGACGAGAAGTTCGGCTATAACGGTGCCACGGTGGCGGCCGAGGTCAAGAAATTGCTCAGCAGATAATCGTCCGGGTTCCCTGCGCCGTAGAATGCGGGGAGCCGGATAAATACGTAATGAACAAGGCCCCGAAATCATATTCGGGGCCTTGTTTGCAAGGCCTTGCCAAGCCCGGATACCGTGGGCCGGAACCTCCCGCAGCAGGAATTGCACCTGCCGTTCCGTAAAAACGCTCCCCGGATCCTTGCTGAATCCGGGGAGCACTATATATATAATTAGGTGCCGCTGTATTACTGCATGTAGAGCGTGATCCGGTCGTAGTATTGCCCGTCGATGAAAAGTTCGCCTGTCAGCCTACCCCGGCGGATGTATACGTTGCGCAGTTCGCGCGGGTAATCGGCCCGCCCGTAGCTGATGTAGATTTTGTCGTCGTAGGCGTCCCACTGGATGTTGAGCGTGTCGAGGTAACGCCCCGTGTCGGCGTAGCGGAGCTCGTCGGTGCCGAAGCCGTCCGCCCCGAAATAGACATAGCTGTCCAGAGGGATGCGTCCGTCCTGGTAGAATCCCAGGTCGCCCGCCCAGACTCTCCCCGAGAGCGTGTCGTACAGGTCGTCGTCATCGTTGTCGCAGCCCGTGAAGGCCACGGCGGCGAACAGGAGCAGTGCGGCGAGGAAAAATCTTTTCATATACGGTGTGTTAAGAATTGTCGGATGCAAAGGTATGTTTTTTTTGCATATTGTGAAAATCCTGCGTATCTTTGCAGTCCCGTCTGTCAAGCGGGGAGATGTGGAAAGATTTGACTGATTGCAACCACAATAAAAAATCGCTAAAACAGCTTATTTTTTATTCCAACAGCCAATTTTTCCCATTTTATACGTTTTTATTTATTTACCGGGTAATTGCATGCCCACGTCGGCCGTTTGTCGGTACCGGTTATTTTGTGCGGTATCGCCAAGTCCCCTCCGGGGAGGGGATTCAGGGAGCGTAGCCTTTTCAGCACGGCTGTAAGCCGTGGGTGCGGCCGCTCCGGGCTATCGGCCGGGGGAAGTATGCGATACCATAAAACAATGTATACAATGGGCTTTTTGTTTACATCGGAATCGGTGTCCGAGGGGCACCCCGATAAAGTTTCAGACCAGATTTCCGACGCCATTCTCGACGAATTCCTGCGCCGCGATGCCAATTCGAAGGTCGCCTGCGAAACGCTGTGCACCACCGGGCTGGTGGTCGTGGCGGGTGAAGTGCGTTCGGATGCCTATGTCGACGTGCAGGGCGTGGCGCGCCGCGTCATCAACCGCATCGGATATACGAAGAGCGAGTCCCAGTTCGACTGCAATTCGTGCGGTATCCTGTCGGCCATCCACGAGCAGTCGTCCGACATCAACCAGGGCGTCGTGCGTGCCGCCGAGGAAGACCAGGGCGCCGGCGACCAGGGCATCATGTTCGGCTATGCCTGCAACGAAACCCGCGAGATGATGCCTGCGACGCTGATCCTCTCGCACGTCATCCTCAAGGAGCTGGCCGTCATCCGCCGTGAAGGCGAGGCGATGACCTACCTGCGTCCCGATTCCAAGTCGCAGGTGACGATCGAGTATGACGAACAGACGAACAAACCGCTGCGTGTGCATACCATCGTGGTGTCGACGCAGCACGACGAGTTCATCCTGCCCGGCAACGGCCTCACGGAGAAAGAGGCCGAGGAGCGGATGCAGGAGCGCATCCGCGAGGATGTGCGCACGATCCTCATCCCGCGCGTCAAGGCGCGCCTGGAGCGTGCCGGCGACAAGCTGGCCGGTCTGATCGGCGACGACTACATCCTGCACGTCAACCCCACGGGCAAGTTCGTGATCGGCGGCCCCCACGGCGACACCGGCCTCACGGGGCGCAAGATCATCGTCGATACCTACGGTGGCCGCGGCGCACACGGCGGCGGGGCATTTTCGGGCAAGGACTCGTCGAAGGTAGACCGCTCGGCGGCCTATGCCGCCCGGCACATCGCCAAGAACCTGGTGGCGGCAGGCGTCGCCAACGAAGTGCTCGTCGAGTTATCCTATGCCATCGGCATCGCCCAGCCGCTGTCGATCTACGTCGACACCTATCGTTCGCCCCGCCCCGCGGCGCTGGAGGGGATGACCGACGGCGAAATCGCCCGCCGCATCGGCAGGCTTTTCGACCTGCGCCCCGCCGCGATCGTGAAACGCTTCGGGCTGAAGAACCCGATCTTCGAGGCTACGGCTTCCTACGGGCATTTCGGCAACCGTCCTTATACGCAGGTCGAGAAGGTCTGGGAGAACGGCCGCGAAGTGGAACGCGAGATCGAGTATTTCGGATGGGAGAAGCTCGACGCGGTGGATTGCATCCGTAAAGAGTTCGGGCTGTAACGCTCCGGGACACGGCAGATCGGGACATTCGGCGCGGATGTCCCGATTTTTGTGTATTTCCGCATACTAACCGGACGTTTTCGTTCGTTTGTCCTACGAAATAAAAAATTTTAATAAGCCTATGGCGGAAGTTGCCTCTGATTAATTTATTGAACCAATTAGTGATTATGAAAAAGGCATTTTTAATTTTAGGAGTAGTTGCCGTGTCGGCCGCAGCAGGCGGATTTACGGCTTGGAAAGTTACCGCGCCCCGCGAGGGTTCGGTGCAATACATCGAGCGTGAGGTGGAACGTACGCCCGCGCTGGGAACACATTTTACGTCGTACCAGGCCGAGCAGTACCCCGACCTGACGTACGCCGCCGAGAACGCGGTGAAAGCCGTCGTCAACATCGAGGCCGTGCAGCAGGTGGAGATGCCCCGGCGCCGGGGTTACGACCCGTTCCTGGAGTTCTTCGGTATCCCGCAGGGGTATGACGAAGGGCCGCAGTTCCGCGAGCAGCGTGCCGGCGGTTCGGGTGTCATCATCTCCGAGGACGGCTATGTCGTCACCAACAACCACGTCGTGGACGGGGCCTCGAAGCTCAAGGTGAAGCTCAACGACGGCCGCACGTTCGAGGCCAAGCTCATCGGCAAGGACTCGGCGACCGACCTTGCGCTGCTGAAAATCGAGGCCGCCGACCTGCCGACCGTGCCGTTCGGTTCGTCGGACGCATTGCGCCTGGGCGAGTGGGTGCTGGCGATCGGTTCGCCTTTCGACCTGCAATCGACCATCACGGCCGGCATCGTGAGCGCCAAGGCGCGTAACCTGGGCGTGATTCCCAACGATTTCAGCATCGAGGCTTTCATCCAGACCGATGCCGCGGTGAACCCGGGCAATTCGGGCGGTGCGCTGGTCAATACGCACGGCGAACTGGTGGGTATCAACACGCTGATCAAATCGCAGACGGGCAGCTACGTGGGTTATTCGTTCGCCATTCCCGAGTCGATCGTCCGCAAGGTGGTCGTCGACCTGAAGGAGTACGGCATCGTGCAGCGTGCGCTGCTGGGAATCCGCTATGGCATCGTCGACCAGGACTTCATCGACAACATGGGTGAGGAGACCGGCATCAAGGAACTGGGCGGCGCCTATGTCAGCAGCGTCGTCGAAGGCGGTTCGGCTTCGGAGGCCGGTATCCGCAAGGGCGACGTCATCCTGGACATCGACGGCGTGAAGATCAACGACAATGCGACGCTCTCCGAGCAGATCGGTCGCCGCCGACCCAACGATAAGGTCAAATTATCGGTAAAAAGAGACGGCAAGGTGAAACAAATTGACGTTACTTTGCGTAATAAAGCAGGTAAAACGGAATTAATTACCAAAGAAGACGTCGATATGGTCGAGGTTCTCGGAGGTAAGTTCGCCGATGCGGGCGCCAAACTCTGCCGTGAGCTCGATATCAAGGGCGGCGTGCAGGTAGTCGGCATCAAGGCCGACGGAATTCTGGCCCGTGCCCGTGTTAAGCAGGGATTTGTGATTACCCACATCAACGACCGTCCGGTCTACTCGCTCTCCGACATGGAGCGCTTGACCGACAAGGTACGTTCGATCGACGGCATCTATCCCAACGGCCGTGCTGCAAGCTACGTGCTTGTGGAATAGCAGGACGACCCGGGCGGGTTTTGTTTGAGAAGCTAATTTTTTAGGAAGTTAAATAAGAACATGCGTCAATTAAAGATTACCAAGTCCATCACCAACCGCGAGAGCGCTTCGCTGGACAAGTACTTGCAGGAGATCGGCAAGGAGGAGCTCATCACGGTCGAAGAGGAGGTGGAACTCGCCCAACGAATCAAGAAGGGA
>OHKH01000770.1_pt1 | contig 11488 bp, 2 predicted proteins | sample 1568831 | NCBI WGS metagenome assembly OHKH01 (sample SAMEA3879581, study PRJEB24766) | human gut metagenome | biome: human-associated habitat; feature: feces | place: USA | collected 1985/1987
AATTTATAATAGTATCTAAATAATGATTCTCAAATTTATCTGCTGAAAGTTTATCTTGAATACTATAAAGTGTTTTATAAATAGCATCAAATTTAGTTTGAACTTCACTTCGAATTTCAGTAATATCCATACCTGCAAGTTCTTTTGCAGAATATGTATCTTCTTTACCAGTCGCATCATCTTTTATAGTAACCATTACAGCACTAAAATTGGTTTCGTCGTCGGTTACAACCTCGATTCTTTGCACGGTTTTGGGCGATTCTGCGACATTAAATTTTGAGCCTACCGAATATACCTTATTTTTAATATCGACGGTATTTGGGGCCTCGCTGTCATCGAGAGAGTACGAAATCCCGTTACTGTCTGTCAGCACCTCGGTAGTAACATTTTCGGGTTCTTGACTTGCTTCTTGATTAGTAGTTTCAACAGTTTCTTCTACTTTATCTTGAGCTTTTTCAATCTCTTCTTGTTTATCATAAATCTCTTTAAGTAACTTACTTCGTTCAGCCATAATCTCATCTCGATTATTAACATTTTCTTCGAGAGCCATTACAGCCATACTTAGTTGAGTTCGAGCCTCTTCAAGAGATTTATATGTTTGATTATTGTTATTGCGAGTTTCACGCAAACGTTTTGCAGCTTCATTATATTCAGCTACATTGTTATTTTCACGTTCACTCTGTTCTGTAATATCACTATTAATTCTATTAAGTCTTGTATCGTAATCAGCTAAATCATTTTCAAATAATTCAATCTTCCTACGAGTATCAGCAATCTCTCCATTATGAATAGCAAGTTCTTGCTCATATTGGAGTTTACCAACTTCTAATTCTGCAATAGCCTGACGAGCATTTGCAATTTGTTGTTGCAGACTTAAAATAGATTTCTTACTATTTTTAATTTCAAGAAGATACGGTTTACGAGCTTTGCGATTAGGTTGTTTTGTACTGATAGCACCTTGATTAGCAATATAAGTATTTAATTCATCAATTTGAGATTGCAAACCATTGATTGTATTTTCAATAGTTTTAATCTTATTTACTAATCGAGTGCGTTTACCTTTAAGTGTACTAATCGCTTTATTACGAGTTTTATCTTCAAGCTGAGTTTTATAATCTTCAATAACTTTTTGCAGTTCTTCACGTTTTTGTTCAAGAACAATCTTTTCTATATTTAAGCTATGAAGTTTACTATCAATAGCTTTAAGAGCTTCATCTCGTTGCTTACGAAGATCAAACGCTTCAATATCGAAAGTACGAATATCAGTATTAACAATAGCTAATTGACGACGATAATAGTCAAGTAAATAATCATCAGTTGATGCCTGAACTTTAAGAACATTGTCGAAAGGATTACCCCAACTTAAACCCATATTACGAGCATGAATATCTCGCATAATAGTAAATTCTCTACGAAGAGCATCTACGACAGGTCGTTTGTTAGCACCATAAACTTCTTCAAGTTGAGCATCTGATAATTTACTTAATTCATCAAAATATTCAACAGCATAATTGAATCCATTAGCAGAACCAATTCTACCCATAATACCAACAAGTAAACTTGAAGCAGGGTCAGTAATAGTTCTATTAACTTTCGGAGTACCATCACTATTCATAACTTGATTACCAGCTTCATCTAAAACTGGAGTTTCAGTTACTTTAATATTCATATCACCGTCAAAATCAGCAATGGCTGCGGCAGTATCTTGAATACCATTTATAATGTTAGTAGCTCGCTTATTTTCAGCTTCTTGTTGAGCTTTACCATTAAGTATTCGTGTAACACCATTACGTCCAACAGACATTACACCACCACCGATAGCACCCCAAATAAAACTATCCCATGAAGAAGCTTGTTCAACAAGTCTTCCCATACGAGCTAACGGAGTTAAAGCAGCAGTTTCATCTTCAATTCCAAGTTCTTTTTTTGCAGCAATGACACCTTCATTAAGTGCCATATCAACTCGCATCTCTTCAAGACCTTCAGATAAAGCAACAGAAAAGAAATCTTTTGTTTTATGAAGTCCAATACTTGGAATGAGTTTGCGATTAAGTTTAGATGTTTCACTATCTAAAACAAAAGTCTTACCTTGTTGTGCAAGACCTTTTATATTACTTCTTAAACCTTTTTCAATAGAAATACTATTAACTGGAGCTTCTTTAATACCACGAAGCATACTATTAAGCTCAATAGCATTAAATAATACTCCATAAGCCCAAGCATCATTGTAACTTTCAGAAGCATAAATAGATGCAAACTTACGAGCATCATCTTCACTGAAACCTAAATCGAGAACATATTGATATTGTTCATCATAACCACGAACAATCTCTTCCATACTATCGAGATGTGCTCCGTATAAAGTACCAATTATTTGTTGAGTATAAGGATTTTGTAATGCACGACCTGCTTTATTCAATACAGAACCTAAACGACCAACACCGTTAATCATTGTTCCTAATTTACCAACAGCTTGTAAAGCTCGCATTTGTCCAATAACAGGAAGCATAGATGCAGCAGCAGAACCTACGGTAGGAAACATACTTGCCCACCAAGTAGCATCACCCATACCACCAGCAAAACCACCTTTTTGAGCTTGTTCCGTTTGATAAATAGGCATTGCTTTACGACCCCAATTCTCAATATCTTTACCTACTCTCTGCCATTCAGAACCAAGACCTTCGTTGATAGCTTTGTCCCATTTATATTTGGCATTATCATCCCATATTTGACTAATAGCACGATATGTAGTAGGAAAGAAATTAAGAATACTACCGATACCAGTAATAGTACCACCGAGAATAGTAGTTCCTAATTGACCAATAGCATTTTTAGTTAAATACCAACCGCTTTGATTTTGTGCTCTATTTTCATTAAGAACACTTAAATCGAGATTAGGATTGACTTGACCTTTACCTAATATATTCTCATATTCAGAAATATTAAAAGGTCGAATAGAAGATTGTTTTCTACCACGAGAAAGTTCAGGTTCCGGCATACTACCGGGTAAAACAGGAGTAGCTCCTACTCCCTGAACTGGTGTTTCAGAAGGAGTAAGAGCTTGCGAACCTGTAATAGGAATTTTAATATCTGTTAGATTTGGCATGGTTTAATATCCTATATTAGCATTATTTATTTTATTCATTTGAATAGCTTCAGCGGCTTCTTGCATATCAAGAACAACTCCGTATTGAGTTAAAACATATTCTGCAATAGGAGCTAATGCTTCATTTATAGTTTCATAATATTGAATATTATTAGGAGTTATACCTTTAATTGTATAAAGACTATTAGGAATTGTGTTATATCCAAATTCTCCATAATGAACAGAACCATCAGGATATTTCAATCCACTAATATCTTTTATATAATAACCTTGTGTTGTTCTACCAATCTCAACCTTACGACTATTACCGTCAATACTATTATAGAAAGGTTCGTGAATATTCAAATCATATTCAACTTTACCTAAATCATCAACAGTTCTCTGAAGGTCTGCGATATTTGCAACAGCAGGACTATTGTTAGCACCAGTAGTATTGAAATCAATAAATCCTGAAGCGTATTGAGATTCAATCATTCCAGCACTACGTTGTAAACCTTCACCACCAATTTTAGCATAAGGTTTAATGTTACGGTAATTGTCAAGAATTTGACGAGCAATAGTAGACGGGTCTACTTGTTCAGAGAAAATAATATTACCACGAGCAGCACCAGTTTCATCAAAAAGAGTAATTGCATATTCATTACGGCCTTCACGAGCTGCAATTCCATTAGCGATCGGACTAACCTCAGTCTTATAAATATCATAATCAAGACCAAGTTCTTTACCAGAAAGAGGTTTAGAATTTTTAGTAGCATTACTTTGACGAGTTATACTTGTACCTTTTGAATTAGTAGTAATCGAAGTAGGAAACGCATCAAAATTCATATACTTAGCTAATTGCATTCCGGTAAGACCAGTACCTTTTCCAGATGGAGTTTGAACAACACTAATATTACCAGCACCTTTTTTCCAATTTACCATAGCAGCTGCCATGTAATTTTGTTGGAATCTTGAAGGATTAGCAATAATATCACGAGTTGCTGTAAATTCAAGAGGTGCATCAGCAATAGCTTTACGATAACGATTTGAAACATTATCTGCTGCATTAGCCAGTGTAGCTTCAAATTCTTCTTTTGTAAGTATACTACTTGGATATATAGCTACTCTTCCATTAGGAGTTTCATAATATCTTCCACCTTCTGGAGTCATAGGAATTTGTCCAGTAGCTTCATTTCGTATATAACCATTATTTATATAATCAAGATAATCTTCATAATTTGAAATACGATTATCAAGAATTAATTGAGCTTGAGTATCACCAACTTTATACCAACCTAATAAACCAGATAATTTATCTCGATGTTCTTTCCAAGTATCAAATACAGAATTAAGCTGAATTTCGTCAGAACGAAGTTTAGCTTGAAGATTATTATAATTACGTTGAGCAGTCTGAACTTGTAAAAGCTTACCTTTAAGATTAGCTGCTGTTTCTTCGTCAAGACCTGCTGAATCAACCAATCTTTCAGCAGTAGAAATATTAAGTGTTTTAACCATATTACCATCTCCCGGATTAAGACCTAAAATTCTAAGTTCATCAGATGTAAATATCTGATTCATAGAATTTAAAAGTTTAGTCATTTGGTCAGTAATTTCATTACGACGATTAATGTTTTCTGCAACACTATCACCAGTAACTTCAAAACCACTTAATGTATCAAGATACGGAGCATATTGTTGAAGAGTTTCAAGTTCTTTTTGCTTACTTTTTGCACGAGCTTTAACATAAGCTGCATAACCGGGATTAGCAATTAAATCAACCGTAGTTTTAATATCTTGATAAGAATATAAACCTGCGGCAGCACCAGCTAAACTTTGAATGTTATTATTAATAAATTGACCAGATAAAACACTTTGTGTAAAAGCGGTTCTATCAAGATTCTCAATATCATCAGTAGCTCCAAGTACACCCTTAGCGTAACTTTCAAACATTTTATCTACATAATTCTGTAAACCAGCTTGAATAAGTTCAGGTGGAACTTGAGCTTTGTTCTGTAATATATCAAGAACATTAACTCCATATTCCTTATTAACAGTATCTAACAAAGTTTTAACTTTAGCAGGTAATTTAGAATTAACAGTAAACTTACCGTCTTTTGTAGGAGCACCAAGTTCATTTATGTTAATACCTAATCCATTAAGAGCAAACATTGTAGGATTGCCAGCAAATAAAGGAGCATAATCTCCTAATTCGTAATCTCTTAAATGTCCACCAGCAGAACTATCATCTTTTACAAATCGAGTAAGAGCATCTTGATTCTGCCAAACAGTAGTAAGATAATTAGTATAATCAGGATTAGATTTAAGTAATGACATAGCATAACTCATAATCTCTTGTTCTGTAATACCTTCTCTTTCACTACCAGTTTTAACAAAATGACTTGCTAATTTTTCACCATCAAAACCTGTTGCAACATCTAATCCATACTGACGTATCATATCAGGATTAGTAACAAGATTTTCAAATGATACCTTATCAGCTTTAGCTTTTGAAAGAATATCAAATACGTCTTTTTGATATTTATTTACATCGAACTTTTTACCGATTTGAACTCCATTAAAACCACCGCTTACAACAGTATTAGTTTCTGCATCATAAATAATATCAGAAGATTGTAAACGACTACGAAGCAAGAAAGCATTTTGATTTTGAGTATCCCAATCACTCTTTTTCAAATCTTCCATATATTGCTGTTCCAAAGCATAATCAGCTTGAACAGCTTTAAGACCTTCGTTAGTTAGAATATTCTCAGTTTGCTTATAAATATAATCATCTGCTGCAAACCAATTATCTTGTTCCTTAAATTCATTAGCACCTTCAACAATCTTAGCTCTTTCAGAATCAAGAACTTTTTGTCCACGAGAAGTTGCCTTAATTTGACTTAAAGGATTAGCAATTCTATTAATATAAGCTTCACGATTTTGGTAATACTTTTGATTCAAAGCATTTCCAACAGCAGCATATACACTTCCATAATCTTGTAATTGTGGAGTTTTTAATGTATTAGTATCGTATCGACCTATTGCAATTTCTGCCATAATTTTATAATGATTAGTTTGTAAATTAGTTGTAACTCGTATGGCTCCACCTGCTGGGCTTCGCCCAGCGGCTCCGCTCACCGGTGGGGCAGGAGGTTGCACGCCCACTTGTCGCGCGTGTTTGTACCACTATTTGTATCATTACAAATATACAAAAAATCGTGAATATCGGACTATCCTATAAAAGAATAATCCGATATATCACGCACTACATTAAGCTCTTTTACGTCTTGCAAGACCACCGCAAGCAAAACCATTTCTCATGTGATTAGTTACTCCACGAGGCCATAACTTTTCATATAAGCGGGCACTTGCGTAATTATTAACTGCTCCGGCAAGACCTTCAACTCCTTGTAACATTCCTTGTAATCCTTGCGTTCTGACTGCCATTAACTGTTGATTCAAGCCGACAGCTTTGTTATATTCATTAATAGCGTCTTGATACATAATTTGATTATTAGCATTTCGAGCATTAATTCGTTCTTGCCTATTCAAATCATATCTTTGACGTTGATAATCTTTCTTAGCTCCATACAGTTTATTTCGAGCAAGTTGAGCATTAATTGCAAGATTTGCTACATTATTTCGAGCAATTTGAACATTACTTGTGTTATCAGTAATATATCTAGCAGCTCTACGTTCTTGTGTACCAAGTTCTTGTAATTCTTCACTTATATCATAATCTGTACTATATTGAACAGCATCTACTTTATTACCTTTCGGAACATGAAGTGTGGATTCAAATTCAATAGCCTTTCGATTAGCACGAGTATTAAGAGCGTTACCTACAATTCCAAACAGTGAACTTGCAAGATTCATACCAAGTCCAAATTCATTAAATCCGAACTTAAATGCAGAACCACCAAAAGGTCTTTTCTTTCTTATCATTCCACCACAACGCATAACCGGAGCATCATCACGAAGTCCTAAAGCAGTAGCATAAAGTTCTTGAGCTTCAAATAAATCTTCTGTTTTGGCATCAATAGCTTCAGATTCACCACGAGCTTTATTCATTCTATAAACTAACTTTTCAATATTACGAACATTTGTTCCAGTTTGTAATTTATTAGTTTTACTTTTATCTAATGCAGACAAAGATAATGTAACTCCATCAGCAAGTTGAATAACTTGAGCTTCTTTTTTACCTTTCATATCAGTAAGTTTCTTTGCGTAATCAGCGAAAGTACGATTTGTTCCGGGAACTTTAATCGTATCACTGAATACTTGACCACCTTCAGGAGTTTCACGAACAACTTCACCAGCATACATTCGACCATTTTTAGCGCCGCCGCCTTCAATTTCCGAATCTCCATATATAATTCCAGTTTCACCAGTAGCAGGATTATATTGTTCATGCGTTTGACCATAAGCAACAACACTATTAGATGAATTAGGAACTACTTGGCCGCCGGTGTTTAACTTTCTACGACCAATCATTCCACCTAATTTGGCATAAAATCCTGTACCTTCTGAGTAATTACCAAGATTACTTTGTCGAATAGTTGCTACATCATTCTCAACTTTATCTTGCATATTACCCAAAGTCTGCTGACGTTCCATTTCAGCTTGTTCAGCTAAAAGTTCTTGACGACGACGTTCTTCTTGACGCTTTTTCTTACGTCCAGTAAACAGACCAACGATGCCACCAATTAATGCACCGATACCAGCACCGATAGGGCCAAGCCAAGAACCAGCAGCTGCACCAGTGGCAAGCGCCGCAGTTCCACCAACAGCAGCTCCAATTCCCAATCCAGTTCCAGCTCCACTTAAAGCACTACCACCTACGATACCTTCGCCATCAGCACTATATTTAGATTTATCAATATCACTGGCTTGAACTCGCGTACCCCATTGAACACTACCGGGGTCATTAATACTTGTTCCACCCCAATAGAATTTTCTACGAGGAATTCCAACAAGTCCACCGAATTTAGCAGTAATACCACGAGAAGTTAGAATTTCATTATTAATCTTATTTTGCATATTAGCATAAATCGCTGAATCACGAGCCATCAACTGATTTGCCTTTGCAATACCTTGTGCATTCAAATCAATATCACCTTCAGCATAAGCATCATCTAAATATTTAGTTTTTAGGCCAACACCTACTCCATCAAAATAATCTCGATTGTTTTTACCAGCGACAATACTTCGATAAACATTACCAGACATAACGCCACCGAAATCTTTTCGCTTACGTCTTACAAGACCACCACAACGAGCAATTCCACGAGCAGTAACAATTTCATTATTGATTTTGTTCTGCATATTTGCATAAATAAGTTTATCGTTATCAATTAACTTATCTACATAATTCTTAACTGGAATTCCAGTATCATCATTCTTTCCACCATGATAAAATAAATCAATCATGCCATTACCGAAAAAACTATTACCGGAATTACGAGCCATTCCTAAATAATCAGCGGTAGCATCATGTGTTGAACGAATACCACCGAAATTATATTTTTTACGATTAGTTTTACTCATATCTTCAACATAATTATCAGGATTATCATCAGTATTAAAATTAGAAAATAGTCTATTTCTAATCATATCATAATCATTAGAACTATTAGTCTTAAATATTTCTAATTCAGATTTATCTCTTCTTTTATTACCAGTAGTATATTCTTTAATAATACTATCTATATTACGTTCATTAGCACCTTTTAACAATTTCTTATATTGTCTAAAACCAGTTCGACCTACTCGATATGCGAGATTAGACATAAGATTAACAATAGGTTGAGGTAAAGTATTGAAATCATCAATACCATATTTCTCAGAATAAATATCACGAACATCATTGTAGGCTTTCGCCATACGACGATTTAATTCAGCATCAATTTGTTTTCTTGTTGCTTTACCTTTTGCTTTAACAGATTTAGTAAAATCAGAAGTATCATTTAACTTAAAACCGGGGCCAATAGTTTTAGCACCACCTTCATACGAGGGATAAGGATAATAATATCTACCATCTTTTGAACGTGAACGAACAGTTTTAAGTTTACCATTTTCTTTAACACGAACAAATTCTTTATCACCAGTCAATTCGTTATCCCAAATATGTTGAGAATACTCATTAATATAACGAGTAACTTGACGAAGACTATCAGGATTAACTTTACGATTAGACATACCATTAAAAGTTTGAGTAACACGACAAGTGGGCGTGCAACCTCCTGCCCCACCGGGGAGCGAGGCCGAAGGCCGAGCCGCACAAGTTGTTACAAATTACCTTTGATTATTACGATTATCAAGAATCCATTCAGGATTAACATCAATGAGTTCCCAAAGTCTATTATTATCACTATTATTAAACTTCATTATACAATAAACATATTGACAAATGAATTTATTAACATCATACCATTTAGCTTTACGTTTTAGTGCAGATTCATCTACAACTAAATCAGTAATCATAAAAGGTATTTGTTTGTGTATATCATTAACATTATTAAATCTCCAAAGATTTACTTTATTAACACCAGTTGTACCATTATACCAAATATCATTAAATTTAACAAGTTTATAACCAGTACATTGGTCATCATTATGAACCAATATAGCATTAATAGTTTTCTCAAATTCATTAATAGTAGGTAACAGATTATTAACAATATCAACTCTGTCTTTCCAAGCAATATTATTTAATAACTTATTATAATTACTATTGTCGTTAAGAATAAATTTAATATATGATTCTTTAACAAGTTGATTATTATTATCATCTTTTAAGAATCGACCATAATTATTTTTAGATATTGCATAAATACCATGTTTATCAAACCAGAATAATCCATTTCGATTGGTAATACCTACGATAGGATTATAGTCATGGAATGAAATCCAAGCATTAGCAATAGGACTAAAACTAATTGTGAACTGTCTGTTATTAACATTTTGGACTAAATATAAGATATTAGTATCTTCATTAAATGCCCAAATTCTACCATTATTCTTAAACGGATTAATTATATTTTTTACAAGATTACCGTCAAACCATTTAAGAGCATTAAGAGCAGTCATATTACTTACTTTATCTCCATTGATATTGAAGATACGTCTATGAACTGCATCAATAACAAAATAACCAATAACATTAACGTGAGTATCAAAATAACTTTGACAACCTATATAACCACTGGGACTATATGTAACCTCTTGAGGTTCCATATTAAATATATCAGCTGTACCTAAATACGAAGTACCTTCATCAGTATTAGAAAGTGTATCACGAAGTTGCAATAAATGCAAACCGTATGTCTGTTGAATATAAAGATTTTTATTGTCAGTTTTTAATGCAATAATTTCACCTCGATTAAAAGGCATATCTTTATAATCATCACTTCTAAATAATCGCCAATTAAGATTAGCATTTTCAGCACTTTGTAATTGACTACGAATTATACGATAAGGATGGTCTTGAGTTCCGGGAATTTCTTCAAAATAAGTAAATGTTTCAATACCATTCTCATTGTAAACAGGAGAATAGCCTTTACCAACACTACTATTTATGAAATTATCAACTTGATAACTTAATTGATAAAATTCGCGTAACTCATTACCACGTTTATCGTGATATTTGAAAGATTTATCTACATTATTAACACTGAATCGAGCAAGAATATTGAATTTACTTTCAAGAGGGACAGTAAATATCCAACGATAAACAGTAGCATTACTGTCTAATTCTTTTGCTTGAGCATCACCATAACGATAGTCAGACGATGGAGCAGTAGCTCGAAGGGTTATATATCCAATAAATGTATCACCAACTAAAGAAGTTATTACTTCAGAAGAACCTTTGATGTTAATTACATTAGATGCGATTTGAAGTTTCTGATTATTAACATCAGAATAAAGTGTTTCAGAATTATTAATTAAATCGGCAATATATCCTCTTGCCCATTCCTCATTATCTGTACCTTTATTAAATCCATCAAAACCTTTTTCAATACGATAATAACTGTCGCCAGCAATATTGTTTTGAGAACTAATATTAGCATTGATATATTCAAGTGAAACGTCTTTGGTTGCACGAGAAGTATCAATAGTAAGACTATTAATGTCAGCATCTAAGAATCGAGTTCCAGATTCATTAGGATTTGTATCAAATCCATCAAAATCTTCACCTTTCCATTTAGCTGGAAATACTTTTATATCATCATCAAGTTCTTCATTGGTAATAAATTTAAGAACATCAGTTTCAAAGTATAGAGGTTTAAGTTTACCTCGAATACTATTTATCTTATTATAGAGATATTCAAATGTATAAAATCTTGCATTATCTCCACCAAAAGGATTTTTGTATGTTTGATTTTTACCGAAATTGTTAGTTTC
>OHKH01000778.1_pt1 | contig 11317 bp, 8 predicted proteins | sample 1568831 | NCBI WGS metagenome assembly OHKH01 (sample SAMEA3879581, study PRJEB24766) | human gut metagenome | biome: human-associated habitat; feature: feces | place: USA | collected 1985/1987
GTTTGTTTAATATATTGCAGAATAGTTCTTTGTTACATTCTTCTTTTTATTTAGTTCTATTGGTAAAATTCTACTGAAAGAAGGTGGAATAAATAGAATTTCAATATGAAGGTATGGGAAACCGCATCAAAATACGCAGAAAAGAATTACGAATAAAACAGGCAGAACTTGCCGAAAAATTAAATATATCCAATAACCATATGTCATCAATCGAAAACGGAAGGCAAAAACCAAGTCTGGATATTTTCATCCGGATTTGTGATCTACTCAATGTTACACCAGACTACCTTCTGCTCGGCAGCATGCATGCTTATAATATTCCACAGGATATTATTGATAAACTACGGTTATGTAATCAATCCGACATAGAACTTGCCGGAGACTTTATCGAACTGCTTGTAAAACGAAATAACAAAACACATAATGAACCAAAATTGTAATTAAAATGTCTTTTCATACGCATTTTTTGCATTTGGAAATTCTATATGATAAGATGTATGTAAATATACATTCATTAGAAAGCCAGGTGCAAAAATGCGTATTTTAATTTGTGATGACGATACTCTGATAATAGAACAATTACAGAAATATATTGAATCCTACTTTGAATCAAACCATTTAAAATGTCCCGAATTAGTTTCCTTTACCAGTGGCGAATCTTTATTGGCTGATAAAAACGAAAAAGATATTGTTTTTCTGGATATTGAAATGCCCGGTATGAATGGAATTTATGTAGGAAATGAATTAAAAAAAGCAAACAAAAATGTCCTTATTTTTGTGGTGACCTCATATTCCGAATATCTGGATGAGGCAATGCGTTTTCATGTATTCCGCTATCTTTCCAAGCCTTTGGACAAACAGCGTTTTTTCCGAAATATGAAAGATGCCTTAACATATTACAATTCCATTACTACCAAAATTCCTGTTGAAACTAAACAGGGTGTGTATTCGTTTCCCGCTTCTCAAATCATTGCCATAGAAGCACAGGAACGAAAAGTAATTGTACATACTGCCCGGCAGGATTTTGACTCCATTCATAATATGGACTACTGGCTGGAACATCTCCCCAAAAACAGCTTTTTCCAAACACACAGAAGCTTTATTGTTAATTTCGAACATATTGTAGACTTTGATCATTCAACCATACATTTATCGAATCAGCAGATTACCGCCTACCTGACACGCAGGAAATACAGTTCATTTAAAAATGCTTATCTACTATATCTGGAAAGTATGAGGTAAAAATAGATGGAACATATCATTTTACTTTTTTTTAGCTTTTTTACAGAAGCGGTTATATTATGGCAATACGCCTCCAGCCTTTTTACCTCTTCTTATAGCAATAAAATAAAACTGGCACTATTGAGTGCTTTTTATGCTATATTGTTTCTTATTTCCCTGCTAGGACAAACAGGGCTTAATGCCATCAGTTTTTTTGTGATTAACACTATTTTTCTTTATATGTTGTTTAAGCTCAAGTTGTTATTGGCACTATTCCATTCCGCCATACTTACAGCAATTATGGGACTATCTGAACTTGCAGTTTTCGGAATTATATCAAGGTTTTTTCCGCATTTTGTCTTAGAAACAGATGCCGGAATTATTTTTTATACGGTTTTTAGCAAGATTTTATTTTTTGCAGTCATCTATTTATTAATTCATCTGCTCAAAGGAAAAAATATAAATCAGGAACAGTACGATCGCTCAGGACTTCTTTTAATGCTAATTCCGGTTTCGTCTGTTTTTATTATGTTTACTTTTCTTGCTATTGGTGAAACATCAGCCTTTGCCCAACCTGTTGATTTTATGGTAACAATCTGTGCTGTTTTTTTGCTGATGGTCAATCTGCTTGTATTTGGCATCAACCAATATAATCAGAAAAAATCACAGGAATATACCGATATGCAGTTGTTGCTCCAGAAAGAATCGGATTTTGCCCAATACTATGAAATGATACTTTCGCAAAGTGAAAATCAAAGTATTCTGATCCATGATATAAAAAAACATCTTCAATCTATCAAATTACTCAATGAAAAAAATGATTCTGATAAAATAAATGCTTATATACAACAGCTTTTGGAATCTTCTGACTTAAAAGAAACCTCAAAAATCTGCGATAATGAAATGCTGAATGCAATTCTCTGCCGCTATCAGCGACAATGCAACGAGAAGCACATTGTTTTTCATACTGATATCAGAAGTGATACTGTTCAAAATATTTACCAGCACGATTTGACATCGTTATTCTGTAACTTATTGGATAATGCATTGGAATCAGCAGATAACATCCCTGATTCTTTTATTGAGCTTACCGTAGAAAAAAAGGAAAATTCACCTTTTATTATTATCATACTCATAAATTCCTGCCGAAGCACCCCTGTGTATGATCAGGATGGACTTCCTGTATCCCATAAAGCAAATAAGGGCAGACATGGCTTCGGAATCAAGAGTATTAAAAAAGTCGTGAAACAATATCACGGAAATTTGCAAATGTATTATGATAATGATTCCGGTACTTTCCATACAATCATAACCCTGAAACAATAAATGCTAAAAAATTAGGCAATCACGAACTTTTTATGTGATTGCCTTTTTTGCGCATTTCTGTATGGACTGAACTTGTTTTGTACCTCTAATAGTGGAGCGAACTCCTGTAATCTTTAAAATGTTTGTTTTCTAAACACTCACTGGCAACATTTAAAGTTTCCATTGACGTTTCCATTCTATATTTGCTAAACTAATACAATTTTCCTCAAGCAATAATAATTCCCTCCTTTTGTATATTTGAATAATACGGCAAGCTGTTTACCCAATTTTTAAAGTGTTTTTCATTTTTAATATTCACACTTATCGGCACACCATACTCAAGTTCAATATCATAAGCTGCATCAAATATTTCATCCTCTATCTGTATAATCCTATCATCCGTCAGCTCCGTCAAAACCATTATATCCATATCTGAATTATCTCCATAATCTCCTCTTGCATATGAACCATATAATATCATCTGCTTTAACGAATCACCCATAATGCTTTTTGTCTTATTTCTGAACTCACATAATATCCGGTTTCTATCACTCATATTATCACTTCCTAATTCTTATAAAACAATTGTAGCTATTCATTTTCGCACCATATTTCTGATAAATATATCTTAACATCAAACCCTATTAAATACAAGAAACAGTTGCATCCCCTTATATATGCAGTTTCCGAAACTGCGCCGGTGTCATCCCGGTAAGTTTCTTGAACATGACGATAAAATGGCTGGCATCTGAGTATCCCACATCAGATGCTATATCCTGCACCTTGCGCCTGCTGTTTATAAGCAGTAATTCCTTGGCTTTATTGATACGGTAGTTTGTCAGGTACTCATACACCGAGCAGTTCATAAACTCCGTAAAAACACGCGATAGATATTGCTGCGATACAAATACACGATCGGCAAGCTCCTTGGCGCTGATATCGTCCATGTAGCTTTCTTCTATAGCATCTATAACAGGCTTTATAAAACGCACATAGCTTTGGTCATCACTGTCGTGTGTGTGATTAGACTGGTCTGAAAGCAAAAGCATGATGCCATAACAGTCGAGTGAGAGCATTTGCGTATCACTGGAGCGTTCCTTAAAGTCTTCTACTGCCCTGTTAATCGCTTCCGACACATCCATCCCCTTATTCTCATCAATCAGCCGGTATTCCTTTTCATCAAACATTTCCCTGAAGGCTGCCGCCATTGTCCCTGTAAAAGTGGCAAACTCTGTTTTCCAGGGCAGGCTATTGCCGGATGAGATGTTTTTATTGTGATAGGAGTGCGGCACGTTTGGAGCAATAAGAATCCCTTGCCCTTTTTGCAACTCAATCGTATGACTGTTTGACAAAATATTGTCTGAAACAGCCTGATTTCTGCTGTATACCGTTACCTCACCCACACCCTCCTTCGTCTGTAAATAATGGTACAGCGGATACCCCTCCGGGCGGGTAACGCTTTCCTGCTCCCAGTCATTACCGACAGAGTCGAATTGAAACGGTTCTCTTGCGAAATTGCTTCCAAAATAAATAGGCATGCTTTCTCCTTTCAAAAACGGTTTAGTTTCAGAATGTTATATAATTTGGTTTATGATGTTATACTATTTTCCGTGAATCTATTATATGATTAGTGCATAAGGAACACACTTATAGTTTAAGAATATCATAATATTGGGGTTAATACCATAACGGAGGTAAAAAATGCAGTCAAAATTCAAAAGAATCCTTTTTGGAGGAGATTACAATCCAAACCAGTGGCCTAAGGAGGTCTGGGAGCAGGACATGGCATACTTTAAGGATGCCCATATCAACAGTGCCACAATCAACGTTTTTTCATGGGCTAAAATACAGCCGTCTGAGAATGAGTATAATTTCACAGAGCTTGACGAGATAGTTGATATGCTCTCAAATGAAAACTACGACATCGTCATGGCAACATCCACAGCGGCACTGCCTGCATGGATGGTCAAGAAATATCCTGAGACGATGAGCACCGACTACGAGGGACGCCATCATAAATTTGGAGCCAGACACAATTTCTGTCCGAACTCCCTGGTGTATCAGAAGTACGCAAAGGCTCTTGCGACAGAGCTTGCCAAACGCTATAGCTGCAATAAAAATATTTCTGTATGGCACATCAATAATGAGTACGGCGGATACTGCTACTGTGACAACTGCCAGAAGCAGTTTCGTGTATGGCTCAAGGATAAGTACAAGACTCTTGATGCCGTAAATGATGCCTGGAACACAGAGTTCTGGGGACACACCTTCTATGACTGGGATGAGATAGTCGTACCTAACGAGCTCAGCGAGGAGGCCTGGGGTGGCATGACAAGCTTTGCCGGAATATCAACAGACTACAGGCGGTTTTACTCTGACAGCATGCTGAACTGCTATAAGCTGGAGCGCGATGCAGTAAAAGCTATCATTCCCAATGCACTTGTCACAACAAACCTGATGGGTACCTTCAAGGGTCTTGACTATTTCAAGTGGGCTAAGGAGATGGATATCGTTTCGTGGGACAATTACCCTGCATACGACACACCATGGAGCATGGTTGCGATGACTCACGATTTAATGCGAGGTCTTAAGGATGAGCCATTCATGCTCATGGAGCAGACTCCAAGCCAGCAGAACTGGCAGCACTACAATTCATTGAAGCGTCCGGGACAGATGCGTGCACAGAGCTATCAGACCATAGCCCACGGTGCAGACACTATCCAGTTCTTCCAGCTCAGACGAAGCAAGGGTGGCTGCGAGAAATTCCACGGTGCTGTAATAGCACATGTCGGAACAAACGACACAAGGGAGCTTGAAAGCTTCGGCACAAGGACACTTGGCACACGCAATAAGTCAGATGTGGGAATCATCTTTGACTGGGACAATTACTGGGCACTTGAGTACACAAGCGGACCTACACAGGACCTTAAATATGTTGACCAGATTCACCACTATTATGAGTATTTTTACAACAAAAATATCTCTGTTGATATGATTCCGGTTGACGGTGATTTTTCAAAATATAAGGTAATTGCCGCACCTGTTCTGTACATGGTAAAGGAAGGCATGAAGGAAAAGCTTGAGCAGTTTGTGAAAAACGGCGGTACTCTCATCACAACATTTATGAGTGGTATTGTGGACCAGTCTGACAACGTGCATCTGGGCGGATATCCGGGACCGCTTCGCGAGATGGCAGGTGTCTGGGTTGAGGAGATTGACGCGCTCGCACCGGAGCAGTCAAACACTGTAAGCTTTTCGGATGGAAAAGAATATAAATGCAATCTGCTGTGCGACCTGATGCACCCGGAAGGTGCAGAAGTACTCGCCACATATGAAAGCGATTTCTATGCAGGAATGCCTGCTGTCACAAAAAACATCTACGGAAAAGGCCATGTATACTATGTTGCCACACAGCTTGAGGCAGCCGGACTTGCAAGGGTGCTTGATGAAGCCACAAATGAAGTGTCTGTATCAGGTGTCATTGCTGAAGAGACAGGTCTTGAAATCACATGCCGCGAGAGCGAAAATACACGCTTTTACTTTGTGATGAATTTCACTGATGAAAAGCAGACTCTCCCTGCAAGCCTTGCAGGAATGGTTGACCTGATCACCGGAGAAGCAGCTAAAGAGGGCGATGTGATGAATAAGTGGGATGTGAAGATACTTCAGGAAGCACTATAAGAGAGCCTTATGCATTAAAACATATAGTAAGCTACACAAAAAGCCGCTGCATACACGCAGCGGCTTTTCCTCATTTTTAATTATTATTTTTCACCATACACCGCTTCTTAAAGAAAGCGATTCCATAGCAGAGCACCTCATCATAATCCTCTTCAAGCTGCTTTGCATACATCTGATTCTCTATCTGCTTTAAAGCTTCATCACACTCATTCTCAAGCTTTTCAAGCTGTCTTGTGTATTTTGCTTCAAACACTGCTACTCTGCCATTTATCTGGTCTTTCACCACCACATCACTTCTGCCATCGCCATACTCCTTATTTGACTCCACCATATAGCCTGCTCCGGCAAAAATTCCTGCCAGAAATGCATGGTAAAAATCCTCTTTGTAATCATGATAGCTGATAGTTCTGCGTAAGAGTCTGTTTAATTCGCCTTGAAGCTCCTGTATATTACCTTTCCAGACAGCATCAAACAATACGCTTCTGTTCCATTTTGGCGCACTTTCATCAAACCATCTGATGACCGTTGTCTCATATATTTCCCTGATTTCCTCGTTTGGTATTGTCAGAGCAGTAAACCTTTCAGGCAACGGATTTTCCAACTCGTCTGCCCGGACACTTGTCAGATATCCGGTCAGGTACAAAATGCTCCACAGGTTCTCTTCCGATGAATGAAGATAATCATATGTCAGATTTTCATCAACCTGCTGCACTATATATCCTCCGGAAAGAAGCGTCTCAAGCTTTTGAGTAATACTGCTTCCCGCATAATCGATAAATGATCTGATAATTGCATTATCACTAGTATTTTTCCAATAGCTAAGTGGTTTTGCATCAGGCTTACGCTGTAAATCAAGCACGTAATTCATCACATCCCACGGACAATAAACATCCACATCTCCAAAATGATATCCATCATACCATTTTCTTATATTTTCTGACTGATTAAAAATATCAGCATCCTTTAATATCTCATCAACCTCACTCTGAACAAATCCAAAATACTCGGTAAGCCGTGAGTCTGCAACAGAATCCGAAACAAAATTATTCGTTCCCGTAAAAATACTTTCCTTCGCAATCTTAAGACAGCCCGTTACAACAGCAAATTTTAAGGCGCAATTATCCTTCAATGCCTGCATAAGACCCTTCATCATATCAAGCATCTGTCTGTAATAACCGCCTGCATTTGCCTTTGCAATCGGCACATCATATTCATCAATAAGTAAAATGACCTGTCTGTCATAATACAAATTCATGAGCGTTGTAAGAAGCCGTAAGCTGTTCTTAAGCTCGGTCTGCGTTGCCTCTCCTGCAGCAATATTTCTAAATGTCTTTCTCTGGTATTCAGTAATCCTCTCATCATCAAGCAGATATAAATGCTCATTAAAAAGCTCTGCGATAACAGAAGAAAGCATCGCACATGCACTGTCAAAATCCAGACCATCTACCTGACGGAATGACACAAAAATTACAGGCCATTTATTCATCCATTCTTCACACAGACTCTGATGCGACATAATATCAAGACCCTCAAATAACACTTTTGAAGCTTTTCTTATATCAAAAAAACTCTCAAGCATACTCATAGCCAGTGTCTTTCCAAACCTGCGCGGTCTGGTAATCATAGTAACCTCCGTCCCAGGTGACTGTAAAAGCTCATATATCAGATTGGTTTTATCAACATAATAATAATTATTCGATCTTATTTCTGTGAAATTCGAGATTCCTACCGGAATGTTTAATGCCATAATATGCACACTCCTTCTGCCTGTTTTCTGATAAAATTATAGTAACATTAAACAGTTATAAATACAAGGAAAGTAACTGCATTTTTGTATCATTCACAACCGACAAAAAACCGGGTTGTCCGTACAAACCTTAGTGTGACAGACAACCCGGGATTTCAATTATTAAGTGTAACTATATTCTACTTGTAGAAAATATTTCCAAGCATAAGATCCTTCTTGAAGTTTCTGATTGTTGTATCATTATCGATAAATACAGCCTCAATACCCATCATGGCTGCCCACTCGCCCATCTGCTCAGCAGTAAGGTCATATGTGAACGCTGTATGATGTGCTCCTCCTGCAAGTATCCATGCCTCTGCACCTGTGTAAAGGTCAGGCTGTGGTGTCCAGAAGTTTGTTGCTACAGGAAGCTTTGGCATAGGCTTCTCTGTTTTCTTGCAGTCAACTGTATTGATAATGAGACGGAAACGGTCACCCAAATCAACAAGTGATGTGGCGATACCGGTGCCCTCCTTTGATGTAAATACAAGTCTTGCCGGATCCTCTCTGTCACCCATTGTAAGCGGCTGGCACTTGATGCTTATAGGACCGTCTGCGATTGATGGACAAATCTCAAGCATATGAGCCTCGAGTATTCCCTCTTTGCCCTTCATGAGATTGTAGGTGTAGTCCTCGAGCATTGATGTACCCTTGGCATCCTTCTTTCCTGCTGTCATGATCTTCATGAGACGAACCATTGCCGCAACCTTCCAGTCGCCCTCAGCTCCAAAGCCATAGCCCTTTTCCATGAGACGCTGGATTGCAAGTCCCGGAAGCTGCTTTAATGCTCCAAGATCACCAAAGTGTGTTACGATTGCCTGATAATTCTTCTCCTCAAGGAATCTCTCAAATCCAAGCTCAATCTGTGCCTGTACCGCTACATGCTTCTTGAACTCCTCAGGATCTCTGCCCTCAAGCAGGATATCGTATTTGTCATAGTACTCATCTACGAGTGCGTTTGTATCTGACTGTGAAACTGCTGCAACAGACTCTGCAATTTCATTTACAGGGTAAGCATCCACTTCCCAGCCAAACTTAATCTGAGCCTCTACCTTGTCACCCTCTGTAACAGCAACATTTCTCATATTGTCAGCTACACGCATTACACGGATGTGACTGCTCTCTACCACACCGACTGCTACACGCTGCCATGATGCAATCTTTTCCTGTACCACAGGATCTGACCAGTGTCCCACAACGACCTTTCGCTCGATACCCATACGTGTAACAATGTGTCCCCACTCTCTGTCACCGTGAGCTGCCTGATTCTCATTCATGAAGTCCATATCAATTGAATCGTATGGAATCTCCTCATTGTACTGTGTATGTAAATGAAGTAACGGCTTTCTGAGCTCCTTGAGTCCTAAAATCCATGACTTTGCAGGTGAAAATGTATGACACCATACGATAACACCGGCGCACTCATCATCTGTATTGGCCTCGTTGAAGGTCTTTCTGATGAGCTCATTTGTGATGAGTGTTGGCTTCCAGACTACCTCAAACGGAAGCTTTCCTGACTCATTTAATTTGGCTACAATCTCCTTTGAATGTGCTGCAACATTTGCAAGACACTCATCTCCGTACAGGTCCTGCGAGCCGGTGCAGAACCAGAATTTGTAATTTTTTACTGCTAACATAGTTCCTCTCCTTTATTTGTGTTTATTTATATTTCTCTCGTGGTTTTTATTTCAAATACATAATAATACCAATCATTAAAAATCAAAATAACGTATGCATCCATACCCTCATCTGATTAAGTCCGCGATTTCCCCACATATAATATGGTATAGCCCTTGCTATTACAGACTTTTGTCTCGGTGGCTTCTCAGAATACAGCGCATCTGAGCCTTCAAGTCTCACTGCAGGAATATCTAAAAGAACCGCACCCTTTAATATTCCCTCAGCTTCTGTTTCAATCTGTGCTTCATTAAGCCTTGACACATCTATCATCAGACTCTGCACATCATCATCATTGTCCACTCCTTCAAAAGCGTACACTACCGGACCTCTTTGCAAAGCTGCACATCCTATATCCTCTCTTACCTTTGTATTGGCATATATTACACGGATATCCATATTGAAGCTGATTTCTATAACATCGTTATCATGCCATTTATTTTTTATATAGATATAGCCATCCCTATAAGAATAGAACAAATCTGCATTTGTCTCATCATTCTCTTTTAACCTCATGCCATTGAGTGTCACCTCAAAGCTCTTCAGATATCCCGGAATATGTATTGCAACAGCAAATTCATCGCCTGTCTTCGGCGTAATGCTGTATGAAACATGTCCCTTCCACGGATATTCAACCTTTATATCTGCTTTTTTAAGCCGAGCCTCCTGACCGATGAAAAGATGTGAATAGATTACATCATCATCCTCATCCCACGCATATCTGCCCAGAGATGTAACCATACGCACAAGATTCGGAGGACAGCATGCACATGTATACCAGCCCGGTCTTTCAGGAATGACATGCTTATAGCCAAATATTTCTCCCGATACTCCGGGATTTACCTCAAGCGGATTCACATAAAAAAATCTCTTTCCATCAAGCTGCATTCCACTTATAATTCCGTTGTATAATTCCCTCTCCATGACATCTGCGTATTTGCCGTTTTTGCTCATTTTAAGCATCTGCTTTGCAAAGAAAACAAGCCCTATCGATGCACAGGTCTCAGCGTATGCCATATCATTCGGCAGCTCATACTCCTTCGTAAAGGCCTCTCCCTCCACTGTTGAGCCTATACCTCCTGTTATATACATCTTCTTTTCTGTCATGTTATTCCACAGGCGCTCGCAGGCGGCAAAAAGCTTTTCATCGTGCTCCGTTGCTGCCAGATCTGCCATAGCTGTATACATATAGACAGCACGCACACTGTGTCCTACCGCTTCATCCTGTTCATAGATAGTTACATGGCTCTGGTTATACTTTGTATCCTCAGGAATCATGCCAAAATGCTTCCAATCTCGCTTTGCGGCTTCCTCAGCAAAAAAAGCGGGATTTTTTCCCCTCTCCTCAAGAAAATATCTCGCCTGCTTTTTGTAGGCCTCATTTCCTGTTGCATGATACATGCGCATCAGACCTATTTCAACCTCCTGATGCCCCGGTATTCCGGGCAGCTTGTCAGGCCCGAATCTGTCTATGATGTGTCCCGCCATGCCTTCCATAACCTTAAGCAGCTTATCCTTGCCGGTAGCCTCATAATATGCGACAGCAGCCTCCATCATATGGCCTGCACAGTACAGCTCGTGACACTCAAGCAGATTCTGCCATCTGTGCTCAGGCTCTTTTATTGTGAAATATGTATTCAGATATCC
>OHKH01000779.1_pt1 | contig 11307 bp, 9 predicted proteins | sample 1568831 | NCBI WGS metagenome assembly OHKH01 (sample SAMEA3879581, study PRJEB24766) | human gut metagenome | biome: human-associated habitat; feature: feces | place: USA | collected 1985/1987
GTTGCAAGGCAACTCTTTAGTCAATTATACCATTTCATCACTTATAATCTTTCCGTCACATATATTAATAATTCTGTTAGTGCTGCTGGCGATATTGATATCGTGCGTAACAAGAACAACCGTTTTACCCTGATTATTAATTTCTCTTAAAATATTAATGACTTCTTGTCCGGTGCTCTGGTCTAATGCACCAGTCGGTTCATCAGCAAGAATAATATCTGCATTAGTTACAAGTGCGCGTGCTATTGCCACGCGCTGCTTCTGTCCGCCCGACATCTCGTTGGGCATGTGGTTGGCCCAGTCGCGGAGTCCCAGCCGGTCGAGGTATTCGAGGGCTTCGGCATTGCGCTTGCGGCGCGAAACGCCCTGGTAGTAGAGGGGAAGGGCGACGTTCTCGACCGCGTTCTTGTAGTTTATCAGGTTGAACGACTGGAAAATATAGCCGATCATGTTGTTGCGGGCAGCGGCGGCCTGCGTCTCGCTCAGGTGTTTGATCAGGCGCCCGTTCAGGAAATATTTGCCCGTGTCGTAGTCGTCCAGGATCCCGAGGATGTTCAGCAGGGTCGATTTGCCCGATCCCGAGGCCCCCATGATCGAAACCAGCTCGCCCTTTCCGATTTCGAGGTCGATGCCCTTGAGTACATGCAGCGGAGCGCCGTTGTGGTAGGTCTTGTTGATGTTTTCGAGTACAATCATATCGAGAGGGAGTGATCCCGTTTTTTTATGGTCGTTGATTTTGTTCGCTGTTTTTGTTTCGGCGTATTTCCTGTTGATCCGTGAAGTGTTCCTGCCGGTCGAAACCGAAGGGTTCTGCGGGGTGTTTCCTGTGCCGGCGTTATGTAATTCCTCGACTTTTGGAAACGCTTGCAGGCACTGCGTCCGTTCTTATCGTTTGTTGCGATAAAGATAGAAAGTATATTTGTGAAAAACAAGAAAAATTTATCGAAAATCAATAAAATTTTACCCCCCCCCGATATATCGGTCGAGAGGGGGATTTTGTGTGGAAAAAAGACCGTCCCATCCTCTGAAAAAGGAGGCGGGACGGTCTTTAGTTATTCCGCATACACGGTTATTCCGGTTTCGGCAGGAGTCCTGTTTTTTGATATACCTTATAATATATGGATCTTGCGAGAAAATCACTTCCGCGCAGAGCGGACAGGCGTCCGCGAACGATTCCTGCACATGGAGTCGAGGAGCCTATTTGAGCCGCAGGAACGAATAGCCGAAGCGTTCGCAGGCGGCTTTTTCCAACTCTTCGCGGGCCGAGGGGTGCGCAATGTCGATCAGGGCGCGGGCACGCTCGGCGAGTCCTTTGCCCAGCAGGTAGGCCGCACCGTACTCCGTGACGACGTATTGTGTCTGGAAACGGGTGGTCACCACGCCGGCGCCGGGCGTCAGCAGGGCCTTGATCTTGGAGTGTCCCTTCGAGGTGGTCGAGGGGAGCGCGATGAAGGTTTTACCGCCTTCGGAGAGGGCGCCGCCGTACATGAAGTCGTGTTGTCCGCCTACGCTCGAGTAGATCATCGTGCCGATCGAGTCGGCGCAGATCTGGCCCGTCAGATCGACCTCCAGCGCCGAATTGATGGCCATGACCTTCGGATTCTCGCGGATGCGGAACGGGTCGTTCGTCCATGCCACGTCCTTCATGATCAGGTCTTCGTTGTAGTCCATGTATTCGTAAAGCCGCTTCGAGCCGAGAGCCAGCGACGCGAGGTTCTTGCCCGGAAGCACCTTCTTCTGCGAGTTGTCGATCACACCGCTCCGAATCAGGGGTACTACCCCGTCGGTGAGTGCTTCGGTGTGGAGTCCCAGGTGTTTATGATCGCCCAGGGCCGCGAGTACCGCGTTGGGGATGCCGCCCACGCCGATCTGGAGGGTCGCACCGTCGGGAATCAACTCGGCGATGTAGCCGCCGATCTTGCGGTCGATTTCGCTGGGCTGGGCGGTCGGAAGCTCCACCAGAGGTTCATCGACTTCGACGGCGGCCGTGAGTTTCGAGACGTGGATCAGCGCATCGCCGTAGGAGAACGGCACGTGGGGGTTGATCTGGGCGATAACGACCTTCGCACATTCGGCGGCCGAAACCGCGAGGTCGGCCGAGGTGCCGAAGCTGCAATAGCCGTCCGCATTGGGGCGCGAACAGTTCAGCAGCGCTACGTCGATCGGGATGATCCCCTTGCGGAAAAGCCCCGGGATCTCGCCCAGAAAAGCCGGGATGGCCTGTCCGTACCCCTGAGCGATCCAGTTGCGCACGGAGTTCGACACGAAGAGGCTATATACGAGGAAACTGTCTTTGTATTCGGGCTTGCAGTAGGGCGCTTCCTCCCGTCCGATGGCGAAGGCTGAATAGACCTTCACTCCCCGAAGTTCGTGTCCCCGGTCGGCCATCGCTTTCACGAGCACTTCCGGGATCGAAACGCTTCCCTGAATATAAACGCTGTCGTTGGATTTGATGAGCTTCGCAGCTTCAGCGGCAGTGGTGTAGTTGATCATGGGTCTGTTTTTCTAAGTCGTTTCCGGCAGTCGGTCGGTGAAAGGAAAATTCGGTCCCGTCGTCGGCCGGAGACGGTAGGTTTTGTCTTTTTTGTTGGTTATTTGAAGGAGCCGAATTTATTCGGCTCCTTCTCTTCGTTGGGTGCGAATGGTCGTTCCCGGATGTCCGTGCCGGATTCTTTTCTCCGGAGTGCAACTCCGGGACGATTTCACAGCGACCCGGAGCTGCAATGCCGGATTTATTTCCGGGCGTAGTCCTGCGCGAAGTCGCGGAGGCGCCGGTCGAGCAGGTCGTACTGCTCCTCGCGGTTCATCTGCGACACGCAGACGCGCACGCCGTTCTGGAGGCTGCCCGTCGAGGTGAGCGAGATCGCGCAGATACCGTAGCGCAGCAGTGCGGCCACCAGGTCGGAACTCGGCATCGAACCGTAGCCTACCGTGAAGAAGAATCCGTCGCTCACGTGTTCGTCCTGGTCTTTGTCATAGACGATGTGGAAACCGTGACGCTCGAAGAGTTCCTTGACGCGGTGAGCGCGGTGTGCGTATTCGCGGGTGTGCCCCACGAAGTCCAGCTTGCCGTCCGCCGCCGCTTTGAACATGGCCGCCAAAGCGTATTGAGCCGAGTGACTTGCGCCTGACGATGCGGCGTAGAGGAATGTCAGGGCGTAGGATTCGGCGAAACGGCCGATGCCGTAACGCTCCTTGAGAGCCGGATAGAAGCGGTTGCGCAGTTTGTCCGAGATCGCTGCGATGGCGATGCGCTGGCCGGCGTAGCTGAAGATCTTCGAGCCGGAAATCATCAGCACGTAGTTATCCGTATAGCGGGCTGCGGTGGCCTGGAACGGAGCCTGGAAAGGATGTCCCAGCTCCTTGCGGAAGTCCATGCCCATGTAGGCCAAGTCTTCGAGAACGATCGTGTCGTACTTGGTTGCCAACTCGCCGATGGTGCGCAGTTCGCTCTCTGTGAGGCAGATCCACGCCGGGTTGTTGGGGTTCGAGTAGATGATCGCCGCGACGTTGCCCTGCTTGAGATAGCTCTCCAGCTTGGGACCGAGTTTCTCGGCGCGGAAGTCGTAGATGTCGAACGATTCGTGCTTGATGCCCAGGATGCGCACCTGCTGGCGCTGCACCGGGAAGCCCGGGTCGATGAACAGAATGGTGTCTTTCTTGGGGTCGCACTGCGAGCTGATCTGGAACAGGCAGAAGCCGCCCTGCATCGAGCCGACGGTCGGGATGCATCCCTCGGGGGCGACGTCGATGTCGAGGAACGCCTTGACGAAGCGCGAAGCCTCGCTCTTGAGCGGGGCGATGCCCGTGATGCTGGGGTAGATCGAAGCGTGTCCCTGGGCGAGGGCCTGCTGTTCGGCTTCGACGCCGACAGTCTCCGGCGGAAGGCCCGGAACGCCCATTTCGAGGTGCAGGAATTCGGTGCCCGAGTTCTTCTCGAGGGCGCCGCCGACGGCTCCGACCTGACGGATCGTGGCCTGTGCGAAGTTTTCGATGTCCATGGCGGCGAGCTGCTCGTCGAACATCTTCTGCGGAATGAGAGCTGCCATTACTTGCGGTGTTTTTGTGCGTATTCGTATCCGGCGCGGAACGCCTTGAGGTTCATTTCGACGATCTGCTCGCCTTTGCGGGCGAAGATGCTGCGGATGCCCGCCTCGAACTTGTCGGCGTCGAGCCCCAGGAAAGGAGCGGCGGCGCCCAGCAGCACGATGTTGGCCGCACGGGGCGAGGATTGCTCCTTGGCGATGGCATCGACATCGATCAGGATCGCATGTTTGCGCTTCCCGAGTTCAGCCAATACGGCCTCCGGTTCGGGGTAGTTGTCGATGTTTACGAACGGCGTAGTGTTGGCGATCACCCAGCCCTCCGGATTCAGGTAGGGTACGTAGCGCAGCGCCTCCATCGGTTCGAGCGAGATGATGATATCGGCCGCGCCCTGGGGGATCAGGTCGGAGAGGATCTCGTCCGAACTGATGCGCAGGTTCGACTGTACGTCGCCTCCGCGCTGGCTCATGCCATGTACTTCTGCCTGTTTGATGTGGAGTCCCTCCTTGAGGGCAGCGGCTCCGATGACGGTGGCGATCGAGAGGATGCCTTGTCCTCCCACGCCGGAAAGTATGATGTCCCGTTTCATGGTCGTACTACTGTTTTTTTGCGTTGTGGCGTTTGGCGGTCTGGATGCACTCGCGGCGCGGGATGATGACCGAAACCCCTTTGTATTCGATCTCTTCGCGGATCGTGCGGCGGATCTCCTCCATGTTCTTGGGCAGGGGTACCACGACGCGGATGTGTTCGGGCTCCACGCCCAGTCCGGCGCAGATCTGCTCGAGGCGTCCCGTGCCGGCCGAATCCTGGCCGCCGGTCATGCCGGTAGTGAGGTTGTCCGAGATTACGACGGTGATGTTGCTCTTTTCATTCACGGCATCCAGCAGGGCGGTCATGCCCGAGTGGGTGAAGGTCGAGTCGCCGATTACGGCTACCGAAGGGAACTGTCCGCCGTCGGCAGCGCCCTTGGCCATCGTGACCGAAGCGCCCATCTCCACGCAGGTGTCGATCGCCCGGAACGGGGGCAGCGAACCGAGCGTATAGCAGCCGATGTCGCTGAATACCTTGGCATTTTCATATTCGCCTGCTACCTCCGTCAGTGCCGTATACATGTCGCGGTGGCCGCAACCCTGGCACAATGCGGGCGGACGGGGGACGACGATGCCGCTGGCGGCGAGGGTCGCGTGCGGGGCGAGCCCCAGGGCCGTGCGTACGCTGTCCGGAGTCAGTTCCCCGGTGCGGGGCAGTTCGCCCGACATGCGGCCGCGGATCTCAACGGGCGCAGGCAGGATGCCGCGCAGGGCTTCTTCGACGACGGGTTGTCCCTCCTCGATGATGAGCAACGCCTTGCATTCCGACGCCATGCGGCGCACGAGTTCCTGCGGAAGCGGGTATTGCGATATTTTGAGCACCGGGTGCGGGCATCCGTCGGGGTAGTTCTCCATGAGGTAGTTGTAGGCAATGCCGCAGGCGATGATGCCCAGCGATTTGTCTTCAGCGTCGGCGTAACGGTTGAAGCGGCTTGCAGCCGCCTCCTCTTCGAAGCGGGCATAGTCGGCGAGCAATGCCTCGTATCTTACGCGCGAATTGCCCGGCATCAGCACCCATTGGCGCGTCCGGGCGGGATAGGCGAGGCTGTTCTCGGGGCGTGCCTCGCGCGGTTCGACCATGGCGCGCGAGTGGGCCATGCGGGTCGTAAGGCGCATCAGTACGGGGATGCGGTATTTTTCCGAGAAATCGAACGCGGCCTGCACCATCTCGTAGGCCTCCTGCTGCGTGGAGGGCTCGAACGTCGGGACAAGGGCGAACTTGCCGTAGAAGCGTGAATCCTGCTCGTTCTGCGACGAGTGCATCGAGGGGTCGTCGGCCGCTACGACGACCAGTCCGCCGTTGGCTCCCGTCATCGCCGAGTTGACGAAGGCGTCGGCGGCGACGTTCATGCCCACATGTTTCATGCACACCAAGGCGCGTTTTCCGGCGAACGACATGCCCAGCGCCTCCTCCATCGCCGTCTTCTCATTGGTCGACCATGTGCAGTGGATGCCTCGTTCGGCGGTGAGCGGATGTCCTTGTATATATTCGGTGATTTCGGTCGAAGGTGTGCCCGGATAGGCATAGACACCCGACAATCCTGCGTGGAGCGCCCCCAGTGCGAGGGCTTCGTCTCCGAGTAATAATTCCCGTTTTGCCATGAGGTCGTGCAGTTATGCTGTTTTTACAAATTTAAGGAATTTTTAATTAAAAATTCACTTTTAATGATAAAAAATCACATAAAACGGTATTTGATATTTAAAATATTATATAAATAAGTGTTTTTGAAAAAAATTGTAATATGGCATCCTTCCATACAATGCCGACTGGCAGGAACGGGTATAAAAAAGCAGCCGATCCCGAAAGACCGGCTGCCCCGTTTGCGTCATTATTCCCCGAATAGTGTTTTCAGTAATTCGGGCGTTTCGATTTCTTCACAATTTATGCTTCCCAGGAGCCCGCGGCCCTTTTCGGTCAGCGAAAAGTACATCTGCCGCTTATCGTTCGTACCCAACTCCCGGTTTACGTAGCCTTTCCCTTCGACCGAGCGGAGCACCTTCGAGGTGTTCGACGGAGTAAGACCCAGCATTTCGCCCAGCTCCCCGCAGGAGAGACGTCCGGCTTTCGAAAGGCTGCATAAGGCCATGCCTTCGTTCAGGCAGATCCCGTGCGAGCGTTCGAGTGCCGCTTCGAACCGGTTGACGGCCCGTTGCAGCTCGCGGATCCTACACAGTTTTTCCATTGTCTGCCGGTTTGTGTATGGCCTGTTTGCCGCAGTGCCCGACGCATTTGCCGCATTCGATACACTTCTCCGGGTCGATGACCGGAAGTCCGAATCCCGATTGTGTGATCGCCCCGACGGGGCAAACCGTCAGCAGCGGGCACCGGTGGTTCTGCGGGCAGCGGAGATTGTCGACGGTGAGTGCCATGCCTGTCTACTTGTTGAGCAGTACCTTGTCGATGGCCTCCTTGAGCGACGCCTTGGGCAGGGCACCCTGTGCGATCTGGGGCTTGCCGCTGGTGGGGATGAAAAGCAGCGTCGGGATCGAGCGGATGCCGAACGCGGCGGCGAGTTCCTGCTCCTCTTCGGTATTCACCTTGTAGATGTAAATGCTGTCGCCGTACTCGGCAGCCAGCTCTTCCAGAACCGGGGCGAGTGCCTTGCAGGGGCCGCACCACGATGCGTAGAAGTCGATGAGCGCCGGTTTGTCGCCGAGGTACTTCCACTCCGTAGGGTTCGTTTCGTAATTTGCGACTTTGGTCAGGAAATCCGCCTTGGTCAGTGCGATCGTTTTCATGGTATTCTCTTTTTTAGTGTTGTTTTCCTTGTTGCTGCCGTTTGCGCAGGCTGCCAGGCCGAGCATGCACATCGTGGTCAATAATAGTTTTTTCATGGTCATTATCCGTTTTTATCGTTCTTCTGTATCAATAACGATGCAAAGATATAGAATATTTTCCATTAAAACAAATTTCCTGTGGAAAATAATTGTCGGATAAAAAATGAATTATTAAAATGCCGGGAGCGCGATAGTCGTTATAATAACAATCGAACCGATCCGGAACGAAAGGTTCGATTGTTTTTGGGGGTTACCACAATTCCATCTGAACGGCTTCGATATGGCACTTTTCAGGGATGTAGATGCAGCCGGGATTCTCCCGGATCGTCCGGGTAATGAAATCCCTGAATTTTCGTTCAGAATCTTCTTCGTTGAATATGTCCCTGCCGATTATTTCATTTAGGGCGACCCAGTTGAACGTATTGGCTTTGTTGAAGAATCTTCGGAACCATATTCTTATTTCTGTTCCGTTCCGCACGCGGATGCTGGAACTGTTTTCCGAATTGTTGCTTGTCTTCACCTGGAGTAAAGAGCCGTCTTCCTTGCAAAAGTCGACCGCGTCTATGGTGCTTCCCCAGCAGCAATACCAGCCATACGGGTGCAAAATTGTCGCCAGATATTCTTCGAGCAGATTGCCGACCATCCCCTCGATTGTCATCATGAGGGAGTGCCCTTTTTCAAGAGTATCTGCGAAATTGTCGTCGATATCTTCTCTTCGGGTTCGGAGAATTAATTTTACGGCGGGATCTGGTTTTGTCTGGGATTTTTTGCCATGCCGTTTCGACGGCCTGCCATTGTATCCTGAAAAGTATCGTGAAACCCATTTCTTGACATATTCTTTGAGGGGGATGGGCTCATCCTGGTTAAACCCCAATGCCGGTAGATTGCGTATATCGCTAAAGGCCACACTCAGGACGACTCCTAATTCTTTCGTGTAGGCGTCTTTTGCAAAAGTTTTCGCAAGCGAGATCGCTTTATCGCCTGAAAAATCATCGAATTTAGTGGTTTCTTTCATTGGGGGATGTTTTTCTGATAAAGTTAATGATTTTTTGCTTTATTTATGGCGTTATCCCCGGGTTTTCTTTTCCAATCGGTTTGCACCTTGGTTTACATAAACGGTAAGAACCGAGGGAAAACAGGCTTGAAACGAGGTGCGGAAAAACTACCTGCATTGCCGAAAGAGTTTGGTTTCAGTGATGTAACTCGCTAAAAAACAATAGAGGGAGCAATTTTCTTTGCTCCCTCTTCGTGACACCGACAGGACTCAAACCTGTAACCTTCTGATCCGTAGTCAGATGCTCTATTCAATTAAGCTACGGTGCCGAATTGCGAATGCAAATGTAGGGCAATGTTGATTAACAGATAGTTACAGTAGTGAATTTTGTCGATGATTTTCTCTTTTTCGTGCTGTTGTTCGGCGCGGTTTACACGTTGGTTTACACAATAGGACAAACTCAATGTTGGTTAAACAATAGGTGAATTAGTTGATTGTTTGATAAATAGAAAAAGTGACAAACTATGTCGAAAGGGCAATTATATAACCCCTCGTTTTTAGTCTGTCACTTATCATTGTCAAAGGAAAAACGCCGCATTTTTTCGGCCCTCTCTCCCTTATTCTTTAAGATACGACGCAATTAAACTCCACATTTGAGAAATTTATTCAGCGTCAAATAAATCTTCAATCTGTGTATATAAATTTTTTAGATGATGGTTTGACATATCCAAAATAGGTTCGTACATGAATGAATTTAGATGTATGTTTTCTGGGGTCATCAAATTAACTTGATCCAATAGTTTAATAATAGCAAGTTGAGTAGGGAACTTTTGCTTGTATTTTTCAACTAATTTATATGTGGCATTACTAGTTATATGCTCAACGAATTCATCATCTTCAATTTTTTGAATAATATATTGTTCGGCTTTTAATCGAATAGCTATGGCTAAAACAATTTTATCTTCCAGTTGCATCGTTATAATATCTGAGGCCAAGATAGAATTAACGGTTTCTGATAATAGTTGATTTACAGTTTTTTCTGGATTTGGTAATGATAAATCTGCCTTATCTTTTAAAACTGATCTAAAAATTGTTTCAATATCTCTTATTGTAATAGTTAATGTATCTGCTTTCATATGTAGCAGAGAGGTGAGCTGCAAGAAATGGTCGTTATCTCCTGCATATTCTGCTAGATTTCGTACAAATGGAATTGACGCAATTAATAAAGTCGCTTTATCTGGTTCATGAAAATGTTTTTTCCAATATATGAATGGATTATTCTGGTATTTTTCAGGGTTAAATGTCAAACTATCGTCTGTTTTGATTGTAGCTAATCGGCATGATCTATTAATGCTTAATCTGTTGCAAACAGTTCTATAAAAATCGAAATTATGTGTCAGTATAATCTGTTTAAAAATAGGTTCTTTGGCAATATCTTTTAAATATTCAATAATGGCATATTTATTTTTATAATCAAATGAATCTGCAATGTCATCAACAATGAAAAGAGTTTCAATATTGTTTTTCTTGCGAGCCTCTACATCGAAAATAATGTTTAAGAGATAAAGTGCTCGTAATTCGCCATTGCTTAACACCGTAAATAAATCATCTTCATTAACTGCTTTTGCGCCTTGATGATCTTTAAATGTGAATTTAATATTAGGCGCATCTTCTCTCAATATAACGTCGTCTTGATTATCGACAGATAACTCGAATGGGACAGAAAAGCGATGGTTAAATTCTTCAATAACATCGAGCCATTGCGTATGCTCCGATTTAGCTAGTTCAATGATTTCCTCAATTCGTTCACGTCCTGATTTGTAACTATTGATTAAATCATCAAATTGTTGAACATGCTGTTGACAATATCTTATCCATAAATTTTGGCGGAGTGCGTTTGGATTTTCTAATTCAGCCAATATCGTTGGGTTTTGTCCAAGAAATTCTCGAAAATCACGTAAATCTTGATTTGTAGAAAGTTTCCTATCAATGCTATCAAAAACTTTTTTTAAATCTTCATTATTGATAATGCTGTCCTTTTCTTTTTGGATTATTGCTGTTAGTTCTGCCTCATCTTTAACTAATTTTCTTTTAGCGACTCCATTCTGATTTAAATAAACAGCATGTTCGGCTCTAAAAAAACCGTTATCTTTAAGATTTTTTGCAATAGTTGCTGCGTTATAATGATTAAACACTCCCTTTTTAAAAAATGTAGACGCTTCCAGTAAGGAATTATATTTAGTGATATATTCTGTTAGTTGTCCTCGAAAGTCAAAATCGCTCAAAAAATCTACAACTTTAGGATTAAATATTTTGCTATAAAGAACTCCGTCAAATTTACTATCCTCTTTGTCATGTACTTCTGCATCCATACGGAGGATTGCTCTATAAAATTCTTTATATTGAGATGTGAAATCGTAGGCAATAGTCCTTTCTAATTCATCATCTTTTTTTATGCCAGATAGACTTTTTAGGCTTTTTATCAATGCCGTTTTTTTCTCGTTGATATCGGCATAGATGCTTTCATATTGGTGTTTAATATCATGATTTACTAGTAACGTAGACATTCGTTGAGAATGGTAACCGCGTTCATAAGGGGAGATAACAAAAATATTTTCTGGATTTATTGGAGAACTTGTTTCATCAAATATTTGACGCTCCGTTTGTCTTTCTGGAAAAATTGAATCTTTTGAATCTTTTCTTTCACTTAAATCTTTAAAAGTCTTTGCAAATGATGTTTTCATAACTCCATTAGGAGCATATATAACATATGAATCATGTTCTGTAAAATCGAACTCATAAGTTAATGCAGGGATGCCATAGCAGTTTTTGAGGTTGATTGAAGTCTTATTCATTGTAAGGAGTATTTACGTTTACAAATATAATAATTGGGAAAGGCGA
>OHKH01000780.1_pt1 | contig 11301 bp, 6 predicted proteins | sample 1568831 | NCBI WGS metagenome assembly OHKH01 (sample SAMEA3879581, study PRJEB24766) | human gut metagenome | biome: human-associated habitat; feature: feces | place: USA | collected 1985/1987
GGAATCGCTCTGCCCGGGGGGAATAAGAGGCAGCAGCTTTTGCAGGTCATCCCCCAACAGGGTGGAGGACAAATGCGGCTCACGCACGCTCAGGTGGTTCAGGTTCCCGCGCAGGGTGTTGATTTCCCCGTTGTGGGCCAGATACCTGAAGGGATGGGCCAGGCTCCAGGTTGGGAAAGTATTCGTGCTGTAGCGCTGGTGGACGAGGGCCAGGGGAGATTTGAAATGCTCGCTGGCCAGGTCTCCATAAAATCCTTCAATCTGCGTGCCGAGAAACAGCCCCTTGTACACAATGCTTCGGCTGGAACAGCTGCACACATAACAGCCTTCCACGCGCCGTTCCATTTCCCGGCGCATCACGAACAGTTTGCGTTCAAATTCCGCCTGGTCCGCAAAACCGCTGCCGTCAATGAACAGCTGACGGATCAGGGGGCACGTGCGCTGGGCATTTTTGCCGATGCTGTCCCGGTCCACGGGAACCTGCCTCCACGCAATCACGCTGCCGCCGTTTTCCGTAACGGCGGCTTCCAATTCCTCTTCATGGCCGCATCCGCCAAACATCATGGCCACTCCGTATTTGCCTCTGGCGGGAAGTTTGTTGGGAAGAACCAGGCGGAAGAATTCATCCGGAAGGGCCAGCAGAATGCCTGCGCCGTCCCCGGTATCCGGATCGCTCCCCACGGCGCCGCGGTGCATGAGCCTCTTGAGGACAGTAATCCCCATTTCAATGATTTTGTGGCTCGGTTCATTCTTCAGGTCAGCCACCAGACCCACGCCGCAGGCGTCCCTCTCCTGTTCAAAGTCATACAATCCCTGCGGCGCAGGAATGCCTGTCTCGAATTGATAGCTATTCATCAGTTTGCTGTTTTGTTTGGGTTAAGCTGACTTATTTGCAGCAAAAACCGTGCCAACATTGTCCAGACTTCATATTTTCCCGCATTCAAACTGCTTTGTCCCTGTTTTACAGAGCCTGACGCGGCTTCCGGCATAACAGGACATTTTGCAGCGGAATAAAAAATATTTTTCTTCCAAGAAGAATTTTTTACATTTTCGTAATCATCCTTTTGTTGCGGTTTTACATTTTTGTAATCCATTCTCGTTCGCAGTTTTGTTTTCCTTTTTTGCAGCTCTTCCGTCATGATATTCATATCTAACTAATAATCAATATATTAAAATGAACGACACATTCATGCGAAAGTTTACCTGAAAAGTTGGCACGCTTCTTGCTAGAGAAAAGGCACAACAGTTAACCATGATGAGTGACTCGACACGAACACAAGCCATCAGCGCCATCGCTTCCCTGCCCGTGGGCGGAGCAAACGAGAGCGCTCCGGTCAGCATTGATTATTACGGAGCGGATGTCTTCAGCACGGAAGTGATGAAGAAGTACCTGCCCAAAGACACGGCAAAAACCCTCCTGGCCACTATCCAGGACGGGCTTCCGCTGAACGCGGATATTGCCGCGGATGTAGCCCACGCCATGAAGCAGTGGGCTCTGGAACGGGGAGCCACTCACTATACGCACTGGTTCCAGCCCATGACGGGCTCCACGGCGGAGAAGCACGATTCCTTCCTGGATCCCAAGGGAATGGAACCCATCATGAGTTTTTCCGGCAAAAACCTGATTGTGAGCGAACCGGACGCCTCCAGCTTCCCCTCCGGCGGTTTGCGCTGCACCTTTGAGGCCCGCGGCTACACCGCATGGGACCCCACCAGCTACGCCTTTGTGAAGGATGACGTGCTGTGCATCCCCACCGCATTCGTCAGCTACACCGGCGAGGCTCTGGATAAAAAGACTCCCCTGCTGCGTTCCATGAACGCACTGTCCGGTCAGGCCGTCCGCATCCTGAAGCTGTTCGGCAAGGATGTGGACTACGTTTCCACCACCGTCGGCCCCGAGCAGGAGTACTTCCTTGTCAAGAAGGAGGACTACGAGGCACGTCAGGATCTGATTCTCACCGGCCGCACCCTGTTCGGCGCTCCCTCTGCCAAGGGTCAGGAGCTGGAGGAGCACTACTTCGGTGTCATCCGTCCCGAGGTTTCTGCGTTCATGAAGGAGCTGGACGAGGAGCTGTGGAAGCTGGGCGTGCCCGCCAAGACCAAGCACAACGAGGTGGCTCCCTGCCAGCACGAGCTTGCTCCCATCTTCGATACCACCAACGTAGCCATCGACCACAACCTGCTGACCATGGAAATGATGCGCAAGATCGCACCCAAGTATGGTCTGGTCTGCCTGCAGCACGAGAAGCCCTTTGAAGGCGTGAACGGCAGCGGCAAGCACAACAACTGGTCCATGAGCACCACCCACGAGAACCTGCTGGACCCCGGCGACACCCCCATGGAGAACCTGCAGTTCCTGATCTTCCTGGCCGCTGTTATCAAGGCTGTGGATGAGTACGCTGACCTGCTGCGCACCTCTGTGGCTACCCCGGGCAACGATCACCGTCTGGGCGCCAACGAGGCACCTCCGGCCATCATCTCCATCTTCGTGGGCGAGGAGCTGGAAGCTGTCATCGATGCGATCGCATCCGATTCTCCCTATGCCGGCCCCGTCAAGATGAAGATGGATCTGGGCGTGGACGTTCTGCCCAAGTTCAGCAAGGACACCACCGACCGCAACCGTACCTCTCCCTTCGCTTTCACCGGCAACAAGTTCGAGTTCCGTATGCCCGGCTCTGCCGAGAACCTGAGCGACTGCAACACCATCCTGAACACCGCTGTCGCCAAGGAGCTGAAGGGCTACGCCGACGAACTGGAAGGTGCTGAGGACTTTACCAGTGCAGCCATCGCTCTGATCAAGCGCACCATCCGCGACCATCGCCGCGTCATCTTCAACGGCAACGGCTATACCGCCGAGTGGGAGGCCGAGGCAGCCAAGCGCGGTCTGCCCAACAAGAAGAATACCCCCGCTGCTCTGCCCGCACTGGTCGAGCCCAAGAACATCCAGCTGATGGAGGAGTTCGGCGTGCTGACCAAGGTGGAGATGGAAAGCCGCTACGAGGTCGAGATGGAGCACTACTCCAAGATTATCAACATTGAGGCTCTGACCATGCTGGAGATGGCCCGCAAGCAGCTGCTGCCCGCCATCAACGCCTACATGAGCGAGGTTGCCAATACCGCCGCCTCCAAGCTGGCTGTCAGCGAGCACATCAGCGTGCGCAGCGAGACCAAGACTTTGGAAAAGCTTTCTTCTGACGCCGATGCCATGAGCGATGCCATCGACACCCTGCAGGATGCCGTGAATGCCGCCAAGGCACTGCCCACCGAGAGCGAGAAGGCCGTTGCCTTCCACGATAACGTTCTCCCGGTGATGGACGCCCTGCGCGCCGCTGCCGACGATGCCGAGACTATCTGCGGCGAGGATTACTGGCCTCTGCCCAGCTACAGCAAGATGCTTTACTACGTCTGATAATCTCCTGACAGCGTAAAAAAATAAGCATCCGCCGGCTGCCGGATCAATTAGCCATTCTCCTTTTCCTATTTCTTACACCAGCCCAAAGACCTGCTCCCTTTTTGAGGGCAGGCCTTTGGGCGTTTTATTTGAAATGCAGTTTTTGTAAGGGGGTTATTTATGAGCTATTCCACCCAACAGGATATTCTGGATTTCGTGGAGGACAACAACGTCAAATTTGTGCGCTTTGCCTTCTGTGATATTTTTGGCACCCAGAAGAACATTGCCGTGCTGGCTAGCAATCTGTCCAAGGCGCTGGAAGAGGGCGTGTGCTTTGACGGCAGTTCCATTGCGGGCTTTATGCACGTTGAGGAAAGCGACCTTGTACTGCGGCCGGATCTTTCCACCGTGACCATCCTGCCGTGGCGTCCCACCGAGGGCCGAGTGATGCAGTTCTTCTGCGATGTGGAAAAGCCGGACGGCGCAGCCTTTAGCGGCAACTGCCGTGGCTTTTTGCGGGATGTGAACCGCAAATTCAAAAAGCTGGGGCTTACCTGCAACGTGGGTACCGAGTGCGAGTTTTATCTGTTTGAAAAGGACGACCGTGGCCACCCTACCTGCATTCCCATTGACTTCGGCGGATATTTTGACGTTGCGCCGCTGGATGCGGGTGAAAATCTGCGCCGGGATATCTGCCTGACCATGGAGCAGATGGGTATGGCACCCCAGCACAGCCACCACGAAAGCGGCAACGGCCAGAACGAGATCGACTGCCGCTACGCTGGGCCGCTGAAAACCGCCGACAACGTGATGACCTTTAAGCAGATCGTCCGTGCCATTGCCATGCGCAATGGTCTGCACGCCAGCTTTCTGCCCAAACCCCTGCCCCAGCAGGCCGGCAGCGGGCTGCACATCAACCTCTCGCTTTACATGGACGGCAAAAACCTGTTTGAGGGCGATATTGCCCCGGACAGCGTAGCAGGCAGCTTTATGGCCGGTGTGCTGGCCCACAGCCGAGAACTGACCGCGTTCACCAATCCCCTGCCCAACAGCTACCAGCGCTTTGGCTGTGACGAAGCGCCCCGCTATGTGAGCTGGAGCCGTCAGAACCGCAGCCAGCTGGTGCGCATTCCCATGGTCAAGGGCGACAACTGCCGCATGGAGCTGCGCAGCCCGGACCCCGCCTGCAATCCGTATCTGGCCATTGGCCTGATCCTTGCCGCCGGATTGGACGGCATTGAGCAGCACATGGTCTTGCAGCCGCCGGTGAACCGCAACCTGTTCGATGCCGCCGAAGCCAAGGGACTGGGGCTTGAGACCCTGCCCGCCACCCTTGAGGAGGCGGTGCAGGTGGCCGAGGAGAGCGAGTTCTTGCGCCGGGTGCTGCCAGAGGGGCTTTCTAAACGCTATTTCTCGGAGGAGCTCAAGCGCTGCGCCGCACTGCGGAGTGCGCCTGACCGGGCCGAGCACGAGCGCGTCTACTATTTTAACGCCATCTGATCCCTGCCAGCGCAGGAGAAAGGAGTGCGGAATGGGACGCGCACTGATCGTAAGCGCCGGTGCCAACTCCAACGAATATATTGCCGCGCGGCTGTCCGAGATGGGTTACAGCCGCCCGGTGATCATTCCCAGCGGAGCCGAGGCACGGCGCAGAATGTCGGAATCTGATTTTGAGTTGATCGTGGTCAACGCTCCCCTGCCCGATGAGTTCGGGCACGAATTGTGCATCACCGCTGTGGAGCAGACTGATGCCGGTGTGGTCTTTCTGGTAAAGGCCGCACAGGCTGAGCAATTGCTTGCCCCCCTGAACGAGCAGGGGGTGCTGCTGCTGAGCAAACCCTTCACCACCCCGTTGTTTTTGCAGGCCATGCACATGGCGGCTGCCAGCAACCACCGCTTGCAGCGTCTGCGGCAGGAGAACGCCCGCCTGCAGGACAAGATCGGGCAGCTGCGGCTGGTCAGCCGGGCAAAGTGCTGTCTGGTAGAGCACGCCCACATGACCGAGGCCGAAGCGCACCGCTACCTTGAAAAACAGGCTATGGACACCCGCCGCGACCGCGCCGAGGTGGCGCAGGAGGTGCTGGAGGAATACGCTGACAGAAGCGAATAAAAAGCAGGGCTTCGCCCCGCACCCGCAGGGAAAGGGGTGCGCCGGGAGCGTGCCTTTTATGGGAAAGTTTTATTCTACAACAAAGGAAGGTATATTTTTATGGCAAAATTTATTTTTGTGACCGGCGGCGTGGTCTCCGGTCTGGGCAAGGGCATTACCGCTGCATCTCTGGGTCGGCTTTTGAAGTGCCGCGGCCTAAAGGTGGCCAGCCAGAAGCTGGACCCCTATGTGAACGTGGACCCGGGCACCATGAGCCCGCTGCAGCACGGCGAGGTGTTCGTGACCGATGACGGCACCGAGACCGATCTGGATCTGGGACACTACGAGCGCTTCATTGACGAAAATCTGAACAAGTACTCCAACCTGACCACCGGCAAGGTGTACTGGAACGTGCTGAACAAGGAGCGTCAGGGCGCTTATCTGGGACAGACGGTGCAGATTATCCCTCACATCACCAACGAGATCAAGAGCTACATTTATAATCTGGCCTCCTCTACCGAAGCCGATGTGGTCATTACCGAGATCGGCGGCACCACCGGCGATATCGAGAGCCAGCCCTTCCTGGAGGCCATCCGTCAGGTAGGTCTGGAGCAGGGACGGGAGAACTGCTGCTACATCCATGTGGTGCTGGTGCCCTACATCTCCGGCTCGGACGAATACAAATCCAAGCCCGCGCAGCACTCGGTCAAGGAGCTGCAGGGCATGGGCGTAAGCCCCGACATCATCATTCTGCGCGCAGACGGCAGCGTGGGCAGCGATATCCGCCGCAAGATCAGCACCTTCTGCAATGTCAAGCCCGAGTGCGTCATTGAGAACCTGACCATGCCGAGCCTGTACCAGTGCCCGCTGATGCTGCACACCAACGGTCTGGACGATGTTGTGGTGCATCAGCTGCACTTGGATGTTCCCCCTGCCGACCTGACCGAGTGGAAGCAGGTGGTCTCCCGCATTGCCACCCGCAGCAAGACCTGCACCATTGCACTGGTGGGCAAGTATGTCAAGCTGCACGACGCATATCTCTCGGTGATGGAAAGCCTATATCATGCCGGGTTTGAGAATGACAGTCAGGTGGAAATCCGCTGGGTGGAAAGCGAGGATCTGACCGATCAGGCCGCCTGCAAAGAAGCCTTTGCGGATGTGGACGGCATCATCGTGCCCGGCGGCTTTGGCGACCGCGGCATTGAGGGTATGATCCAGGCAGCCCAGTACGCCCGCGAGAACCGTGTTCCCTGCTTTGGCATCTGCCTTGGTATGCAAATCATGGTCATTGAATTTGCCCGCAATGTGCTGGGCTACAAGGACGCTAATTCCAGCGAGTTCACCCCGGACGGTGCCCACAACGTCATCTCCCTGATGCCGGACCAGCAGGGCAATATCCCCAAGGGCGGCACCATGCGTCTGGGCAAGTACCCCTGCACGGTGGCGCCCGGCACCAAGATGGCCGAGTGCTACGGCGAGAGCGAGATCTGGGAGCGCCACCGCCACCGCTATGAGTTCAACAACGACTTCCGGCAGGAGATGCAGGACGCCGGGCTGGTCATCTCCGGCACTAGCCCGGACGGCCATCTGGTGGAGACTGTGGAGCTGCCCGGCCGCGACTTCCATCTGGGTGCACAGTTCCACCCGGAGTTCAAGAGCCGTCCCAACCGCGCACATCCCCTGTTCAAGGGCTTTATCGCCGCTGCGCTGCGCTACCGCGCTGCCGCCCAGCGGGATATGCTGCATCTGTAATAGCATAATATAACGGCAAGGCCGCAGCACAAAATACCGTGCTGCGGCCTTGCTTTATGTAAGACGATTTTAAATGCCTTCCGCGCCGTCCTGTCTGGCGTGGTTTGCCTGCTTATTCTCGTACATCCGCTGGTCGGCGATGCAACGCACCTGCTGCACGTCCACGCTTTCGGCGGGGTACAGGGCGTAGCCGCAGCTGGCACCCACGCTCACGGTATTGCCGTCAATCTCGTAGGGCACAGCGACCATCTCACAGATCAGGTTCATCTTGCTGGCGCAGGCCTCCGACTCCATCGGGCCGAGCAGCAGCAGCGCGAACTCGTCACCGCCCAGACGGAAGGCGTAGTCCCGGCTGCGGATGCAGCCCTGAAGCCGCTGGGAAACGCCCTTCAGCAGCTTATCGCCCACATCATGGCCGTAGGTATCGTTGACCGGCTTGAAGCGATCCAAGTCCATATAAAATAGCGCAAAAGGCTGGCTGTGCTGCTCCAGCACCGTCAGTACCCGGTCGAAGTAGCGCTTGTTCAGCAGACCGGTCAGGCCATCGGTGTTGGCAAGGCTTTGCAGCAGGTGCTGCTTGCCCATATCCTGCACGATCATCATCACACGGGTCAGGCGATTTTCCTTCCACGCCATGGGAACGACCGTCATCATGAAAAATGCGCTTTTATCGCGGGCGGCATATTCCAGCTTGAGGGAGTCGTTGTCCGTTTTGATGAGCCTGCGCAGGTTTTCCGGGGCCAGCATCTGGGGGATCTTGGCGTTTTCGCTGTCGGTCAGAACTACATACTTGCGCGATATTTGCTCCAGCATCTGCTGGTAAGAGCCCTCCGGTTGGTACAGCGGCTCTCCGCGCCGCTCGTGATACTGGTAGCGGTCGCGGTCCAGATCGCACACTGCAAAACGCTCCACAACGCGTGCCATGCCCGCAAACATCATATCGCTCTTTTCCCGGCGGCGCTCCAGCTCCCGGCGGCGGTTGCGCTCTGCGTCACGCTGGATCTTTATCACGCCTGCCATGATCAGAAGCCCCAGCAGTGCAATGACCAGAATGGTAGCCACCTGCACCCGGCGCATCCCGGCATCCACCACCCCGGTGGGCACGATACCGATGATGCTCCAATCCATGAGCCCCAGCGGCTGATAGATCAGATAATATTTCTGCCGGTTCAACGTGTACAGCACGCAGCCCTCGCCGCCCTGCGGCAGGGTCTGCACCATGGTGTCAAAGTAAGGCTGATCCACGCTGGCGTTCTGCTGTAAGTAATCAAACAGGTTGGTCATCTGCTCGGTGATCTCGGTCTTTGTCTCGGTGGAAAGCACCACATCGCCGTTTGAGCGCACGATATAGCAATCGCTCTGTCCCTCATAGACCATGCTGCCCAGCAGCTTTTCCAGCACGGCGTTGTCGTAGCTGACCACCAGCGCCGTATAGGTAGTGCCGTCCAACTGCAGCGGCTGCTCCATTGGGATGGCAAACAGGATCTTGCGGATGCCCTGACTGGAGATATAGCTGGAGATCACTGGCTTGTTTTCGGTATACAGCTTTTCAAAAGTCGCCTTCATGTACTCTGCTGTGCCCTGCCGCCCGGCGGTGGTCCAGAACTCGCACTGCTCGTTGAACAGATAAAAATCCGTATATTGCCAGGTAGCCTTTTGGGCGATATACTCCTGCCACTGCCCCTCCTGCTCTCCCAGCTCCGCAAGGGTGCCCAGGTAGCTGTCCCAGTCGTTCAGGATGTTCCAGTTGCGTTGCGCAAACATGGTAAAGGTCTTGGCAGACTGCCCATAGGTGGAAAGCAGGTTTGCCGTGCTTTCCTGATAGATCTGCTTCTGGGTATAGGCACTGTAAGCAAGGATGCCGACCAGCAGCGCCAGCAGCATCCCTGCTATGAGCAGTATATTTTTTCGTTTGTTCTTCATAAGGTCAATTTCCCCCGACTGCCCCGCAGCCAAACCCCTTCACAATACGTTCTTCCAAAGGCTTTATGCCAAAGCATCGTGCACAGCTTTTTGCAAAAAGTGTACAACCGCTGCGTGTCAGCGCCCGTATAAACCGACACTATCCCTAATAACATTATACCATTCCGCAAAAAAGCCTGTCAACACATCCATGGGGCGATTCGTGTCATTTCAAAGGCGATTCACGCAGAGTTGCCCTGTAAAGCTTGCAGACTTTTTGCAGACTTTCGGATAGCAAGTAAGTGCAAATATCGGTTAGTATTCGATAGTATTTGACAAGCCGCAAATACAAAAAACCGCATGAACACCGGATTTTCCAGTATTCATGCGGTTTTTCACGTTATGCAGAAGAAGGGACTTGAACCCTCACTCACTAGGAACTGGTGCCTAAAACCAGCGTGTCTGCCATTCCACCACTTCTGCTCATAGAAAAAAGGCAAGTCAAAAACCGACTTGCCTTCTGGTGCGAGGGAGGGGACTCGAACCCCCAAGGATAAACCACACGCACCTCAAACGTGCGCGTCTGCCAGTTCCGCCACCCTCGCATACCTGTTATACAGTTCTCCGGTTTTTGAGGTAGAAAACCGTTGGTGCGGACTGCTTGGATATAGTAACATATTTCCGGCCATTCGTCAAGTGGTTTCTTTGTTTCTCATAAGTTTTTTTATGCTTCATATCTATAATAGCAGCGCAGCGCGCGCAAAAGCAGCCTTGCGGGCAATTGCACAGGTCATTTGTACGCGGAAAGTGTGCCTGCGGCACTGCGCCCAGAGCAAAGGAGGGGTTTGTATATGAAGCAATTTGTGCAGCGCGCCGGCGGGCGCATCGGGCTATGGGGCGGGCTGCTGGCGGCTGCGTTGGCAGCGTTTGCGGCGGGGTGGCTGGTGCCGGCACGCGCGCCGGTGGGCTGCAAGCTGAACGAGCTGACCGCCGCGCCGGACTTTTCGCCCTTTTCCCCTGCTGCACCGGCGGTGGCTACATCCGATGCCGGTACGCCCGCCGCCCCTTCCCTGCCGGAAAAATGGGTCTGCCTGACCTTTGACGACGGCCCCAGCAAGACTACCCCGGAGGTGCTGGCGGCGCTGGATGCCGCCGGGGTGCACGGCACCTTTTTTGTGGTGGCCACCGGCTACAATGAGAAATATCTGCCCCTGCTCACACAGGCTGCTGCCGCCGGGCATCAGATCGCGCTGCACTCTGCCTCCCACGAATACAGCGACATCTACCGCAGCAGCGCCGCCTACTGGAAGGACATCGCCCTGCTGAAACAGCGCATTGCGCCCTATGTGGACGCTGAGAGCATCCGGTACCTGCGCTTTCCCGGCGGCAGCACCAACACCGTAAGCCGCCGCTACGGTGGCAAGGGGCTGATGCCGCAGCTGAAAACCGAGGTAGAGCAGCGCGGCTGGCAGTGGGTGGACTGGAACGTCTGCGCCGAGGACGCCGTGGGCGGGCACCCCAGTGCGGATACCATCTACCGCAATGTGGTGCGGGAGACCGGCGAGCAGACCCATTGCGTGGTGCTGATGCACGATTCTGCCACCACCCACACCACCGCCGAGGCGCTGCCGGACATCATCCAGTGGTATCGGGATCAGGGGTTCACATTCTGCCGCGTAGAGCAAGTGCTCCCAGCACCATAGCGGCCACTGCCACAGGGAGCAGCCGCCGCAGCCAGCGCAGCAGGCGTTCCCGCCTGAGCGGCAGTCCCGTTTTGAGAGATTCCGGGAAGAGTGCTTCGCAGCAGATAGAATCGCAATAGCGGCCCTGCCCGCGCCATGCCTTATACCGGATACCGTGCCACTCAAACTCCGGGTACATTCCCCCTTTTGTGATGCAGACGGGGCTCCCTTGAGCTTCCCCATAGCGCAGCAGCACGGCTGCAAAATCCTCCGGGGTATTGATGGACTGTTCCGATACGATGAAAAAGCGTTTTTTCTGTTCGTTTTCTGCCACGGTACGGTAATCCCTGAGCCAGCCGGAGAAAAATCTGCCCGGCTCCTGCGGGTCCTGCATCCGCTTCAGGCAGTCGTCCACATCCAGCTGATCCACCTGAGGAGTCTGTTGGGTCAGCTCTGCGCAAAAGCGGATCGCACCCGCCAGCTGA
>OHKH01000782.1_pt1 | contig 11281 bp, 8 predicted proteins | sample 1568831 | NCBI WGS metagenome assembly OHKH01 (sample SAMEA3879581, study PRJEB24766) | human gut metagenome | biome: human-associated habitat; feature: feces | place: USA | collected 1985/1987
GGAGAAGTAATCGCCCCCGCAAGGAAATGCGAGAGCAACTTGCGGCGTCAGCCGCAAAGCGGCTCGCATCCAAGCTCCCCCGTGGCCTTGCTGCTGCATCTCCCGTCATGCGGAAAGCTCCCAGTGCCCGCAAAAAGTCCCGTCCACGGCAAAGGTCACATCGTTCTATGCCATGGCCTTGCTGCAGAAAGGTCCCAATAACCGCACCGCTGCCGGTGCCCGCTGAAACTCCCGTATATGGGTTACCAAAGGCATAGTATTACCCTTTGGTAACCATGTGTTTTGTGTAATCTTGGAAAGGATGTGCTACGCGACTAACAAAGCAAGAAAGTATCAGCTGACCTTTAACAATCCGGTTCAGCACGGATTTACGCATGCGGTCATTAAGACCACGCTGGCCAGCTTCCCCGGTATTCAGTACTGGTGTATGTGCGACGAGATAGGCGAACAGGGAACGCCTCACACGCACTTGTATCTCTATTCCCCCAACGCGATTCTATTTTCCACGCTGCAACAGCGTTTTATGGGTGCTCATATGGAGGCCGCTAAAGGCAGTCACCGCGAGAACCGCGACTATATTCGCAAGGAAGGCCGCTGGCTGGATGACGCCAAACATGAGACAAACCTGCCCCAGACCTTTGAGGAAAGCGGCCCCCTGCCTGCTGAGCGGAACAAACGGGAATCTATCAGCTCTGAGATTTTGGAGCTTGTCCAGTCCGGTGCATCCAATGCCGAGATTCTGTTGCAATACCCCTCCGCCATGAACCGGCTGCAGCATATCGAAACTGCCCGTCAAACGCTGTTGGAGGAACGCTACCGCAATCAGTGGCGTAATTTGGAGGTCACCTACTTATGGGGACCCACTGGCGTAGGCAAGACTCGCAGCGTCATGGAGCTGTACGGTTACGAAAACGTCTATCACGTCACCAATTATGACCATCCCTTTGACGATTACCGGGGGCAGAATGTAATTCTGTTTGACGAGTTCCGCAGCAGTCTCCCCGTTGCGGATATGCTCAAGTATTTGGACGGCTATCCTCTAATGCTGCCCTGTCGGTATAGCAACAAAGTGGCATGCTATACCAAAGTATTCCTAATCAGCAATATTCCTCTGTCGGCCCAGTATCCTAATGTACAGCTGTCGGAGCCGGAAACATACCGTGCTTTCTGCCGCCGCATTAATCAAGGTGAGCTGGAAATGCAGGCGGATACCGGCAAAGAGCCGTTTTAAGGGGGCCTGTATGTGTTCAGAGAATACCCCGATGTAATGACCCCGGCCGAAGCTGCCCATGCTTTGGGCATCGGCAAGGCCAGCGTATACCGGTTGATTCGTGAAAAGCGTCTGGGCTGCAAGCGCATTGGCCGCAAGATCATCATCCCCAAGCCGTGCCTGGTGGATTTTATCCAGTCGGCACGCTATACGGTAACGAACCCATGACAGCAGACAAATCCAACTGTCCGGAAAGGAGATATTATGACAGGAAGTCTGCAAATCAAGAATGACAAGTACTATATCGTTCTCAACAGCCATGTAAACGGCAAGCGGAAGCAAAAATGGGTCAAGACCGACCTGCCGGTAAAGGGCAATAAACGAAAGGCGGAGCAGCTGCTGCGCCAGACCATCCAGCAATACGAACAGCAGCAGGGTATCATCCCCAGTGATGTGACCTTTGCCGCATACGTCCGTATCTGGCTGACACGTGTAAAGCGCCGGGTAGACGAGGTGACCTATCAGGGCTATGAAAGCCTGGCATGCAGTCACATCCTCCCGTATTTTGATGCCAGCAGGCTAAAGCTGCAGCAGGTAACGCGCCAGGTCCTGCAGGATTATTTGGACGAAAAAGCCGCTCATGGCCGCAAGGATGGCAAAGGCGGCTTGTCTCCCCGCAGTCTACGCCTGCACAAGAATATTCTGTATCAGACGCTGACTGAGGCAGTCAAGGCAGGCCTGCTGCCTGCCAATCCTTGTGAATATGTGGACCTGCCCAGCGTTCCCCGGCATGAAGCGCATTTTTACACGGCAGAGCAGCTGCAGGTGCTCTTGGAAGCCATCCAGGATGACCCGTTGTATCCGTTGGTGAAAATCACCGCCATTTATGGCTTGCGCCGCAGTGAATTGCTGGGCCTTCAATGGGACAGCGTCGACTTTGACCGGGGTACCCTGACCATCCGTCACACGGTAAGCAAGGTAACTGCCGCTGTGGAAAAGGATAAGACCAAGAACGCCAGCAGCTACCGGTCCTTCCCGCTGCTGCCGGAAGCGCGGGATATCTTTCTGCAGGCTCTGGCGGACCAGAGCGCCAACCATCGGCTATTTGGAAAGGCGTATCAAGAAAACCCGTATGTATTCAAATGGCCGGATGGGCGTCCGTTCCCGCCGGACTATATCACCCATCATTTTGCCCGCCTGCTCCAAAAGCACGGACTGCCCCGTATTCGCTTTCACGAACTGTGCCACCCGTATGTCAAGCACACGACAAAAAATAAATCTCTGCAAAAGCAGAAATCCCAGACTATCAATGCTGATAGTTTGGGATTTCTGTTTTTTGAAGACGTTGCTTTTGTGTTAGTCCGTTTTAATTTTCCATTGTTAGAGAAGAAAGTTGAGATAGCAAGTGCGCATCTTTTTGAGAGCTTTTGACCTCAAGTCGCTCCAAAACGGACTGTTCTGTTTCGGGACTCCAGTAAATCTTTAGCTTATTCTTGGCGCGTGTGATAGCTGTATAGAAAATGTTGTGAGTGATTCTTTCCTCGGTTTCATTTGTAATTACGATTTTTACAGAATCATATTCCAAACCTTGCGCCTTGTGGATAGATACCGCGTATGCAACCTGAAATGGAACAACGGTAGAATTATTATCCTCATCATCCTCATCAGTACTTCGATATTTGCTCACCGTGAATGAGATAATAGATTTTCCTGCCTCAGATTCTCCAATAAGTTCAAAATCATATTCCCAAGCATCAATCTCATTAATTGATTCTTCAAGTTCAATATCGAATTGAATTTCCTGCTCACCCGGATGAATATCGAAAATTTTCCCCTTGGAGTTATTGTGAATTAACGGAGAAAAGATGTTCGATTCATTAAATAGAATTGGATCACCTACCTTGTAGGTATTTATTCCCCAAACGACACCTTCATTCGGATTGCTGTTTTGCAGGAAACGATTGATATTATTGATTCCATATAGCCCGTCATAATTTAGGCAAAGGATTATTTCATCTTCTTCACTATGCTCAAATATGGATTCATCTAATCTTGCAACGTAGCCATTCTTTACCAAAGGCTCTAGAATTGCGTCGTCAAGCTTGCGCACACGATTCCAAACTGTTAGCAAATCGCTACTAGTTGTGCGATACGGATGGGTCAGTTCAAATATTGATGTTTTCGGCACGAAATTCTGAGCAATACTAAACCAGTTGCCAAAATAAATTGACTCAATCTGATAGATATCACCAACAAGGACAAGTAGTTTGAAGTTCGCTTTTTCCAGCACGCCCCGCATATCATCGTTACTGACTGTGCTACACTCGTCAATAAAGAGAACATCGCAATCCGTATTGTTGTTCCACTTTGAGAGAAACTTTGCAATCGTATTATACTCGCTGTTCCCAGCAGTGACTTTTCTACGCATATTATCTACAGCAGGATGCGTATTAGCAAGGAATATCTTGTCCTTGTCCGCCCAGAAATTAGATATGTGCTTAATCAGCGTAGATTTACCAGTCCCAGCAGAGCCATAAATCAGTGCGACATGCGAATTGGAAAACATCTGCCGGAGGGCTTCTTTCTTGCCATCATCATCAATTGTATATGATTCTCTTGCCATCCATGAATCAACTGATGATGTATACTGAGAAACACCAGACGAAGCTAACTCCTGCAATTTTTCGATTATTTTAGTACTATCTTTGACGTAGCTTTTGATGTAAAGATGATTCTTATATTCTTCAATTCTACGTCCATTGTGTTTGTAGTATAGGGAAGAATTGTATTCCCTTATCAAATCATCAATGTCTTCAAAGCCCTCGATTTCGGATCTTGGTGTAAATAGATGTCCATCTATTTCGGTGTTGTTTTTGATGTATCGAGCAAACAACTCATGCTCGTGATCAGAAGCGGGAATGGATTCAAACAAGTCATAGATTCTTGGATTGTGTTGTATGAGAGAGGTGCAATAAGGCATACAATCAAATGGAATACAGCCATAATTCAAGTAAAGATTAGACAACCTATCGCAACGGTTATTACTATATTGCCATTTGATGATACGATTATTCATTTTATGGAGTAAATACCTTAATACATTTGCTCCTGGCTTATTGCCAACGATTATATCGCGGCACTGATCAAGCATCTCATAAATCTTTACTGATTGCGCACGGACTGTAATTTTCCCTTTTACAAAATCATAGTAATCTTGATCACTACTCACAAGTTCGGTTAAAGACATCCTGACGGATGAGAGGTATCGCATCAGCTCTTTATATTCATTAGAGTTTGTACTATGCTTAACTCTAGGGCCAAATATTTCAGAAAGATTATCCCATTCACAGGGACGAATAGATACTTCATATCCATCAATCACAAGAATAGACATATCTTTTTCTAGAATGCGAATTATATCATTGTGTATTGAGAATTTTACAGCATAATTATCGACGATCTCGTGCTGTGTAAATGCGATAACCCGGTCAAACTTACTTGCATTAGCATTTGCCGCAGTAAATGTAACTTCATAATATATCTTTTGATTAACAAAAAACGGTTTTACTTTCTGCACATAATACCGGTCATTATAGGTAACAGGACAACTATGCGAACTTGGGGTATCAATTCTTTCCGAGATTTTTTTATAGTAATCCAAAAGCTCGGTATCTGTATTCAATGGGAAATCGCTGATATTCTCTAGTACATCTAAATTGAAAGCCTGTTTCAAGTATAGCTTGATTTTCAATAGATGCTCATAGTATTTGAGCATGAGCCGCTCCGATCCATCTTTGTCAACAGTATAATGCGACACAGATTTCTGAAGCATTTCGTGAAACCTATACAGGAACCGCAGTTCCCCCCGGCGCTGCATATCTTTCAAAGCAGCCACATTCAAATTATAGTCATTAGGATTGACGTCTTGACCGTTGGAGTATGCTTTGACCGCAATATACTCTACGAAGTTGCGAATATGGCCAAGAATATTCTGGCTTAAAAGGCCTCTGTCAGAAGAGCTTAGCTGAGATATGTTATCACATATTACGCCATTTGTATCAAGAATAGCTTTATCAATTCTGATCATCTGTCTCCGCCCCATTTCTTTTACCGTTTTGTTTATTTTATCATGATGCCGCCTCTGATGTCTACAGCGAATTATTCAATATGTTTAATAACGTCATTCGGCAGATGCACCTCCCTGACATTCTCTGCAATTCATAGAAAACCAAAAGCGACTCTCAGGTCTGCCACCTCAAGCGAAAATGTCTTGGATTTTATATGCGATCTCTATGCGCTTATCGGGGTACACCAGTACCCGGTCGATCAGCAGCTCGGCCAGCTCGGTGGTCAGTGCGTCCGCATCAAAAATCGCCTTGGACGCTTCCTTTCGGCTGTCCTGCCGTGCCTGTTCGTCCTGCTTCTGCTTCGCCTGTGCCAATACTGCGGCATAGGCATTTTTCGTTTTCAAAAGCAGCTCGTCACACGCGGCCTTTTCCGCCTTGTAGGTGTTCAGGTCAATCTCGCCCATAAGATAGTGTTCGTAAAGAGTGCGCTTGCCGTCTTGCAGCGCCTCGATCTGCTGCTCATATTCGGCGCGTTCCGGTACGGAGGCATCCACCCGAAGCGTACCATCCGGGGCAAGCGGTGCGGCGGCTTCCATCTGCTTTTTCAGCGTCAGGAATACCGCCTGCTCCAGCTCTGCGGCGTTCAGACGCATCTTGTGGCAGCGGCTTTCTACGTCCGCCTCGGAATGGCGGCAGTGATAATATGAGGTTTTCTGCATGGTGCGGGACAGCGCATGACCGCAGCAGCCACAGAAGGCTTTGCCTTTCAGCGGGTAGTCCCGCTTTTTCTTGTTTGGCTGGGAAAAGCGGAGCTGGCTGGCCTGCACGGTATCAAACACGGCTTTCTCAATGATGGCCGGGTGATGGTCGGGGATGATGTACCACGATTCTCTGTCCTTCAGGCGGCTTCTGGTGCCGCCTACTTCGAGAACCGCCCGCTTGCCGATCACATACACGCCGGTGTAGCGTTCGTCCTCCAAAATGCGGAGAATGGTGGATGCACTCCAAATCCCGTGGCAGCGGGAAATATCGTGGGTATGATTGCCGTGCGCCGCTTTGTACTGGCCGGGGGTGGGGATGTTTCTGCGGAACAGCTCTCGCGTGATGGCGGTGGCGTTGATGCCCTCGGCGGCAAGCTGGAAGATGAGCTGCACAACGGCAGCGGCCTCCGGGTCAGGCTCCATTCTGCCATCGGCGCTTTTGCGATAGCCGTAGGGACAGATTTTGCTCTGATACTCGCCGCGCTGCATCTTGGCGTACTTGGCGCTCTTGGTCTTGATGGACATATCGCGGCTGTAATATTCGCTGATGAGATACTTGAATGCTACGTCCATGCCGCCGGTGTCACCCTTGAATTTGCTGCTGTCAAAATCGTCGCTGATGGAAATGAAGCGGGTATGGAACAGCGGGAACACGCGCTCGATAAAGTAGCCGGTTTCAATGCTGTTTCGCCCGAAGCGGGAAAAATCCTTGACGATGATGCAGTCGATTTGATTGGCCCGCACCAGCTCAATGAGCTTCTGTACCTGCGGACGCTCAAAATTCGTGCCGCTGTACCCGTTGTCGATGAACTCCATGATCTCCGCGTTCAGAGCTTCGGGCATGGAAGCCGCGTACTCGTGGAGGACAAGGCTCTGATTTTCAATGCTCAGACTGTCGTACTTGTAATCCTCAATGGAGAGGCGGATGTAGAGGGCGATCACATATTTCTGCATTGTTCCAGCACCTCCGCATAGGTTTCAAACTCGCTTTGGAAGCGATAGCGCACCGTGATCTGCTTGTCGTGGGATACCTCGATGCGGTCGATCAGCCGCTCGATGAGCGCGCCGGTCAGCGCACGGTCGGTCTTGATCTGTGCGGCATCCTGTTCCAGCGTCCGGTGCTGCTCGGCTTTGGCATCCATCGTCCACATGCCGTCCTCCAACTGCTCCAGTTCCACGGCGAGGTCGGCAATGCGGCTTTCGTACTTCTCCTTGTAGTCAAAGTATTCATCCTTGGTGAGAACGCCTTGGACGAGGTTTTCATATAAACTCCGCACGATACCGCGAAGCCGCTGGATTTCCTGCTTGCGGCTGGTGATCTTCTCCCGCAGCTCAGCGCGGTCAGCGGCCTGCCGGGGCAGTTCTGCAAGGGAGAGGGTGTATTGCCCCAGCGCCGTATCAAGCGAGTCCTGAAGCATATCTGCCAGCATATCCAGCAACGCATCCTCGCGGATGGTCACGCCGGGGCAGGCACCCTTGCTGATTCGGCTCTGGCTCAGACAATGGTAGAAGTACACATCGTCGGACTTCTTGCGGATATTCCGCTGCCGGTGCAGGCTGCCGCCGCAATGAGCGCAGAACACCTTGCCTTTGAGAAGATTCGGCGTGTAGGCTTTGACCTCCCGCGCCTTGGCGCGGCTGGCGGTCTGATTGAGAATTTCCTGCACCGCCGCGAACTGTTCCCGGCTGATGATGGCCTCGTGGGTGTCCCGCACCACCGTCCATTCCTCGGCATCGGCCTTGACCTGCCGGTGATCCACGGTTTTGGTCTGCCCCTGAACGAGATCTCCGGTGTAGACCTCGGAGCGAAGAATGACGCCGACCGTTCGGGTCTGCCACTTGCCGCTGCCGAGCAAATTCTCATGAGTGATTTTGCCCTGCATCTTCTTGTAGTGGCTGGGGGTAAGAACGCCTGCTTCGTTCAGCCGCACGGCAATGGTATTCAGGCCAGCGCCCTCGGAAGCCCAACGGAACATCCGCTGCACCACAACGGCGGCAACAGGGTCGATGATAAGCTGGTGGCAATCGTCCTCGGCTTTCAGATAACCGTAAGGAGTACGCGCACCGATGAACTTGCCGTCCTTCATGGCCTGCCGCTGCTGTGCCCTGATCTTTCGCCCAATGTCCAGCGCATAGGCTTCGTTTATCATGTTCCGCAGCGGGATGATGATACCGGAATGGGCGTCCTCCGGGGCGGCGGTGTCGAAGTTTTCATTGACCGCAATGAAGCGGATGCTGCGGATGCGGAAATACTGCTCAATGTAGTAGCCGGTGTCGATGGTGTTCCTCCCCAAACGGGAGAGGTCTTTCACAATGACGCAGTTGACGTGACCGGCCTCAATATCCGAGAGCATCTGCTGAAAGCCCGGACGGTGGAAGTTTGTCCCCGTCGCGCCGTTGTCGATATAGGTATCGTACACGCTGATCTCCGGATACTGCTCCAGATAGCGGGCAATAATCATCTGCTGGGTTTCAATGGATACGCTGTGCGTGTGGGTATCCTCCACCGAAAGGCGGACGTAGATTGCAGCGCGGCAAGCGGCGTCGGCCTCCTGCACGGCTACCGCAGCCGTTTCTTTTCTGTTTTTTCTCGCCATGCTCAGCCTACCTTTCTCTGTTTGTAATCTTTCTGCTGCGCTGCCAGCGCCAGAAGCTGCAACGCCTTTTTGTATTCGTCCTCATGGGTAAAGGCAATTTCCAGCTCCTTTTTCCCACGGACGCGGATGCTCTGTACCATGTGAATGAGCGCCCTGCGGTCTAAGGTTTCCAGCGTGGAGAACTGCGTAAACTGCGAAATCCAACGGTTGCGCTCACTCCGGTTTTCCAGCACCTCCGTGAGCTTTTCCTTGAGAACGCGGACGCTTTCGCGGATGTCCTCGGCCTGCTTGGTGTACTTTGCCTTATAGGAAGCGTATTCTTCCTTGGTAAGCATACCTCCCACAAGGCTCTCATAAAGCCGTGCCTTGAACTCCAGCACCTGCTCCAACCGGCGCTCGTTGTCGGTAATGTGGTCGCTGTATTCCTTGGCAAGCGCCTGATTGATGCTGGTCTGGTCAATGCCGGTCAGCAGCGCCTCCAGAGAAGCAATATTGCCGATATAGGCTTTCAGGCTGTCCCGCACACAGTCGATCAGGCTGCTTTCTTTCAGCATGACCGGATGGGCGCAGCCCTTTTTCTTGCCGGTGGGACAATAATAGTAGTGGTACTCCTTGCCGTTTGCACGGTTGGTCTTGCGGGTCATGCGGCTTCCGCAGCACCCGCAGATCAGAATACCGGAGAACAGGTACACCGTATCCTCGTTGGGAGAAGTCCGGGTATCCAGCCCCTTGATGCGCTGCACCAGCTCAAAATCCTGACGGGCGATCAGCGCTTCGTGGGCATCTGGGACGCGCACCCACTCGGAGGCGGGGCGCTGCTCCATCTGCTTGATCTTGTAATGCGGCGTACCCTGTTTGCCCTGCACCAGCGTTCCGGTATAGGTTTCGTCCTGCAAGATGCGGATGATGGTGGTTGCTGACCACTTGCAGTCAGCCTTGTCCGCGTATCCCTTTTTCGCGTAGGGCAGACCGTTGTTCTTCTTGTATGCCAGCGGAGAGAGAATGCCCAGCCGGTTTAGCTCTGATGCGATCTTGGAGGCGCTTGCGCCCTCCAGCCGCATACGGAAGATGTCGCAGACCACGCGGGCGGCGTAGGGGTCAGGGACGAGCAAATTCTTGTTGTCCTCGGCTTTCATGTAGCCGTACACCGGGAACGCGCCGACGAAATCGCCGTTGCGCCGCTTCACGTCCAGAGAGGAACGGGTCTTGATGGAAATGTCCCGGCAGTAGGCTTCGTTCATAATGTTCTTGACCGATACGGTTAGATCATCGCCGCTGTCGTGGGCGGTGTCGATGCTGTCGGTGATGGCAATGAAGCGCACCCCATAGGCCGGGAATACCCGGCGCAGATACCGGCCTGTTTCGATGTACTCGCGCCCCAGCCGGGAGAGGTCTTTTACGATGACGCAGTTGATGTTGCCATCGGTGACATCCTGCATCATTTCCTTGAATGCTGGGCGGTCAAAAATGATGCCGCTGTATCCATCGTCGATCTTTTCGGAAACGACCTCAATATCCGGGTTGCGCTCTACAAAATTTTCAATGAGCTTGCGCTGATTGGAAACGCTGTCGCTCTCGCTGGAATGATCGTCGGTGTAGGACAGGCGGATATAAGCGGTAGCTTTGTATTTAGGCATGAAAAAGCACTCCTTTCTCCCGGACTGCTCCCGCATGAAAAGAGTGGTTATCTGGCTATTAGGTTTTCATCCTTTTCCACACCGATCATAGCACTCTCTGCGGAAAAAAGCGAGGATGTCGCTCAGCGCAAAATGCCTTGCAGACATTCCTCCAACGTAACGCCGTTCCCGGCAAAGCAGGCGTTTACCACAAAATCGCCGCAGCGGAAGCGGTAGGGATTTTTGATCTGGCGGATAAAGGCGGCAATGCGTTCTTCCTTGGGAAGATTTTTGTCAACAGATACTTCCCGGATGTCCACCAGCTCATCCGTGTGGATTCGGGATTCTTTTGGCGTTGGCTGCATAATGGCGATCTCCTTTCTCGGTTTGGTGGGTTTCCTCAAGGTCACATGAATGCGCTGACGGGAAAGGCCGTCAGCGCATGGTATCTGACTTTGAGAGGCGGCTGCGCGGGCAGAATTGGAGCCACATAACATAATGGCGAATACCGGCGCAGCCGCTCTGCTTGTCCATTTGAGAAGATCCATCCTATTTGCCACGCGCCCCGGATAGTGGGCATGATGCAGGCCGCCCTTGGCAGGGCTGTCATAACTCCACGATACCGCTGCACCAAAGGGCTGGCGCATACCGCAGGGTTCCCCCTCAAGTCTGTGGGAGGGCGTGAGCAAGTTTCATTATCCGCCGCGCTGTCATCGCGCCCGATTTGCCGAATCGGGTTTAAGGCTGCGTAGATCGCTCGGATGGCTTGTCCGGAATCACCTCCTTGAAGCCAACGTCGTGGCGGCGCACCTTATGCCGCTATCACGCGGGTTTTGTGCCTGCATCATGGTCTATTCAGTTTTCAACGTTCGGTGAAAGGCTTCGTGGAGAATGTCCCTTCACCTATCGCCGATTTTGGGTCACTTTTGCACCCTGTTTTCAGCAATCAGGGAAAAGTTTTTTCATTTTCTTCATCGCCGCGCCGATGCTCTTGGAAATATTCTGATGGCTGACACCCTCGGCTGCGCCA
>OHKH01000783.1_pt1 | contig 11275 bp, 13 predicted proteins | sample 1568831 | NCBI WGS metagenome assembly OHKH01 (sample SAMEA3879581, study PRJEB24766) | human gut metagenome | biome: human-associated habitat; feature: feces | place: USA | collected 1985/1987
GGCAGAATAATCTTCGGCATCGGCTGCGGTCTGCTGACCTCGTTTATCAGACTCTTCGGCTCGCTGCCCGAGGGCGTCTCGTTCTCAATAATCCTTATGAACATACTCGTTCCCCATATAGAGCATCTGACCACCCCGAAGCCTTTCGGCACGGTCAAGGAGAAAAAGAAGAAAGGGGCTGAGAAGGCATGAAGAATTTCAAGGAATTTGCCATCCCGACTGTAGCGCTCTTTCTGATATGCCTCGTCGCCACGACTCTTCTCGCCGTTACAAATAAAGTCACGGCTCCGAAGATAGCGGAGCTCTCGGCGCAGACCGAGGTCGAAACAAGGCAGAAAGTCCTGCCCGCCGCGACTCAGTTCGGCGAAACGCAGGAGATGAAGGGCGGCAGCGGCACTTACGCTGTCGGCAAGGATGCAAGCGGCAACGAAGTCGGCTATGTCTTTGTCACCGTTTCCAAGGGCTACGGCGGAGATGTGAAGATAATGACCGGAGTCGACAAAAACGGCGCAGTCACCGGCATTTCGCCGCTCGAACTCAACGAGACCGCCGGCCTCGGCATGAAAGCCCAGAATGCCAGCTTCCTCGACCAGTTCAAGGGAAAGGTCAAGGATATTGCAGTCAACAAAAACAGTGCCTCCGGCAACGAGATCCAGGCGCTCACCGGCGCTACGATAACCTCGAAAGCCGTCACGGCGGCAGTCAATGAGGCGCTGAGCTACTATGATTCCAATTTAAAGGGGGCGGAGTAAAAAATGGCAAAGAAAAAGAGTCTTTTTCAGGAGTTTACCAAGGGCATTCTCGTTGAGAACCCCGTTCTCCGTCTGGTGCTCGGCACCTGCCCGACGCTCGCGGTTTCGACCTCGGTCGAGAGTGCGCTGGGCATGGGCGTTGCAGCTTCGATAGTCCTTGTGTGCTCGAACATCGCCATTTCGGCGCTCAAAAAGGTGATTCCCCAGAAGGTCAGAATCCCCGCTTATATAGTTATAATCGCTTCGTTCGTTACAATAGTCCAGATGCTCGTCAAGGCGTTCGTTCCGCAGATCGATGCTCAGCTCGGCGTTTACCTGCCGCTGATAGTCGTCAACTGCATCATCCTCGGCCGCGCCGAGATGTTCGCCTCGAAGCACACCGTGCTGGATTCCGCCGTTGACGGCCTCGGCATGGGCGTCGGCTTCACCGCAGCGCTGCTCCTCATGGGCGCAGTCAGAGAGCTGCTCGGCACGGGCGCTATCGCCGGACTTCAGATAATCCCGGCTTCCGTCAGCCCGATGCTGATATTCATCCTGCCTCCCGGAGGCTTCTTCGTCTTCGGCATACTCATGGCGTGCGCCAACAAGCTTGCCGACAAGAAGGGTCTTTCAAAGGCGGAGCTCAAGGGCTGCGAAGCTTGCCCGATGGCGGCTTCCTGCTCCCTTCGCGGCGAAGTTGAAAACAAAAAGGACGGAAAGGAGGCGGCAGGCAAATGAAAATAATGCTTTCAATACTGCTTACCGGTATCCTTACAGAGAACTTCATTCTCGCAAAGTTCCTCGGCATCTGCCCGTTCCTCGGCGTGTCGAAGAAGCTCAACACCGCAGTCGGAATGAGTGCCGCCGTTATATTCGTCATGCTGCTCTCGACTGCTGTTACATATCCCATCAACGCGAAGCTGCTCGTGCCCAATGATCTTGAATATCTCCAGACTATAGTATTCATTCTCGTCATAGCGGCTCTTGTTCAGCTCGTCGAGATAATCCTCAAGAAGTATATGCCCGCGCTTTATAATGCGCTTGGTATCTATCTTCCGCTGATAACAACGAACTGCGCGGTGCTCGGCGTCGTGCTTATAAACGTTGAGAACAACTACAATTTCGGCCAGTCGATGATGCGCTCGCTCGGCGGCGGTCTCGGCTTCATGCTCGCTATGGTCATGTTCGCGGGCGTCAGAGAGCGCCTCGAGAGCTGCGACGTGCCGAAATTCCTTCAGGGTCTGCCCATAACGCTCATTGCCGCATCGCTCACCTCGGTCTCCTTCCTCGGATTCTCGGGCGTTGTCGACGGCATATTCGGTTGAGAAAGGACGGGATAATATGCATCTTATTATAATTGCGGTTGTCATCGTCTCCGTCATCGGACTTATAGCCGGTCTCGGTCTCGCCGTTGCGTCAAAGGTCATGGCTGTCCCGGTCGACGAAAAGGCCGAGGAGATTCAGGCGGCGCTGCCCGGCGCAAACTGCGGCGCGTGCGGCTTCTCCGGCTGCTCCGGCTATGCGGCAGCTCTCTCTCAGGGCAAAACCACCGACACCGGACGCTGCATGCCCGGCGGCGCGGAGGTCAGCAAAGCTATTGCAAAAATAACCGGACTCGCGGCGGGGGATGTCGTTCCCATGACTGCCGTTGTCCTCTGCCAGGGCAACATGCACAACACGGACACGAAGCTCAACTATGTCGGAGTCAAGAGCTGTAAAATGGCAACTCAGCTTTTCGGCGGACCGAAAGAGTGCGTCTACGGCTGCATCGGCTTCGGCGACTGCGTTGAGGTATGTCCCTATGACGCGATTCATATTTGTGAGGGCGTTGCGAGAATAAATCCGCTTGCGTGCCACGCCTGCAAGATGTGCGTCAACACCTGCCCCAAGGGCATTATCGATCTTATGCCCCTGCACGAGGCAAAGGCCGCTGTCATGTGCAAGAACCATGACAAGGGCGCCCAGACCAGAAAAGAGTGCAAGGCGGGCTGCATTGGCTGCATGAAGTGCGTCAAGACCTGCGAATACGGCGCGGTCACGGTCGAGAACTTCTGCGCTAAGGTCGATTACGACAAGTGCGTCGGCTGCGGCAAGTGCCACGAGGCGTGCCCGGTCAAGTGCATCGATGTTATCGAGCCCGGAGTGAAGATAACTGAGACGAAAGTCAACTAAATGAATACGCGAGAGCACCCGGAGTTGTGAAAACAGCTTCGGGTGTTTTGCTTTTTATTATAATTTGTAGGGGTTGGCGACCTCGACAACCCTATGCCGCCAACGGCGGCACTGTTTAAAAGAAAAGTAGATTGTGGACGGAAAATTGACATTGACAATAATGTCTGATAATATTAAATAAAAAGAGATATACGGAGGGATGCCTATAGCCGATTGAACGCAATCTTCAAAGGGAACAGGGCGCGGAATAAATATCAAGCCCGGAGGCGAAAGCTATATGAAAAAAGCAATAATTATATTAATATCGGTTCTGCTCATAACGAGCTTTGCGGCGTGCCGAAACGGAGACGCGGAGACGGCGGGAACGACCGTTCCGGAGAACACCACGGCAGAAAGTACAGCCGAAATAAGTTCAGCTCCGCAGACAATCGAAAAAACTCTCGACGGAGTGACGCTGAAGGTTTATATCGAAAATCCGAAAGTCAATCCGGGCGGCGAAGTGCATATCACGGCAACCGTCACGAACAACAGCGGAAAAGATATAATTTCAACGCTCCCGATATATAATCAGCAGCACTATGAGATACGCACAAAAATTCTGACGCAGGGCGGAAAAGCGTTCTACGACAAAGATTATCCCATAGAAGTGACCGAGGATGCCGAGCGCAAGTTCACCGTCAAGAGCGGGGAGAGCTATGTTCAGGATATGTATCTCGTCGCCGCCGAGATGGACTCCGGCATGAGCAGCGCCGCCGATGCCGTGCTTTACGGCGCGGGAAAATGCGCGGGAACTTCAACTTTCAAATGGGACGGCAGCAAGGGCGCAGAGAAGTCGCTGACGGTTTCGTTTGAGATAGAGATAGCCTGAATTTTATAATGAAACCCGACCCGAGGATATAATTTTTGGGGTCGGGTTTGCAATTTTTAGCGTAAAGGGATATAACTTTACAGTTCGGCGTAATAGTATTTCGACTTAAACGTCAGCGGCTCAAAAGACATTGAAAATATTGACCTTTGCACAAAAGAGCCGTATTGCTTAGACTGATATAACAGAAAAGCGATATGTAAAGCTAATATACTTTACGCATCGCTTTTTCTGATTCATTGCCATTTATTCTGCCGGGTGGGGATTATACCCACTCCTTGATAACTTCCGGGTGCTTGAAAGTCTCATCTATAGACTTCAGGAAGGGGACTACGTCGCCCATGTCGAGCGCGCGGTGGTCGAAAACGACGGTGAAGACGAGCTTCTTGCCGACCGTTACCGTGCCGTCGGGATTTGCAATCGCCGTGTCGCGCGGAGCGCCTACGCCTATCGCGGCGACCTGCGGCGGAATTATCTCAAGCAGTGCACAGATGCCGTCCCAGTCCTTGTAGAGCGAACCGAGGTTCGATACGGTTATCGTGCCCTGCTCAATGTCGTATTTTGTGAGCCTGTCGTACTCGGGTATATCATAATATTCTTTCTTGCTCTTGCCGGAGAGGGTTTTTACTTTGTACTTTCCGGTCTTTGAGCCGATGAGGCGGGATATCGTCTGAACCAATTTGCCTTTTGCAAGCCCCTGCAGCGTGTCGTTGAGCGAGACGTCGTACATGACCTGCGACATGTTTGAATTTTTCGCTCTGCGTTGAACATCGGCGAGCGTATCTCTGATATCCCTGAGGTTCTTGTCCTGCATGTTGTGCAGATTTACTGTCATCATCTCACCTGAGTCGAGAAGCATGGGCATCGAGATATTTATTTCGTCGAACTCCGTCACGCATCCGCGGACAAGGCGGGGTTTGAAATCGATATGTGCATTCATCGCGGGGCACTTCTTGAGCGCCTCTGTTATTACTTTTAATATAACTGCGTTGAGCGTGATCTTATCTTCTTTTGCGCGCCCTTCGTTGATTTCTTTGAAAACTTTCAGAAATTCGGACGCCTCAGGCTCGTTTGTAACAACGACATGGGGAATGTCGTGCCAGCTCTGCGCGGTCATGTTTGCGATTATCTTCCTGTTTATGCCGAAGTGCTCGGCTCTTCTGACTGTGAGTGACTGTCTCATTCTGAGGACTCCTTTCATTTTAGCGGTTATGCCGCATTAATAAAAGTATATATTGTCCTCAAACTTAAAAACAAGGAACAGTATCTGGAAGCATGTGCAAAAAGCGACACAAAAAGTGATTTGTGTCGCCAAAAATTATAAACAGTTTAGAAATATTTTCTGAAGCCGTTGAAATATATGCTTGTGGTGAAAGAGACGATAGTCGATGGATCTTCGCGGAAGTCGGAGTTTATCCACTCCGCAATGACGCTGACGATGCCGTTGAAGAACATTATATACATCCAGCGGAACTGCTTATCCGTGATCTCGGGGAAAAACTTCTTCCACTTTATCTGTGTCCTGTCGTAGTTCTTTACGAACAATGAATTGATGAAGCCCTTTCGCGGGCCGCATCTCATCATGTAGCAGCACAGGTCGGAATTATCCCTGACAATATCAAACAGACCGACCAATACTGCATCGAAAACCTCGGGATCCATTCTCTCAATCTGATTATCGATATCGGAGACGAACTCAGCCTCGATGCTCTTCATCAGCGCGTTGATGTCGTCATAGTGGCGGTAGAAGGTGCTTCTGTTGATGTCTGCGCGCTGACATATCTCTCGCACGCTAATCTTGTCGAAGTCCTTTTCTTCAAGCAGTTCGAAGAAGGTGCGGCGTATTGCCGTTTTTGTGTATGCCGTGCGCCTGTTGTGCGCTGGCCTTCCGGTTGCCGGGCTTGTCATGAAAATCACCTGCGTTCGTTTCTGATTCATATAAATATTACCACTAATATGCCCGATTGACAAGAGCTAGCGCGATTTTACTCATGTAAAAAAATATGTTGACAAAAGTGCTAAACACTGTTAAAATAACTAATTGCCGCAGGAAAAAGGCGGCTAATCCTTGCTGCGGACGAACCGCAGCCAAAAGACCAGAAGGAGGTGCTTTAAGAATGTCAGCAAACAACAGCTATGAAGCAATGATGGTTTTCTCCGTCAAGAACGGTGAGGAGGGCGTTCCCGCTCTCATCGAGAAGTTCAAGGCTCTCATCGAGCAGAACGGCACTCTGGACAGCATTGATGAGTGGGGCAAGCGCAAGCTCGCTTACGCTATCGACGATGAGCCCGAGGGATTCTACGCTCTGTTCAATTTCAGCGCTGCACCTGAGTTCCCCGAGGAGTTCTACCGTATCGCCGGTATAACCGACGGCGTTCTCCGCTCACTCGTTGTCAGAAAGTGAGGAAACAAAGATGCTTAACGTTGCAATAATTATGGGCAGACTCACTGCCGATCCCGAGCTGCGTACCACCGCTTCCGGCGTCGCAGTCACCACTTTCTCCGTTGCGGTCGATCGCCGCTTCCAGAGACAGGGTGAAGAGAAGCAGACCGATTTCATCAACGTTGTCGCCTGGAGACAGACTGCAGAGTTCGTTTCCCGCTACTTCCACAGAGGATCGATGATCGCTGTTCGCGGAAGTATCCAGCAGCGCAACTACGAGGACAAGAACGGCAACAAGCGCACTGCGTTTGAGATAGTTGCCGAGGAAGTCAGCTTCTGCGGATCAAAGGCAGAGACCGGCACGGGTGCCCGCCAGAACGAGCAGCCCGCGCGCGTTCAGCCCGCAGCGTCCTTCGCCACAGGCGGAGCGGACGATTTTGAGGAGATCCCGATAAGCGACGATCTCCCGTTCTGAGAAAAACTTGAACACGGCGTCTGACGCCGAACGAATAGCCCCGAGCCGCGAAACGGCTTTCGGCTTCCACCTTAGCCAAAGAGGAGGTTAACATCATGGCATATGAGAAAAACGACAGAAGACCCAACCGCAAGGGCCGCAAGAAGGTTTGCGCTTTCTGCGTCGACAAGGTTGAGTGCATAGATTACAAGGACACAGCCAAACTTCATAAGTATATCTCTGACAGAGCGAAGATTCTTCCCAGAAGAGTCACCGGCAACTGCGCCGCTCACCAGAGAGAGCTTACCACCGCTATCAAGCGTGCCCGTCACGTTGCTCTTCTTCCTTACACGAGCGACTGATAAAGCTGTCTACGGCTGCCGCATTCAGCGCAGACCAAAGAGCAAAAATGTTGAAGGTCACAGTTTGCGTCCGAAAACGCAGATTGTGGCCTTTTTATTTTTTGCCGCAAATGCGTCGGCCTTATTTTTCCTTTTTGCTTTACATGGCGGCACAGATGTGATAACTTTATATTTGGTATTATATAAGCAGTAACTTGAACGAGAGGAATAACAATGTCTCAGAATATGAACCGCCATTTAACGGCTTTGGAATTTGATAAAATATTGGAGCGCCTCGCGCAGTTCACGGCGTGCCCCGACGCGCGCGAGCTTGCGCTGAGCCTCCGCCCGGAGAGCGATATTGATCTCGCGCAGGCGCAGATGAATCAGACGCGCGACGCGCATATGCTCCTTGCTCGCTTCGGCGGTCCGTCCTTCGGCGGGCTTCGCAATGTCAATAACGCCGCAGCGCGAGCCGGCGCGGGCAGCACGCTTTCCATGCGCGAACTGCTCGATGTTGCCGAGGTGCTCAGAACCGTGCGTGCTCTCGCCCAGTGGCGCAGCACGAACGCGGGAGTTGAGACCGTTCTCGACCCGCTTTTCTCGGCGCTTCAGCCGAACAAATATCTCGAAACGAAGATAACTTCCGCCATAATCTCCGAGGAGGAGATTGCGGACAGCGCCTCGCCTGAGCTCTTTGAAATCAGGCGCAAGATTCGCGTGCAGGAGTCTAAAGTTCGCGACCAGCTCGACAAGATGACCCACTCCGCGCACTACTCGAAGTTCATGCAGGAGAATATCATAACCCAGCGAAACGGGCGTTATGTCGTGCCCGTCAAGGCGGAATACCGCGGCGAGGTGCAGGGACTTGTCCATGACACGTCTTCATCGGGTGCCACTGTGTTTGTCGAGCCGATGCCGGTCGTCGAAGCGAACAACGAGATAAAAGTCCTGCGTTCTAAAGAGCAGGACGAGATTGAACGCATACTTACAGCGCTCTCCGCGATGGTCGGCGAGTTTGAGCAGGGGATAAAAAACAGCTATGAGTGCGCCGTTGAGCTCAATGTTATCTTCGCAAAGGCGCAGTATGCCTATTCAATAGGCGCGACGGTGCCGCTACTCAACTCCGACGGCGAGATAGAGCTGCGCGCCGCCCGCCATCCGCTCATTGACAAAAACAAAGTAGTCCCCGTTGATATAAGGCTCGGCACGGACTTTGACACGCTCGTTATAACCGGCCCGAACACGGGCGGCAAGACCGTCTCGATAAAGACTGTCGGTCTTTTTACGCTCATGGCGATGTGCGGACTCATGATACCCGCGGGCGACAGGAGCAGGCTCTCCGTATTCGACGAAGTCCTCGCGGACATCGGCGACGAGCAGTCGATAGAGCAGTCGCTCTCGACCTTCTCGGCGCATATGACAAATATTATAGATATCATGGGTCAGGCGGGCGACCGCAGTCTTGTGCTCATAGACGAGCTCGGAGCGGGCACAGACCCCGTCGAGGGCGCGGCTCTTGCAATGGCGGTGCTCGAAGACCTGCATTTCAAGGGCGCGAAAATAGCCGCGACAACGCACTATGCCGAGATCAAGGCTTATGCCCTCGAGACTCCGCGCGTCGAAAACGGCTGCTACGAGTTCAACGTTGCGACTCTCAGCCCGACCTACCGACTGCTTATCGGCGTTCCCGGACGCTCGAACGCGCTTGCAATATGCGAGCGCTTGGGCATGGACATGCGCGTTGTGGACAGGGCGAAAGAGCTCGTCAACAATGAGAATGTCCGCTTTGAGGATGTCGTCGACAAGCTCGAAGAGAACCGCCGCCGCATGGAGGAGGAGCACGAGCGCGCCAAGGAGCTGACCGCAAAGGCGCGCGCCGAGCTGGAGCGAGCGGAAAAGCGGCTCGCCGAAGTCGATTCTCTGCGCGAGGCGGAGATAGAGAAAGCCAAGGCGCAGGCAGCGAAGCTGACCCAGCAGGCGAAGCGCGAGAGCTACGCTCTGCTCGACGAGCTCGACAGGCTCAAAAAAGAAAAAGAGAAGACAAAAGATGCCGCAGACCTTGCGCGCCGCGCACGCGCCGCAGTAAGAAAGGGTCTCGGCGCGATAGACGAGGCGGTCGACCCCGTGGTCGCCATGGGCGTTGAGAACGACGGCTATGTCCTCCCACGCGAGCTCAAAAAGGGCGATACTGTTCTGATAGCCGATCTCGGCAAGGAGGCGACAGTGCTTTCGCCCGTTGACAGAAACGGAAATGTCGAAGTTCTCGCGGGCGCGGCAAAGACGCGTGTAAAGCTCAAAAACCTGCGCCTTATCGAGAACGCGCCGAAAAAGCGCAGCCCGAACTCCGGCGCCCGCCGCACGGGAGTTGAGAGCAAGATGAACATGGATGCCTCCGCGCGGCTCGATGTCCGCGGGCTGACCGTTGACGACTGCATCATGGAGCTCGACAGATATATTGACTATATGCTCCGTATGGGTCTCGGCGAGTTCACCATTGTCCACGGCAAGGGAACCGGTGCGCTCAGGAGCGCTGTCAACCAGTATCTTCGCAAGTCGCCGTATGTCAAGAGCTTCAGACTCGGCGTTTACGGCGAGGGCGAGGACGGCGTGACAATAGTCGTGCTCAAGTGACGCGAAAAAAGTTTTCCACACGGTTTTCCACATGCCTGCGGGCGCATAACGGCACATTTTGTTGTCTTTTGCCGCTCGAAACACAAGCGGTTGATGATAAAAAACCAATCTTGCTTTTCCGCCGCTTTTCCACATCCGGAATGTTGAAAAAAGTTCGGTTTCGGCGAAAAAATGTGCTTGACAGCCGACGATATTTTTAGTATAATAACCCCCTGTAAAGCGTTTTAACTTTACAGAGGGGTTTGACATTTACGCGATCATGATGAAAAGGGGGAGAAAATAAAGTGGCAAAGAATTTGGAAATAGCTGTTTTGCTTGACCTTTACGGCGATATGCTGACTGAAAAACAGCGCGACTTTCTGGGCTATTACTACAACGACGACCTGTCGCTCTCCGAGATCGCGGAAAACGAGGGGATAACCCGCCAGGGCGTGCGCGATGCGATAAAGCGCGCCGAAGCCCAGCTTTTCGATATGGAGTCGAAGCTCAAGCTCGCCTCGAAATTTGACGAGATACGCAGCGGACTCACTGAAATCATCGACTGCGCCGGCGAGATAGGGGATTACAATCTCAACCACAGCCTGTCGCGCGAAGTGAATGATTATACCGTGAAGATTAAAGCCATCGCCATGTCTCTCATGGAGTGATCGGACTGCGGAAAAATCGCCCATGACCGCGTTGCAGGAACCCGTTCGCTCGGTTGCGTACACAAAGTACGCGCCCTCACGCCCGGAACCCTGCGCCTTGTCCTGAACAATTTTTCTCAGTCCTCGATTGAGTGATGTGATGCGAAAAAAGTTTGCCATAGCTGCGTTGTGAGAACCTGTGAATTCGGTCACCGCCGTAGGGGCGGATATCATCCGCCCGCGATATACGCATAGGCTTGATTGCAGTGATATGACTGCGGAAAAAGTTTGCCATAGCTGCGTTGCAGGAACCCGTTCGCTCGGTTGCTGCTGTAGGGGCGGATATCATCCGCCCGCGAAATCAGCACAGTCCTCGATTGTGCGATGTGATGCGGAAAAATCGCTCGGTACAATTCGGCTTGAAACGGTAACATAAAAACTACTTACTTTTTATACAGAGGTGAAAACATTGGCATTTGAAGGTCTTTCGGAACGCCTTGAAGCGGCGTTCAAGCGTCTTAAAAGCAAGGGCAGCCTCAACGAGGCGGATGTCCGCGCGGCGATGCGTGATGTGCGTATGGCTCTGCTTGAGGCGGACGTCAGCTACAAGGTAGCCAAGGATTTCACCGCCAAGGTCACCGAGAGAGCTATCGGCGCGGATGTTATGGAGAGCCTTACTCCCGCGCAGATGGTCATAAAGATAGTCAACGAGGAATTAATCGACCTCATGGGCGGCACGAAGACCCGCCTTGCGACTGCTCCGCACCCGCCGACAGTGATAATGCTCTGCGGTCTTCAGGGCGCAGGTAAAACGACGCACTGCGCAAAGCTTGCGCTCATGCTCAAGAACCGCGGCAGCAGGCCGATGCTCGTCGCGTGCGATATCTATCGTCCCGCGGCTATCAAACAGCTTCAGGTGCTCGGCGAAAAGGTCGGCGTACCGGTCTTTGAAAAGGGTACGCAGGATCCGGTTGAAACAGCCAAACAGGCGGTCGCGCTTGCAAGGGACGAGGGCAACGACTATGTCATCATCGATACCGCAGGCCGCTTGCATATAGATGAGCAGCT
>OHKH01000784.1_pt1 | contig 11266 bp, 10 predicted proteins | sample 1568831 | NCBI WGS metagenome assembly OHKH01 (sample SAMEA3879581, study PRJEB24766) | human gut metagenome | biome: human-associated habitat; feature: feces | place: USA | collected 1985/1987
AAATCACAGGGCACTGCTTAGAATGATAAAAATGGTGTGCGACAACGCCCATGCAAACGGCATAAAAGCAGGCATCTGCGGTGAGATAGCAGGCGACCCAACGCTCACAGAGATATTTCTGGAGCTTGATGTGGATATGCTGTCGGTAGTTCCGTCAAGGATACTGCCACTGAGAAAGGCGGTAAGGAGCATAAGTCTTAAAGACCCGAAAAAGGCAGAGAATGACCTGAAGCTGTTTTTATAAAACGGGTAATTTTCCTCATTCCATATAGGCGGTGGGATATGTTATCGTGCGTGTTCCACCGCCTTTTTGCTTTGCTTGCAAATACGCTAATAAGGAGAGCGAACGGTTCGCCACTACAGATATTTAAACAAAGAACGTATTTTATCTTATGGTCTGTATGGTTGTCTTATGAAAATCTTAAGCGTTTCTTAAAGCGGTTGACAGTTGGAAAGGGCTATGATAAACTTATATACGCCACTAAAAAATACGTCTGAAAAAGATAAGACACAAGGAGGAGAAACTGTGAAACTAAGAAACATAAACAGAGGTCTGGTTCTTGGCGGTGTGCTTGCGCTGGGCGTTGTGTGCTACACAGCGTATGATAACAACCAGTTCAAGACTTCCAAGCCTGAGATAGAACAGACCATGAGGGATTATATCGCAGACTTAACAAGTGCAAACGTTGGAAGCAGTGATAAGTTAAAAAGTCAGCTGACAGATTTTGTGGATAAGCATTATACTGACTACACCACTTCTGACAATGAGTTCGCTTCGTCAAAGTCAGGACTTCTGGACGAAATAAACCAAGCTGAAGTTGCAACGCAGGGAGGAGATATCACCTCGGCTGAGTATGACATAAAAGAAATGTCAATAAACAAGAGTGGAGCTGACGGAGCAAAGGTCACTATGATATACAATGTGTGCTATGACGTATCAAAGGGCGACCCAACTTTTCTCACAACCAACGGCATAAGCACCATGACAAGCGGTAACTACACAAATTCCGACAACTATGAGCCTAGCACATCTTCATACAAGGCGATTTTCAGTTATGAAAATGCTGAATTTTATCTTTTGCGTACCTCTGACGGCTGGAAGATAGCAACGTCCAGCGACTACGGATATGGCGAGGATTACAACTTTGATGATAACAACAGTGACAGCGTGGCTGATGAAAGCAAGGCTGAGTCTGAGATAGTTCCGGACAGCAGTGCAGAAAATACCGACAGCGAGGGGGCAGACAGCGTTGAGTGATACTATTCTAAAGATAAAGGGGCTTAACAAGACCCTTGGCAAAAAGCAGATACTTCACAGCATAGATATGGAGTGTTACAGTGGCGAGGTCTACGGCTTTCTCGGTCCTAACGGCGCAGGAAAGACCACAACTATAAAGATAGCAGTGGGACTTTTACAGCTTGACGAGGGGGAGATATCCATTAACGGAAAGGATATCAGAAAAGACTTCGAGGGCGCAATGGCGAACGTTGGAGGCATTGTTGAAAACCCTGAGATGTACAAGTATCTTTCAGGCATGGAAAATCTCCGTCAGTATGCAAGAATGAGAGAGGGAGTAACTGAGGAGCGTATCAAAGAGGTGGTGGAGCTTGTAAGGCTTTCAAACCGCATTAATGACAAGGTGTCGAAATACTCTCTGGGTATGCGTCAGCGTCTTGGCGTTGCGCAGGCTATCCTCCACAGACCAAAGCTTCTTATCCTTGACGAGCCTACAAACGGTCTTGACCCGCAGGGTATAAAGGAGCTTCGTGATATACTCAAAGAGCTTGCTCACAAGGAAGGTACCTGCGTTGTGGTATCGTCACATCTCATGAGCGAAATGGAAATGATGTGCGACAGAGTGGGCATTATCGCAAACGGAAAAATGATAGGCTCATACACAATGGAGGAGCTTATCTCACAGTCTGACAGCTCAATTGCTGAATATGTACTTGAAGTTGACGACCCTCAAAAGGCTATGGGTCTTATAAAGCTCGCAGACGAGGGCAAGCGTATCGACAAGGAAACAGGTGCAGTTGTCCTTTCTATCCCTGTGGAGATAGAAAAGAAAAAGATAGCCTCGGTGAATAAGACGCTTATCGAGGGCGGAGTTTCACTTTACACTGTTCACCGCAGAGAGAACAAGAAGCTTGAGGACGTATTCATCGAGCTTACAGGAGGAAAGGAAGGGGGCGTACAGATTGGCTAGATTTTTCAGACTTGTGAAAAACGAGTACATAAAGGTTTTCAAAAAGCTATCCACAAAAATAATGATCGTGCTTATAATAATATGTGCGCTTGGACTTTCAGGCATTGCACTTTTTGCAAAGCACAATATGGAGAGCAATAACTATTCAAGCTATGACGCAACTGGTGATTATCAGGAAACCATAGATTGGCTCAAAAACACAAACGGCGATCCTAACGAGATCGCAATGTGGCAGTACCTTATCGACAACGATATCGACAGCGATGATTGGAGATATGATGTACTGTCAGCCGTGTTCGCAAACGGCACTGGTGATATGTCAGGGATAAAGAAGTATCTTGACGACAACGATTGGCGTGGCTTCTGTCAATACAGGCTGGATAATGACATACTCACAGAGGGCGAAAAGTGGGAATATCAATACAGGTTGGACAAGGATATTTCCTTTGACAAGTCAAACGAGAAGAAAAACGATCTTATCATGACAGTTGCAAATGCAAAAAACACCATTGCGACAATGGGCGACGCAAAGTCTGACGGTCAGAACAGCAGAGCAAAGCTGGAGGATAATATAAAACTTGCAATCTATCAGCTTGACAATGATAAGCTCGACAACACAGCAAACCAAATGACGCTGTTTGAAACAGACGAGCCTGAGCAGATAACATTCTGGACAGTGTTCCTCACAAGCACCTCCCTTGTAACGGTAGTCGCACTGCTTGCTATCGTTATCGCAGGCGGCATTGTATCCTCTGAATTTTCACAGGGAACCGTCAAGTTCCTGCTTATAAACCCTGTTAAACGCTGGAAGATACTGATGTCAAAATACTTCACTGTCATCACAGTGGGTTATATAATGCTTTGCATACTTTTCGTTGTGATGATACCTATTACAGGGCTTATGCTCGGCTTTGACGGCTTCTCAACGCCTTATATCTATGTAAGCGGCGGCGAGGTAAAGGAAATGCCTACACTGCTTTATGCGGCAGAGCAATATCTGATGAAAAGCGTTGAAATGGTGGTAATGTCAACACTGGCGTTCGCTATCTCGTCACTTGTAAGAAGCACAGCCCTTGCTATCGGCGTCAGCGTATTCACAATGTGCATAGGCTCAACGGTCACACAGCTTTTGGGTCAGCTTGGACAGGATTGGGCAAGATTCCTTGTGTTCGCAAACACAGACCTTGCTTCTATCTCAAAGGGCTACTCAATATTTGCTCAGCACAGCCTGACATTTGCCGTGGGCGTTCTTATAGCACACATGGTGGTGTTCCTACTCACCGCATGGGACGGCTTTACAAAGCGTTCTGTATAAAACAGAATAAAAACATCAAACGGGCGGAGAAATTTCGCTCGTTTTTTGTCGCTGAAAAGGGTAAACAAATGAACAGATTATCATATAAACATAAGATTGACAAGGGTGAATAAATATTGTATAATAGTCGAGTTGATACAGAGATCGTTTTAATGGATATTTTACAGGAGATAGTTATATGTTTGAAACTTTAGTTGACGTTTTTCTTGACGCATTAATAGACAGCCTTAAGATACTGCCTTTTCTGTTCGGAGTTTATCTGCTTATAGAGTATATAGAGCATCGTTCTGCCGACAAGCTTGGAAAGGCTCTTAGAAAAATGGGACCTTTTGGTGCGATAGGAGGAAGCATACTTGGAGCAGTGCCACAGTGCGGATTTTCCGTTGTGGCTTCCAACCTTTACTCGGGCAGGCTGATCACAATGGGAACTCTCATTTCGGTATACCTTGCCACAAGCGACGAGGCAATACCAATGATGATAGCAAACCCTGCGTTTGCCGGCAAGCTTTGGCAGCTTATTCTTATAAAGGTAGCTGTGGCTATAATAGCAGGTGTGCTTGTTGACCTTATCTTAAAGCTTATGGGCAAAAAACAGGACGAAGAGCCTTTCAAGGAGATATGCCAGGACTGCGACTGCGAACACCACAGTATTTTGCACTCGGCACTTCACCACACTGTAAGCATAATACTTTTTATATTTGCGGTAAACCTTATTCTCGGTGCGGTAATGGAGTTTGCAGGAGAGGACACAGTAAAGGCCCTGCTTATGTCTGACAGCATAGTTCAGCCGTTCATAGCAGGAATAATAGGCTTTATCCCGAACTGTGCGGCTTCTGTTGTTCTCACTCAGCTTTATATCGAGGGCGTTGTGAGCTTCGGCTCGCTTATCGCAGGACTTTGCACAGGGGCAGGAGTGGGACTTCTGGTGCTTTTCAAGACCAACAAGCACAACATGAAAGAGAATTTCGCCATAATGGGAATACTTTATGTTTTCGGTGTGGCAGCAGGCTTTGTAGCAAGTCTGTTCTAAAATATGATAGACTGAAAAAAGGAGCAATTCGCAATGAACTGCTCCTTTTTGTTTGCAAAAAAATCTTCGTATGTATAATTGGCTGCCCCTACACTACATCATATCCTCAATAAGATAAGGCAGGCTTATGCGGAAGCAAACGCCACCTTTTTTCATATCGTTTTCTACCTCAATGCTTCCCTCGGAAAGCTCGATTATCCTTTTTACAAGTGCAAGTCCAAGACCGTTGCCCTCTGTTGCACGGGAGCGGTCGCCCTGATAGAACTTATCAAATATCTTCGCCTTTACGTCAGGGGCTATAGACGGACCGTTGTCCCATATCTCCGCCGAAATATTCTTCTCGTTGCGGAAAAGCTTCACGCTTATCTTTCCGCCCTCCGGGGTGAACTTGATAGCGTTGTTGATGATATTCTGCCATATCTGCGCCATAAGCTCCTCACTGCCCACATACATGATATCCTCAAGGTCGATATCAAGGTCGATTTTTTTCTTCGACCACTCAGGTTCAAGCACAAGAAGTATTTTTCTTATCTGCTCGTCAAGAGAAAATCTTGTCTTTTTGCCCACTGTTTTCTGATTTTCAAGCTTTGTGAGCCTCAAAATATTTGACGAAAGCTTTGAAAGCCGTGATGTTTCGTCGATTATTATCTGCGTGTATTCCTCACGCTCCTGCTCGGTTATATCGTCAGATTGCAGAAGCTTTGCAAAGCCCTGTATGGAAGCCAGAGGCGTTTTGAACTCGTGGGAAACGTTTGAGATAAAGTCACCTCTCAGCGTTTCCGTACCTGCAAGCTCCTCAGCCATTTTGTTAAAGTTCTGCGCAAGTATGCTGTATTCAGGATCAGACGGCTCTCTTACTCTTACCTTAAAATTGCCCTTTGCTATCTCAGCCGCCGCCGCACTAAGATCTCGTATAGGCTGTATAATGCTTCGGCTCATGAACGCTGTTATAATAGTACCGATAACGATACAGACCATAAAAGCTATGATGACAACAAGGTTTACTACCCAGTAAACGCTGTCGCTTGAAAAGCTGTCTATGATAACGAACTTATCATAGACCTGGGAGATTATAGTTGCATTAGGCACAACGCCCTCTGAGGACACATAATATCCCTTATGCACGATATCTGCAAAATGGTCGTGTACTCTTGAATCGTTTTTATCCACCACCGACAGACTATAGGCTGAATTATTCACAATGGAAACTATCTCGTCCACAGTGAATCCGCCCTTTTCTTCAAGCTGATCCATTGCCATGGAAAGCTCCACCAACTGCTGTTCGGCATTGCTTTTCATTACAGGACTGCACACCATTACAAGCACTGACACCGATATAGAAGCCGACACCAGCATCACAAAGAAAAACATAAGAGTCAGCTTGAACTGCAAACTTGTTTTATTTTTGGTCTTATTCTTATCCAAACCCCTCACCCCTCAAGCTTATCCCTCACTGCTTTTTCACAGCCTTATAGCCAAGTCCACGAACCGTGACAATATCAAAGGATTCACAGCTTCCGTAACGCTCTCTCAGCCTTTTAACGTGAACGTCAACAGTACGCTCGTCAACGTCCTTATCCATTCCCCAAAGCTCGTCAAGGAGCTGGCGGCGTGTGAATATCTTGTCAGGGTAGCTGAGCAGTTTAAAAAGCAGTTTGAACTCCATTTGCGGTATAGTTTCCGCCGCTCCGCCGTCAACCGCCACGCTCATAGCGTCATAATCAAGCACGCAGTTTCCCACAGTAAGAGAATGTTCCGACGCCATTTTTGAACGCCTTAAAAGCGCACCCACACGGAGTATCATCTCATTTATATCAATAGGCTTTACCATATAATCGTCTGTGCCGGCAGAAAAGCCTTCCTGCTTGTCCTCGAAGGTCTCCTTTGCGGTGACCATAAGTATAGGCAGGTTGAAATCAGCCTTTCTGAGCTGTCTTGTAAGCTCGTAGCCGTCCATATTCGGCATCATTATATCTGAAATTATAAGGTCTATATTCGTTTTTTCAAGAACGTCCAAAGCCTCCAGACCGTCATTTGCAAGAAAAGTCACATAGCCATGCTGTTTAAGTGCGGCAGACATGAGCTTTCTAAGGCTTGCGTCGTCCTCCACCACAAGTATCTGAAACATAAAATATCCTCCCTCGTAAGAAAAAATTCCCCAATAATGACATTATAGCTTATAATTGTGAACTGGTGATTAACATTTATTTTTTTCAAAAAACTCTCCGAAATCCCCTGAAAATTCATATTCGGTTCACACAGAACTGGTATTATATAATCACAGCAGAAGATACAAAAAAAGCTTTGGTAATTGGTAAAACTTAAAGTCAGGTTTTTGTCTTCTTTCCCTCTGCGATTCCCCAAGTCGCTGATACATTTCCTCGTCTTTAGGTTTTACCAAATACCAAAGAATCCCTTTCATAATTCTATAAAAAATTAATGCTCATTTCAGCCGATGGAAGTGGGTATTAATTTTTTTTGCTCTTTTAAGACAAGATACGACAAAAAAAACCGCAGAAGCCATATAAAATGACCTCTGCGGATATTTTTTTGCCTTTATTAGCCGTTAGCTGCAAAGCTTTTCACGAAGCTCAGCCGCCTTTCCAAGAAGCGCACAGATGTAGCTGTCCACATCAGGCTTTGCAAATCCACCAAGCGCTGAGCCTTTAAGCTTTCGCTGACCTGTTTCTCCGGGGATAACAAAGTTATCACCGTTCTTTTTCTTTTCGATAGCCGACTCCAGCATATAGATCTCGCTGGTTATGGTGTCGATATATTTTAATGTATCAAGCTTATCATAGCCACCAAAAAAACACGTTTTCAGACTATCCATTATTCTTCCCCCTGCCTTACTGCTGTTTTGTACAGCAATTGTTATCAAAGCCTACAATCTTTATTTGATTTAATTATATCACAAATACTTAGCTTTGTCAATAGGTTTGAAAATGAATGTTCACAGTTAAGTAATTTTATATGAATTTTCGTGGCGTTTTATGTTGAATAATTATAGATATAAAAAACGCAGCCCTTGCAGACTGCGTTTTTACGTTATATAAGTCTTTTGATTATAGTGATGCTGTTGTATCTTGAAAAATACTCAACATTTGAAATAACGATACCAGTGGCAGTGTTCTGAGCGTGTACCATTTTGCCGTCGCCGATATAGATAGCAACGTGGTAAATGCTCGAGATCGACGCTCCGCCAAAGAAGATAACGTCGCCCTTCTTCATGTTGTTATATGAAACTGTAGTGCCGTATAAAGCCTGGGAAGCCGCAAAGTGCGGAAGATTTATTCCCACCTGTGCGAACGAGAGCATCACAAGACCCGAACAATCCGTTGCACCAAACTGTGAACCGCCCCATACATACGCTCCGCCCACCATGCTTTTGGCATATGAAACAACAGTGTCTATTTTAGAACTGCTTGAATAATCAGGCTTAGGTGCAGGCGCTGCTGTTGTTGTGGTAGTGGTCTTTTTGCTTGTTTCAGGCTTTGGCTTAGCTGTTTCCTGCGGAGTTGTGGTAGTCTGAACCGTAGTTTCGTCAGGCTTTTCCGTCTGAGCCGGCTTCTTCGTGGTAGTGGTCTTTCCACCGCTGTTGCCACTCTTTTTGGTGGTGGTAGTCTTTTTCTTGGTGGTGGTCGTAGTCGTGGTGGTATTCGCCTTTGAGGACACCTCCGAATACTTATTGTCCACCTGCTGTGACTTATTTTCAAGGTCGCTCTTATCGTTCTTTATCTGCTCGATAAGCTTGCCCGACTCCTGCTCCATTTTCAGAAGCTCCGCCTGCTCGCCCGCCAAAGTTTTCTGCTCCTTGGCATATTCCTCAGCCTTTGCTTTGAGCTGTTTTATCTGCTCATCAAGCTCCGCCTTGGTCTTTTCAAGCTTTTTATACTGATCCAAAAGCTCGTTAAGCTCGTCATTATCGTGCTTTGCAACTCTCGTCACAAGCTCTATCCTCATAAGAATGTCATAAAAATCAGATGAATTTATCAGCACGTTCGTGTACGAATCTGCTCCTCCTGCAACATACATTGCACGAATACGCTCCATAAAATCGTCCTTGCCCTCGTTTATTGCAGTTTCCTGCAAGTCAAGGCTGTGCTGAGTGTCAAGCTGTTTGCCGTCAAGCTCTGCCATTTGATCTTCAAGCTCAGAGGAATATTTCTCTGAATTTGCTATCTTTTTCTGTATGGATTTATATTTTTTCTTTATAGCCTCAAGGTTGTCCTGCTCGTCGGCAAGCTTTTTGTCAGCGTCAGCTATCTGCTTGTCAAGCTCCTGCTGTTGCTTTTTTAGCTCTTCAAGCTGACTGCTGTATGTATCGTTATCCGCCAAAGCGATATCACTTACGCTTCCGTCAGAAAAACCAAAGGCGGCAAAAGCTATACACAGAGCCATACAGCCTGCGGCTATTCTTTTCATGGGGTAAATTTTTTTCATAATATCAGTTCTCCAAAATATAAGCGTATTATATATTTCTCACGCTGTAACGTTTATGTAGTACCTTTTATTATAACGCAAAACCCCGTTCTTGTCAAGAAACCAACCGCTAAAAGCCGTATTTTCGGCATTTTAAGACAATTCGCCGCACATATTTTGTGCGTTATTGCACCTATTCTCCTCCGAACATCTCACCCAAGGTCTTTCCTATAAGCTCGCCTGTATACTGTGCCTGAGCGATAGAATTGCCGTGGCTTCCCACCTCTATAAGAAGCGAGCCGGTGGTCAAGTCCTGATTATAGTGGCGATAGTCAAACAGAATAGGACGTGTAAGCCCCTGCCAATCGCTCTCCAAAGCCGACTGCAAGGCACAGGCAAAGTGAAAATTCTTCATATAGTCAGGCATACCCATAGTGCCGTCATCACACCCTGATATTATCATAAGCTGAGCCGCTTCCCTGCCCTCTATCTCCGCCACAGGTGCAAGCCTTGTGCCGTCCTCACGCTCTATGCCGTCACGGTGAACGTCAAGACATACCTTTATAGAGGGGTACTCCTCCAATATCTGCTTTACCGCCATTCGGCTTGAATCGTAAGAGCCGTCATAGCTGGGATAATCATGCACAAGTGTATCGTGGATATACGCAACGCCTGCTTTGTCAAGCTGTTCGCATATCTTGTCCCCTACCGACAGCATATTCATTTCAGGGTCGGTGGTCTTACAGGAAAAGGAGCTGTCATAGTGGTCTTTGTCTGTGGGCTCAAAGCTTTCCGTGGCGTGGGTGTGATAAATAAGTATCTGCGGCTCAGAGGAATTTCCGTCTATTTGAAAATCATATGGCTTTGAGCTTTCCTCATAAAGCTCATCATTTGAAAGGTCAGTGCAGTTCCTCACCTGACCGCCGCCGTCAAGGTCGAAATACTGCTCGCCGTCATATCTGCCGTAGGTGTATTTTTCTATAACACCGTCATTTCCCTCCATGCTTGCAGGATATGGTATCTTGTCCGTCACGTCCTGAGCAGGCAAAGGACTTGGCACTTCTGCGCTTACAGAGGGCGTTTGCTTCTCCTGTGGCGCCATATCCATATCCCATATACTGTGCTTTGACACCACCGCCGCTTCAAGTTTACTTGGATATGCGGTCTGCGCAGTTGCTTTGCTATCATCATCAGCGGAAAAATAAGGCTTGTATTCTCCCATAGCCACCCCTGCCGCCACAGCCGCCACCCTGCCGAACCTGCTTGCAGATCTTGCATAAAGCCATATCCCCGTGGGCATAACGAACGCCACAATTATAACTGCAACACAACGCAGGCAGACTTTCTTTATATCCAATGCTGTCACTCCCATATACATCTTAGTATTATAAAGTATATGCAGGACGAGCCGTTATATTACCTGCCCAGCTTCACCTTAACAGGCTTGCCCACTGTCATAGAGTCATGGGTCACGTTGCAGTCATAGCATAGTATCTTCACGCCCTTTCGGGAAGCTTTCTCCAAAGCCTCTCCGAACTCAGGGTGAGTGTCATAATTTGGAGTGAAATATTTCACATCGCTCATTTGAACGAGTATCATTATATAAGACTCATACCCCTCATCAAGGCAGTGAGAAAGCTCCTCTATATGCTTCACCCCACGGAGGGTAGGAGCGTCAGGGAAAAGCACAACGCCGTCTTTCTCCAGCGTACAGCCCTTGACTTCCATGAAGATCTTCCTATCCTGCGACTCTAAGTAAAAATCGTGAATTGCCGTATTTCTTTTCGGGATAGACCGAGAAGCCCTCGCCAAAAGGCATTTTTTCTCTCAGCCACTCCCCTACCGCCTTATTCGGGGCTTGGCTGTCCATGTTTATGAGCTTGTCACCTTTTTCCACTGCGACAAGGTCAAAAGCGGTCTTTCTTGACGCACTGTCTGAATGTTCAAGCCAAACTGTACACCCCTCAATCAAAAGCTCTTTGCATCTGCCCGTATTTTTCACATGGCAGACCTCGGCTTTGCCGTCTATCTCAACGTTGGCGATAAACCTATTCGGCCTTGATAGAAATTTGCCTTTATGTATATTATCGTATCTCATAATTCGCTCCTTTTATTCTTACTATTCACATTATACCACAAATATGTTTGATTATAAATACCTAAATCATTCATTCTTAGCTTTGCTGATTTGTGGTTCGATACGAAAAGAGAAAAATATTTCACAAAATCTATTGACGTTATTTGTGAAATATGTTATAGTTTTGAGTATAGGTTATATAACAATAATAATTT
>OHKH01000799.1_pt1 | contig 11107 bp, 9 predicted proteins | sample 1568831 | NCBI WGS metagenome assembly OHKH01 (sample SAMEA3879581, study PRJEB24766) | human gut metagenome | biome: human-associated habitat; feature: feces | place: USA | collected 1985/1987
CACATGGGCGGCTTTGACGATGCGGCCCGGGGCGGCTGTTTTGCCATCTCGGAAGCCTACGACAAGTACCCGCTGGCGGTCAAACTGCACATCGCAGACCTGCAGGCTACCTATCTGATGGAGCACCGTACCAGCAATATGCGCTGAATAAACTAAACAGGCGGCTGTACAGCATTTTGTACAGCCGCCTGTTTGTTTGTAGAAATTTTCAGCAGCCTTCCCCGGCGCAGAGGGCTTTCACCTTCTGCACAGCGGCAGCTACAAGACTGCCGATGGGCTGGTCGGGCACGCCGACGATATAGTTTTCACAGTGGTTCACCGGGATCAGCACCCGGGTGGCGCTGCTCTGGCACACTGCCGTGGCCATGGCGGGGGTGATCTCTCCCAGCAGCGCATCTGCAATGACGATGCCGATGGGCCCCACGATGATATCCGCATTGCGGCAGTTCACCACCACGGCATTCTCACCGGTGGCGGCGCGCTGCGCCCCGGCCTTGTGCATGGCCTGCGCGGCGACACTGTTGGTGCCCACGGCCACCAGCCGGATGTCCGGGCACTGGGCGCTGAGGGCAGCCACCAGCTGGCGGCCCAGTCCCCCGCCCTGCCCGTCAATGACAAGCACGTTCATGCCGTACCTCAGAAGTCGATCTCTTCCAGACGCAGCAGCGCCAGAATGTAGATCTTGACGGCCTCCAGCAGCTTGTCGATGGGGGCAGCTTCGTTAGCACCGTGCATCGGGCCGCCGAACTCCGGCAGCTTCACATCCTCATGCTCCGGACCGAAGCTGACGGCATAGGGGAAGTGGCGGGCATAGGTGCCGCCGCCCATGGTGAAGGGGGTGGCGTTCTCTCCGGTCACCTCGTTGTAGGTTTCGATGCAGGCGCGGATGGCGGGGCTGTCGGCCTCGATGTAGAACGGCTCGGCAGCATCCACATCCTCCAGCTTTGCGCCCTCGCCCAGCGCAGCGGTGATTTGTGCGGTCAGCTTTTCGCCGTTGGTGCAGGTGGGGAAGCGGCTGTCGATGGTCTGCACCAGCTTGCCGTCCTCCATATAGATGCGGCCGCCGATGATGGTCAGCGGGCCGAAGGGGCCGTCGGCGCAGTCGATGCCAAGGCCGATGCCTGCGGTGGAGCTGTGCAGTTTGCGCAGTGCCTCCAGATAAGCGCGCTCGGCATCGTTGCACAGGCCGTTGTCCAGCAGATAATCCGCCACCAGACCGATGGCGTTCACCGTGCCCTCCGGCATAGCGGCGTGGCCGGATTTGCCCCAGCCGCGCACCCGCACGCCGTCCCCTTCCGGTTCCAGCGTGATGTTGGGGGCGTTCTTCAGCTTGCGGATATCGGTCTTGACCAGTGCGCTGGCGCGGTCCGGCACCGCGTTGTTGGCAACACCGCCCTCAAACTCTGCAATGACGCCGTTGCACACCGGGCTGACGATCTTGCCGCCGAAGTGGCCCTTTTCGCCGTTGCACACCGGGAACTCCGCATCCGGGGTAAAGCAGAACACCGGGGCGGGATAGTTTTCCAGATAGTACTTCACATCGTTCATGTGGGTCTCCTCGTTGTCGCCCACAATGGCACGGATGGGGTAGCGCAGCTGGTAGCCCTGCTCCTTGAGGAACTTCAGCGCGTACAGAGTAACGATCATCGGGCCCTTATCGTCCGAGACACCGCGGCCCAGCAGCCAGCCGTCCTGAATGCGCATCTTAAAGGGGTCTGCCGTCCAGCCGTTGCCCACGGGCACAACGTCCACATGGCAGATGGTGGCCAGATATTTTTCCGGGTCCGCACCGGCCAGCTCGGCATAGCCGATGTAGTTTTCGCAGTTGCGGGTGGCAAAGCCCATGCCTGCTGCCAGTTCCAGCGTCTTGTCCAGCGCGGCCCGAGGGCCTGCGCCGAAGGGTGCACCCTCCTCCGGGGTGCCCTCCACGCTGTCGATGGCGACCAGCGCTGCAATGTCCTGCAGCAGCTGCTCCTTGTTTTCCGCAATGTATGCGTCAATTTTCTGATTCAGTGCCTGATCCATGTTCTATAACGTCCTTTCTGACCGGGAGCAGATCCCGGTTTTCACAACTGTTACCCAGTTTAACACACTCCGGGCGGAAAAGCTACCGGCATTTTTCACGACAAAAGCGTCCGCGTTTTGTCAGCCTGCCGCAAACAGCCCGCTGAGCGCACCCAGCAGCCCGGCGCTTGCCAAGCCCATGATGATGCCCGCCAGCAGCACACCGCCCATGCAGGCGATCAATACATCCTTGAATTTCATATCCAGAATGGAGGCTGCCAGCGTGCCCGTCCACGCACCGGTGCCCGGCAGCGGGATGCCCACGAACAGCAGCAGCGCCACGGTCATGCCCTTGCCGGCCTTGGCCTCCAGTGCGCGGCCGCCCTTTTCGCCCTTGTTGATGCAAAAGCGGCAGATGGGGCCGATGAGGGGCTTGTGGTAGCCCCAGATGAGGAACTTGCGGGCGAACAGGTAGATGAAGGGCACCGGGATCATGTTGCCCAGCACGCACAAAAGATAGGTGGGCAGCACCGGCAGCCCCATGCCCAGCCCGATGGGGATGGCCCCGCGCAGCTCAATGATGGGCACCATGGAGATAAGGAAGATCAGAAGATAATTTTTCAGCATTGGCTTCTCCTTATATTACAGGTCGATCTGCAGCTCCACCGGGCAATGGTCGGAGCCGAAGATCTCGTTGTGGATCTCGGCGGCGCGGATGCGGTCTGCAATGCGCCGGGAAACGATAAAATAGTCGATGCGCCAGCCCGCGTTCTTTTCCCGCGCGTGGAAGCGGTAGCTCCACCAGCTGTACTTCACCTCGTCCGGGTGCACCACCCGGAAGCTGTCCGCAAAACCCGCCGCCAGCAGCTCGGTCATCTTGGCGCGCTCCTGATCGGTAAAGCCTGCGCTCATGCGGTTGGTCTTGGCGTTTTTGATATCCATCTCGGTGTGCGCCACGTTCAGATCGCCGCACAGGATCACCGGCTTTTTTGCGTCCAGTGCCAGCAGGTACGCCCGGAAGGCGTCCTCCCACTCCATGCGGTAGTCCAGCCGCTTCAGCCCGTCCTGACTGTTGGGGGTGTAGCAGTTTACCAGATAAAAGCCGGGGTATTCCAGCGTCAGCACCCGCCCCTCGTGGTCGTGCTGTTCCAGCCCGATGCCGGTGGTCACCGCCAGCGGTGCCGTTTTGCACCAGCAGGCTGTGCCGGAGTATCCCTTTTTCTCGGCAGAGTAGGTATATTCGGTGTAGCCCTCCGGCGCAAAATCTGCCTGTCCCGGCTGCATCTTGGTCTCCTGCACCGAGAAGATGTCCGCGTCCAGCGCGGCAAAGCTCTCGGCAAAGCCGTGGGTCAGGCAGGCGCGCAGGCCGTTCACGTTCCAGCTGATCAGTTTCATGCTTTTCTCCTTATTGTTATGCCTGATATTTTGTTTTCCATGCGCCGCTGCGGAAGCGCAGCACAAAGCAGGTCACGCGGCAGGTCCAGTCGATGACCATAGCCACCCACACGCCCACAGCGCCCCAGCCCATGCGGACGCACAGCAGATAGCTGAAGCCCAGCCGCCAGCAGGCCATGCTGAGGATGGACACCACCATAGTAAATTTCACGTCGTTGGCCGCGCGCAGGGCGTTGGGCAGCACGAAGGACAGCGGCCAGAAGATGATGGCGCAGCCCGCATGGATAGTGACCAGCGTAATGGCCAGCTCCATGGTCTCGCCGGAAAGGGCGTAGATGCCCACCAGCTGCCGGAGGAACAGCAGGATCGCTCCGTTGGAAAGCCCCATGGTAATGTAAGCCCACAGCAGCAGTTTGCGGGTGTAGTAAACGGTCTGTTCGTGGTCGCCGGCACCGATGCAGCGCCCCACCACCGTGATCATGGCAAGACTGATGGCCTTGCCCGGGATGACGCCCATGCCGTCCAGATTGTTGGCCACCGCGTTGGCTGCGATCTGCACCGTGCCGAAGGTGGAGATCATGCTCACCACCAGAATGCGCCCGGCCTCGAACAGGCTGTTTTCAAAGGCCGAGGGGATACCGATCCCCAGAATGCGCTTTGCCATGCCGCCGTCCAGCCGCAGGGTCTTGGGCACGGTAAGCACCGCATCCTCCCGGTAGCACTTGCGCAGGATCAGCGCCGCAGCCACCACGCGGGATACCACGCTGGGCCATGCTACGCCATCCACGCCCATTTTGAAGCCGAAGATGCACACCGCATTGCCCACGATGTTGATGATGTTCATCAGAAAGCTGATCTGCATGGAGATTTTGGAGTTGCCGATGCTGCGGAACAGTGCCGCACCGCCGTTGTACAGCGCCAGAAACGGGTAGCTGAGGGCGATGATCTGCAAATACTTCACGCCCGCGTCCAGCACATCGGTATCAATAGAGCCGTAGAACAACCGGATCATCGGCCTTGCAAAAACAAAACAGAATGCCCCCACCAGCAACCCGAACACACCGCTGAGCAAAAGCAGCTGGCCAGAGCTTGCATCGGCCTCCTTTTGCTCCCGCGCACCCAAAAACTGGCTTACCACCACTGCGCCGCCAGTGGCCAGCGCCGCAAACAGCACGATGATAAGGTTATTGATCATATCCACCAGACTGACGCCGGAGATGGCTGCCTCGCCGCAGCGGGACACCATCATGGTGTCGGCCATGCCCACCGTCACTTCCAGCAGCTGCTCCACCAGCAGCGGGATGGCCAGTACCAGCAGTTCCTTCTGGCTGAACAGCGGCTCCCGCCCACCGGTCAGTCTGCTTTTTTCATTGCCATGCAGTAGCTTTGTCATTCGTTTCTCCCCTCTCGGCACCGGGCGCTTTTCCCGGTACGCCACCGCTGCCCGGCGCGTGCATTCTTCCGGTTGCAGCAGATGTGTCCATCTTAACACACCACCGGCTGCTTGTAAAGCGGTGCAGGCTACATCCCGCGAAAAACCGCTTTCCGAATAAAGGCTTCCCCCAAAGGGTGAAGGCTTTTGCTCCGGACAGGCTGCAAAAGTTGATTCCATTGCCTGCCGGTTTTATAAAGGTGTCCCTGTGCGGTTTTCCGACTGCCATTCCGTTTTATGCTTGTTCGTCAGTTTGCCGGGAACTTTCTATAAAATTTGTGCGTTTCTACAAAAATGCGATTTCCCGCGTATTTTTGGGGAGAAATTTTAAAAAACCTCTTGCAATTTCTGTTCCAAAGTGGTATGTTGTATCCAACAAAAGCGAAGCTTGGATACATCTTCTCTTTGGAGCGGCAACTTCGGCTCCGTATGCGCCTTTGTTTTTACCTTGCTATTTTCTTCATTTACCTTCTTATCATTTACCCTGCCTGTCCCGCAAGGGACGAGAAAAGCGATGACCCACCTGCACGGGTTGTCGCTTTTTCTTTTGCCCACAGCCGCCCGCAGGGGGGCAGAGTACAAGCCGCAAAAGCACTGCTCTACAAGATGACGTGCCGCAACTGCTTTTCCCTGTCCCGCCCCAAAAAGTTTGTTTGAATAAACATCCCTGCTTTTTCTTGACATCCCTTTGTATGCGTGTTATCTTAATTTCCGTCAATTAGCTTACCCTAACCATCTGAGGGGCTTTGCCCCGCAGGTTTTTCTTTGCGCGCAATGTCAGGTAATGCTAACTACATGATTTCTATTCCCTGCCAGTGTGATGAAAGGAGCATTTTTTCATGAGAACCAAAAAATTTCTTTCCCTGCTGCTGTCGGCGGCTATGGCGTTCAGCCTGCTGACCGCCACTGCCTTTGCAGCAGCCCCCGCCGAGGAGGAAAACGGCTTTTTCGATTTTCTGCTGGGCAAAAAATATACCTACCTCTACGCTGCCCTGACCTGGGACGAGTACTGGGCAAACGAGAAGGTCTATGCTGCCGGGAGCACTGCCTCCTCTGCACAGCTGGACAGCCACGAAGAGCAGGACCTTGGCGCGTTTGACGCGGTCTCCCGCGCAACCGTCAACCATGGTCTGCACCGCGGCAGCTTCCAGAGCACTGCCGTGATCTACGCCAAGGACGGCAGCACCTACACCGTTTCCCACTGGTCGGACGATGGCAAGACCATCTATCTGGCCGATGGCACCACCGTGGGCTGGAACCGCGGCACCATTACCAAGGCCGACGGCTCCACCGTGCAGATGGACCACTACGAGGTGCTGGGCACCAAGTATGTGCCTGTGCGCGTAGCCACCAGCGACCTTGCAGATTTCTGCTCCAAGTACACCGTGGTGGAAAACGGCGGCCAGCTGGCGGGCGGCTACTCTGAAAAGAACCTGACCGCCTACGCCCTGACCGCTGCGGTGGACAAAAACACCAACGGCCTGAAGTACGCAACCAAGAGCGGCGACGGCTACACCTTCTCCGCTGCACACAACGGCACCGGCTCCGGCGTGGCAGAAGCCGCCCAGAAGGCTGCTGAGGGTCTTACCGTGAACCTGCGCAGCGGCAGCGACGTGGGCAGCTTTGGCGAGTTCATCCGTGTGGACCTGAACGGCAACTACGGCGAGCTGGGCTCCCGGATGCAGTCTGTGGTGTGGACCTACTACGGCAACGACAGCACCTACACCCACGCCAAGGCCTCCTACGGCACCAAGTTTGCAGCCGACAACTGGATGCACAAGTCCATGGGCATCCAGCTGGGTCTGAGCGACTCCGCCCGCTGCCAGCTGCCGGAGGGCACTGACGGCACCGGCTACTGGACCATCACCATCCGTGCACTGGGCTACGCTGACACGGTGGTCAAGTTCCAGACCACTGCCGAGAACCTTGCCAAGCACGAGCTGGCAAGCGATGCCGACCGCGCCGCCCTGCAGGCTGTGGTCGCCGAAGCACAGAGCAAGGCAAAGGCCGCTTACACCGCCGACAGCTATGCCAATCTGGAGACCGAACTGGCCGAGAGCGTGGAGCTTTTGAGCCGCGAGACCCTGTATAAGGCCGCTGCACTGGAGCAGGTGACCCACCTGACCGATGCCGTGCAGAACCTGAAAGCTGCCTGATCCGGCAAAAAACAGAACACCCAAAAAGCAAGGTCGCTTTATGCAGGCGGCCTTGCTTTTCCGTGTCAGGAGGAGTTGGAATGAACAAAAAACGATGCAACACACTGCTGCCGCTGGTGCAGCTGCTCCCAGCGGTGGCGGCAGCGGCAGCCGTGCTTTTTGCCCTGCCCCGTACTGTCCCGGTGCTGGCTGCCGTACCGGAAAGGCTGGCAGTGGTGATGGAGCAGCCGGTGGAAGCCGCTTCCGTTGAAGCGGAGGAAGAAGCCCTGCCCAAGCTGCCCTATGCCGACGGCGTATATGTCGGCTCTTCCCGGGGCTACGGCGGTGCCGTCCGGGTGCAGGTGACCATGGAAAACGGCAGCATCACGGAGGTGGAGGTCCTGGACGCTTCCCACGAGACAAAGCAGTTTCTGCGGCGCGCCAAGCGGCTTTTGACCACCGTAGTGGATGCCCAGAGCTGGGAGGTAGATGCCGTTTCCGAAGCCACCTACACCAGCCGGGGCATTCTGGGCGCGGTGCAGAACGCCCTGACCGGCGAGGTGGTGAATAATCCCCTGCCGCCGCAGCCGAAGCCTGCCGCACCGCTGGTGGTGGAGGAATTTACAGCACCCTCCACCTACCTTGACGGCATCTACACCGCCGAAGCCATAGGCTTTGAGGGCAAAATTACAGTGCAGGTCACGGTGGCAGAGGATAAGATCACCGATATCACGGTTCTGAGCGCCGAGGACGAGGAGGAATATCTCTCCCGGGCAAAGCGGGTCATCCCCGCCATTCTGGAAGGACAAAGTCCCAACGTGGATGCCGTTTCCGGTGCCACCTACTCCTCCAGCGGCATCCTGAACGCGGTCAAGCTGGCATTGGCAAAGGCAGCGGTTGCCCCGGCAGAGGAAGCCGACCCGGAGCAGGCAGCCTCGGAAGAAGCGGTAGAAGAAACTGCGCCGTCCGAAGCGGCAGAACCCGAGGAAACGCCGGTCACTGCGCCCACCGTGGAGGTGGTGCAGCCGGAGGAAAAAAGCGCTGTTTCCGCGTGGTTCAAGGAAGTGTGGCAGCAGCTTTTCCCGGCAGAAACACCGGACGATTCTGAACCGGAACCGGCATCTTCTGCGGAGGTGCTGCCGGCATCCGAGGCGGCGCTGCCGCCGGAAGAAATCGAACCTGAAACGGAAGGAGCAGCGGAATGAAATACAAAAATTTTCTCCTCCGGGCGGTGAATCTGCTGCTGATTCTGGGGATTCTGTGGCAATACCAGCAGCTGGCGCTGGTCCGGGCTGCGGCGGTAAGCCAGCGCAAGCAGGAGATTGCCGAGGTGGAAGCCTACAACGCTTCCGTTTTGCAGGCGCAGAGCGCAGCGCAGGCAGAGCAGAGCCAGAGCGGCTACCTGGACGGCACCTATGAGGGCAGCGCCTTTGGTTTTGGCGATGTCATCCGGGTGTCGGTAACCATCCAAAGCGGAAAAATGACCGATATTGCGGTGCTGGACGCTTCCGGTGAGGACAAGCCCTACTATAAACAGGCGCTGCCTTTGCTGGACGAGATGCTGGCAGTGCAGTCTGCCGAGGTGGACACCGTTTCCGGCGCTACCCTTACGGCAGAAGGTCTTATCGGTGCAGTAGAGGACGCACTGGGAAAGGCGGCAGGATGATGGAAAAAACACAAGCAAAGCCTTTGACGGCGGCGCAGCAGCGTCAGCGGGACAAAAAGCGCCGTACATGGCTGCGCGCCGGGGTGCAGCTGTTCTTCTTTGTGTCCATGCCGGGCGCATTCGTGGCCGGGTTTTCCGGGGTAAAGCAGCTCTTCCTGCACATCGGTGCAGGCGAGGTGCTCTCGGCGGACAGCTTCACGCTTTCCCTGCTGGGGCTGTGCGGCTTCACGTTGCTGTTCGACCGGTTTTTCTGCGGGTACGCCTGCGCCTTTGGCAGCTTGGGCGATGCCGTCTGGGCACTGTCCGGGCTTGTCCAGAAAAAGCTGTTCCACCGCAAAAAGCCGCTCCGTCTGCCGGAGCGGGCGGTGCTTTGGGGACAGAAGGTTAAATATCTGCTGCTGGCAGGACTGGTGGCGCTGTATGTGACCCGGCAGGAAAAGCTGCTGTCCGGCGCAAGCCCGTGGGAGGTGTTTTCCCGCCTGACGGCTCTGCGTCTGCCGCCGGAGGGCTTCGGCGTAGGCATCGCGCTGCTTGTGCTCATTTTGCTGGGTATGGCGGTGCAGCCCCGGTTCTTTTGTCAGTTTCTCTGCCCCATGGGTGCGGTGTTCGCCCTGCTGCCGGTGCTGCCCTTTGCACGGCTGCACCGGCAGAGCGAGGGCTGCATCCCGGGCTGCAATGCCTGCAAGCAGCAGTGCCCGGTGTGCCTGAAGCTGGAGGAAAGCAGCCTGCGCAGCGGGGAGTGCATCGCCTGTGAAGCCTGCGTGGGCACCTGCCCCAAGCAGAACATCCACCGGTGGGATTTGGCTCTTTGCAAGCACCCGTGGCTGCCGGTGCTGGGCAAGGCGCTGCTCTTTTTCCTGCTGGGCTGCTGGCTGGGCTTCTGCCGGTTTATCTGAAACAAAAAAGGGAGGCCGCCGCACAATATCGTGCAGCGCCTCCCTTTTGGCTAAGACGATTTTGAATGCCCTCCGCTATGCTCTGGGCATTTTCAGCGGAAAAGCTATTTATAATTTCGGTACGCCGGAGCGTCTGCGGACGCTCCGGCGTTCCATTTTCACGGTAAAGGCTTCTGCTCCAGCAGGTCTGTCATGCTACGCAGACTGATGCCAAGAGTGGAAAGGTTATGCAGCATTGCGCTGGTAGCCGGGGGCAGGATGCCCAGTGCGCCCAGAAGGATGAGCGCGGAGTTGAAGCTGAGGACGAACCGGTAATTGCTGCCCACCCGCTTTTGCAGGGCGTTGGCAATGGCTTTTAAGGTCACCAGCTCTTCCAGACTGTCGGCACGGATGGTCACATCTGCAATCTCCCGGGCGATGGCGGCACCGGAATGGATGGCGATGCCGATATCTGCCGCCGACAGGGCAGGAGAATCGTTGATGCCGTCGCCGATCATCACCACCGTATGTCCTTCGGCTTTGGCGTCACGGACAAAGGCGGCTTTATCCTCCGGCAGCACCTCCGCAAAGCAGCGGTCCACCCCCACCTGCGCCGCAATGGCGCGGGCGGTGCGGTCACTGTCGCCGGTCATCATGACGGTCTGGGTGATGCCCAGCTTCCGGAGCTTATGCAGCACCTGTGCCGCCTCCGGGCGCAGGGGGTCTGCGATGCAGATGACCCCCGCCAGCACCCCGGACGCTGCCAGATACAGGTGGGAATACTGGGGGTCCAGCGCATCGAATTTTGCCTGTTCCTCTGCCGGGATGGTGCAGCCCTCGTCCTCAAAAATGAAGTGGGCGCTGCCGATGACCACCCGCGTGCCGCCCACCCGGCTGGCAATGCCGTGCGCCACGATGTACTCCACCTCGGAGTGCATCTCCTCGTGGGAGATGCCCCGCTCCTTGGCGGCGCGGACGACAGCGTTTGCCATGGAATGGGGGAAATGCTCTTCCAGACAGGCAGCAAGCTGCAATACCTCCTGCTCCCCGCAGCCGGAGAAGGGCACCACCTGCACCACCTGCGGGGTGGCGTGGGTGAGGGTGCCGGTCTTATCGAACACAATGGTGTCCGCCTTTGCCAGCGCTTCCAGATACTTGCCGCCCTTTACGGTGATGTGGTATTCCCCGCACTCCCGCATGGCAGAGAGCACTGCCAGCGGCATGGAGAGTTTCAATGCGCAGGAGAAGTCCACCATCAAAATGGAGATGGCGCGGGTGACGTTGCGGGTAAAGGCGTAGGTAGCCACCGTACCGGCAAGGCACCACGGCACCAGACGGTCGGCCAGCAGCAAAGCCCGGTTCTCGGTACCGGACTTGAGCTTTTCCGATTCCTCGATCATGGCCACGATCTTGTCGTAGCGGTTGGAACCGCCCTCGGCCTTGGCGATAAAGACGCACTCGCCCTCCTCCACCACCGTTCCGGCATAGACGCTGCTCCCAGGCCGCTTGGGGACGGGGATGGACTCGCCGGTGAGGGACGCCTGATTGACAGTGACCTCCCCCTCCAGCACCAGACCATCCACGGGGATGATGCCGCCGG
>OHKH01000801.1_pt1 | contig 11101 bp, 9 predicted proteins | sample 1568831 | NCBI WGS metagenome assembly OHKH01 (sample SAMEA3879581, study PRJEB24766) | human gut metagenome | biome: human-associated habitat; feature: feces | place: USA | collected 1985/1987
CTCGATGGCGCGCAGCGCCTCGTCGTAGCACTCCACGACGCGCTTGACGTACTCCGCGCCGCGGGCGCGTCCCTCGATCTTCAGCACCCGGACGCCCGCCGCGAGCATGCGGTCGAGGAAGTCGATCGTGCAGAGGTCCTTGGGCGAGAGGACATAGCGTCCGTCCACGTCCAGCTCGGCGCCGGTCTCCTTGTCGCGCACGGTGTACTTCCGGCGGCACAACTGGCGGCAGGCGCCGCGGTTGGCCGAGCAGTTGGTTTCGTAGAGCGAGAGGTAGCATTTACCCGAAATCGACATGCATAATGCGCCGTGGGCGAACATTTCGATTTCGACCAGCTCGCCGCGCGGGCCCCGGATGTCGTTCTCGACGATCTGGCGGTGTATTTGCGCCACCTGTTCGAGCGTCAGTTCGCGTGCCAGCACCACCGTGTCGGCCCACTGCGAGAAGAACTTCACGGTTTCGGAATTCGAAATGTTGCTCTGGGTCGAAATATGCACTTCGACCCCGATGCGCCGGGCATAGAGTATCGCCGCGAAATCGGTGGCGATGATGGCGTCGATGCCTTCGGCCTTGGCGCGGTCGATTACCTCGTGGACGGTTTGCATCTCGTCCTCGTAGACGATGGTGTTGACCGTGAGGTAGGCCTTGACCCCTGCGGCGTGTGCCGTGGCGACGATCTTCGCCAGGTCGTCGAGCGTGAAATTCGCAGCCGACGCCGAGCGCATGTTGAGCTTCCCGACGCCGAAATATACCGAGTCCGCCCCGGCCTGTATGGCTGCGGCCAGTGCTTCGTAAGACCCTACGGGGGCCATGATTTCTATCTCGGAGCGTTGCATAGTGTCGTTTGCGGGGGATGTCCCTGCGTCGTTTGCCGCAGGGGTGTTGGCGGAATCAGTTTTTGCGTCCCATCAGGCTCAGGGCGTATTCGCGCATCCGTTCCGTGCGGGATTTTTCGACCGAAAGGGTGTCGAGGATGCCCAGCGCTCTTTCGAAGCGCAGCGAAATCTGCTGTTCGGTGAGGCGTGGTATGTCGAGACGGTCGTAGACGGCTTTTATCGTGGCGATTTTCTCGGCGTCGGGCATCTGTGAGCGGTGCGTCGAGCGGAGCACTTCGCGCGTAGGTTCGTCGGCGCGGCTTATGGCCGTGATCATCAGGTAGGTCTGTTTGCCTTCGAGGATGTCGCCGCCGATGGCCTTGCCCAGCCTTTCGTCGCCGTAGCTGTCCAGCAGGTCGTCCTGCAACTGGAATGCCAGTCCCAGTTCGATGGCGAAGCGGCGCAGCTTGCGGCAGTCCTCTTCGGAAGCGCCGCCCAGCAGGGCGCCGATCGTGGTGGCCCCGGCTAGCAAAACCGAGGTCTTCAGCTCGATCATGTGCATGTATTCCACGACCGAAACCTTCGGCTTGCGTTCGAAATCCATGTCGTACTGCTGCCCTTCGCACACTTCGAGCGCCATGGTGTTGAACGTCGAGAGTATCTGCGGCAGCAGTTGCGCCGGCACTTCGCCCAGCAACCGGTAGGCGCAGATCAGCATGGCGTCGCCCGAGAGGATCGCCACGTTCTGCCCCCACTTGGCGTAGACTGAGGGTTTGCCGCGCCGCACGGCTGCATTGTCCATGATGTCGTCGTGCAGCAGCGTGAAATTATGGAACACCTCGACGGCCGCGGCGGCCGGCAGGGCATGTTGTATCTTGTCGGTGAAGATGCCGTTGGAGAGCATCAGCAGCATGGGGCGCAGGCGCTTGCCGCCGCCCGCGAGCGAATAGCCGATCGGGGCGTAAAGTAGCTCGGGTTCGGCCGGGAACTCGGTTTGGGCCAAGTAATTTTCGATGGCGGAGAGCAGTTGCTCGTTCGTTTGCATAGTCTGACAATACTTTTGGATCGGAATCTGTCCCAAAAGTAGGAAAAAAGTTTGGAGTAGCCGAATTTTGGATTAACTTTGACCTGATAAATTCTAACCTTTAACCAGAACACGATATGAAAAAACTCGCTATCGGCGTGGACATCGGCGGTATCAATACTGCGTTCGGCCTCGTCGACGAAAACGGCGACCTGTATGCCGAATCGGTCATTTCGACCAAGAAATACCCCAGTGTAGACGATTATCCGGCCTATGTCGAAGACCTCTGCCAGGCGATGCACGCACTGGCCGACAGCCTTTCGTTCGAGTACGAACTGACGGGTATCGGTATCGGTGCCCCCAATGCCAATTATCATAAAGGTACGGTCGAAAACCCTGCGAACCTCTGGAAATTCCGCGAGGGAGACCCCAATCCCGATGAAAGCCGCCGCGTTTTCCCGCTGGCGGACGACATCCGGAACTGCTTCGGGGGTGTGAAGGTGCTCGTGACGAACGACGCCAATGCCGCGACGATCGGCGAGATGATCTATGGCAATGCCAAGGGCATGCGCGATTTCATCATGATTACGCTCGGTACGGGCCTCGGCTCGGGTTTCGTCGCCAACGGCGAGATGATTTACGGCCATGATGGCTTTGCCGGAGAGTTCGGCCATGTCATCGTCGAGCGCGACGGCCGCGAGTGCGGTTGCGGGCGGAAGGGCTGCCTGGAGACCTATGTTTCGGCTACGGGTATCAAGCGTACGGCATTCGAACTGATGGCCAAAATGTCGGCTCCCAGCAAGCTGCGCGACATCGCTTTCGGCGATTTCGACGCTTCGATGATCTCCGCCGCTGCCGAGCAGGGCGATCCCATCGCACTCGAAGCCTTCCGTTTTACGGGCGAGATGCTCGGTCGTGCGTTGGCCGACGTGGTGACCGTCACGTCGCCCGAGGCGATTTTCCTCTTCGGCGGCCTGTCGAAGGCGGGCAAGCTGATCTTCGAGCCTACGCAGTGGTACATGGAGGAGAATATGCTCTTTGCATTCAAGAACAAGGTGAAGCTGCTTCCGAGCGGTATCCAGGGTAAGAATGCCGCGATTCTCGGCGCTTCGGCCCTGATCTGGCAGGAGGAGCATAAATAATCCGGCGGAAGGCCGGGCGACGGGCGTCGCTTCGGTTTGCCTGGCAGAGGATGAGCCGGGATTGTCTTGTCTTGCCGATGCCGTTTTCGGATTTGTCCGGATGAAAAGAATGCCGGCGGAGTTTGTGCTCCGCCGGCATTGCCGTTACATACCGGCTGCCCGGTCTTCCCGTGAAGGGCTATTTGTTGTAGGCGGTCAGCATCCAGACCATCTTCTCCTGCTCCTTCAGGTAGTCGCTCATCAACGCCACGGTAGCCTCGTCACCGGCCTCCGAAGCCAGTGCGAGCAACTTGCGCTCCTCGCCGATAAGGTAGCTGTAAGTGGTGAGGATATGCCCGATGGCCTCATCGCCGCGTGTTACGCCGGAAATCTCCTTGACCTTGGCGACCCTGAGGTATTCGCTGAACCTGTTTTCGGGCTTGCCGCCCAACATCAGGATGCGTTCCGCGATCTGATCGGCCTTTTCGGCAGTATCGTCGTACAGGTCTTCGAACTTGCCGTGCAGGACGAAGAACCCGTGCCCTTCGATATCCCAGTGGAAACCCCGCAGATTGGTGTAAAATACTTGAAAGTCGGCCAGCAGCGAATGCAGCGCCGATACTACGCCCTGTACTTTCTGCTCGTCCAGGTGCAAATAATCCAGTGTTTTCATAATCGTTTTTATTTTAATAGTTTGCATATCATATGATTCCCTTGATCCGGTCTTCCGAGGCCGACAGGGCCGCCTTGGCCCCTTCGCCCATTGCGATCACGATCTGTTTGTAACGTATGTCCGTCACATCGCCCGCTGCATATACGCCGGGTACCGACGTGCGGCACTCCTTGTCGGTGAGGATTTCTCCCGCGCGGTTGGTGTCGAGGATGCCGGCGAACAGCTTGCTGTTGGCCGAGAGGCCGATCTGGACGAATACGCCGTCGAGCGGCAGCCGTTTTTCCGCTCCCGTCGAGCGGTCTTTCGTGCGCAGGGCCGTCATGCGGCTGCCGTCGCCTTCGACCTCGAGCGTCTGCACGTTCGTATGTACCTCTACATTGGGGAGCGTGCGCAGCTTCTCCTGCAATACCTGGTCGGCCTTGAGGGTCTCCATGAATTCGAGAACCGTCACCGAAGCGCAGGTGCCCGCCAGGTCGATTGCGGCCTCGACCCCCGAATTGCCGCCGCCGATCACGGCCACGTGTCTGCCTGCGTAGAACGGCCCGTCGCAGTGGGGGCAGAAGGCTACGCCGCGGCCGATATACTCCGCTTCGCCCGGCACCCCGAGCCTGCGCCACGAAGCTCCCGTGGCGACGACCAGTGCCGGGGCGCGGAAAACCTCCCCGCCTTTGGCATGCAGCTCCCGGATGCCGCCGTCCATGTCGAAACGCTCGATGCGGCGGTTGTCGCAGATGTCGATCCCGTAGGCCTCCATGTGTCTGCGCAGGTCGCCCGCGAGCTCTGCTCCGGTCGTGCGCGGCACCGAGATCAGGTTTTCGATGCCTACCGTTTCATTGACCTGTCCGCCGACCTTTTCTGCCACGACCGCCACGCGGAGCCCCTTGCGGGCTGCATAGATCGCGGCCGAAGCCCCGGCGGGGCCGCCCCCGGCGACCAGCAGGTCGTATTCGCGCACGTGGGGCGTTATGCCTGTGTCCGAAGTGCCGAAGCGCTCCTCGAGTTTGTCCAGCAGTTCGGCCAGCGAGCCGCGGCCGACGTAGATCAGCTCTTCGCCGTGGAAGACCGCCGGCACGGCCTGGATATTCAGCCGTGCAACCTCCTCGGGGAACAGGGCTCCGTCCACGGCCGTATGGGTGATCCGGGGATTGGAGAGCGCCAGCAGGTTGAGCGCCTGTACCACATCGGGGCAGTTGGTGCAGGTGAGCGACATGTAGGTCGTCAGCGCGATCTGCCCGCCGAGCGCCCCGATCCGTCGGCGCGTCGCTTCGTCGGGCAGGTTTTTGCCCTTGCCGTCGGCGTTCAGCACGGCCAGTATCAGCGAGCTGAATTCATGGCCGTTGGGCACTGCCCGGAAGTGGATGCCGGTGTCCTTGTCGTTGCGCAGAAGCCGGAACTCCAGTCCCTGTCCGTCGGTGATCCGACAGCCGATCTTCGCGGAACAGGCGGCCGTCTCTTCGAGCAGCTCGAGCAGCTCTCCGCGCGACGCATGGCCGGGGTCGGCCGTGACGTCGAACACGTAGGAGGCTTCCAGCCCCTCGAACAAGCGGAGCAACTGCTCCCTGAGTGCATGATCCAGCATGGCCCTTAGATTTTACCTACCAGGTCGATACTCGGTTTGAGCGTCTCGGCGCCCTGCTGCCATTTGGCGGGGCATACTTCACCCGGGTGTGCCTCGACGAACTGTGCCGCGGCGACTTTGCGCAGCAACTCCTCTGCATTGCGGCCGATGCTGTTGTCCTGAATCTCCACCAGCTTGACCTTCCCCTCGGGGTTGACGACGAACGTGCCGCGGTAGGCTACGCCTTCTTCCTCGATCATGACGCCGAAGCCGCGCGAAAGTACACCCGTGGGGTCTGCGAGCATCGGGTAGTTGATTTTGCGGATGCTTTCCGAAGTGTCGTGCCAGGCTTTGTGTACGAAGTGGGTGTCGGTGCTTACCGAGTAGACCTCCACGCCCATGGCTTTGAACCGGTCGTATTTGTCGGCCATGTCCACCAGCTCGGTGGGGCACACGAACGTGAAGTCGGCCGGGTAGAAAAAGAAGATCGCCCATTTGCCTTTGAGGTCTTCGTTCGTGACCGTTACGAATTTGCCGTTGTGGTAGGCCTGAACCTTGAATTCGGGTACCGTTGAATTGATGATTGATGTCATAGCTGTACTTTTTTATTTATGTGAATATTTTTTGCTGCTTTAGTTTTCTTCCTCTTTGTTGATACAAAAATAGGGGAAATCTTTGTATAAATCAAATTGATAATGTTTATGTAGTTATAGTTAAAATCTATGATAGTGCTTTTACCGCGCTCCGGCCTGTGTTTTGCCGTTGCCCGTAGATTTTATAAAAGTACGGAGCCCGGCGTATCCGTGCAATCGCAATTTCAGGGGAATTTTCCCCGCCCGATACCCGTTATTGGGGATATGCGCCGGAATCCGGAACAGGCGGGGCCGGGAACAGGATCGGAGTGCCCGGGGCAGTCGGGATCGCATCATGCGGGAATCCGGAATAAGGATTCCCGCAGGCCGCCGGGGTTTTCCCGGTGCCGGGAGCGGGGTGCCTGCAATACGAAAGCCCCGGAGCGTTAACTCCGGGGCTTGGGCTCTCCTCCCGCCTTGGGTGCGGGGTGTTCCTGTTTTATCGCATCGCGATCTGCGAGGTTCCGATCAGGCGGCCGTCGCAGAACAGTTGTACGGTGTAGGCACCAGCGGCAAAGCCTGTGCTGTTATAGTAGATACCCACTTCGAGATCCTGGTTCTGGTAGTCCACTTCGCGCATGGCCGAATAACTCAGGCGTTCGCCCTCGAAATCGAAAGTCGGCATGGCCTCGGTCGTCAGCACATAGCCGTCGGGCGAGGTGATACGGACGTAGACGGTCTTTTCGCCCGGTGTCGCCAGCTCGTTGGCCGTCAGTACGAAATCCACGCGCAGGCGCGCGGCATTCTTGATCCTCGATACGGGTTTGCTGTTGGCGTTGAGCGCCGAGAGACGGATGTCGCGGGCGCGGATCACGGCGCCGACACGTACCTTGTTGTCCAGTTCGGCAGCCTTCTCCTCGGCCATTTCGGCGCGCAGCTTCGCCGACGAGATCTCCTTGCGGTAGGTTACGTTCTCGTTGATGAGTTTTTTGTTGAGCGTATTGAGCGAGTCGATCTGGCGGATGTAGCTCTTCATGACCGTGCGCAGCGTACCCACCTCCTTTTCGTACTGTTTGATCTTGGCCAGGTTCCATGAACGCTCCTTTTTCAGGCGCGTCATCAGCGAGTCTGCGCGGTCGCGTTCCACGTTGAGGTTGGCAGAGATGCTGTCGTTGGTCACCTGCAGGTTGTCGTAGTCGGTCATCAGGCGTCCCAGGTCGTTCTGGATCGAGTCGCGGTCGGCCTGCAGCAGCTGGTTGTCGACCATCTGCTGGCGGTGTATGCTGAAATAAAGTACCGAAAGCGCCACCAGGATCACCGAGAGGATGATGATGACGATGCGGTAGCCGCGGATGGATTTTTCCGGGACGGGCTGCGACGCCATGTAATCGTCGTCCTCGAATTCCGAGGGGTCGTACCCTTGCTTATTTTCTTCCATAAAAACAGTTTTTCAGTGTCGAATTTACCTGATTGTTCGCCGGGTCAGGGTTATCCTGAGGCAAAGATAACAAAATTTTTATTTTATGAGGCTCGTCATCGGGTATTTAAGCCCCTTGTAGCCCGAAATATAGGCATTGATGCTGCCTACGCGGACGGGCGACTCGATGTAAAGCGGGATTTTGTTCTCGTCGTCCGAGATCCATAGCGTGAAGACCGTGCCGTCGGTGAAGGAGAACCCTTCGGAGGTGCCCAGCTGGCATTCGAACTTCAGGGTCTTGAAGCGTCCCATGTTGCGAATCTTCTTCGTTTCGCGGCTTATGTACCTGTAATTCAGGTGCCGGATCGTGTCCTGCAATACCATCTGGAGGGTTGCGGGCTCACCGGGTTTGAAATCCTCGGCATTGGCCGAGCGCATGGTGAAGAAAAGCGCGATGGCATCCATGCTCCCCGGGGTCAGGGGCATGGTTTTCTCCTCGAAAGGCCGTTGGCGCCGCCGCCACCGGGTATGCACCTGGCTGTTGTCCCAGTCGTAGGTGTAATAGCTCTGGAACGTGTAGTCGCCCTCCTTGATGTCACTTTCGAAACGTACCGGGCGCAGCGTCTCGGGGCTGATCCATACCGTGTAGATGTCTTCGAGGTTGAAGAACCAGCGGTAGGTGGGCAGCGTGCGGCCGATGCCCTCGACCTTGTAGAACTTCCGGTCGTCGAGCTGCACCTCGGAGGTCTTGACCTCCACGGCGCCGACTTCGGTATTGGGGAACATCTTGGCCTTGTAGCTGACGCGGTAGAAAAGCTGCTCGCCCGGGTGGTAGAGCTGGGCTGCGGCAGGCAGCGCGGCGGTGAATAACAATATCGTGAATAACAATCGTTTCATGGGAAAAGGGTTTTTAATGGGTAAACGGTCTGCGGGTATGAAATATTACGAAATCATGGAAAAATCAATCTCTTCGCGCCCCGAATAGCGCCGTCTTAACTCCCTGAGGCCGCGGTGCTCAGGCAGGGAGAGGCCGCGGTCGCCGGAGAGGATGCCGGCCGCTGCCTCGCGCGAGACGGTGAGTATCTGGACATCGAGCGTGGGGTTGGCGATCTTCAGATCAAACGCCATGCCGCTCTGGAGCGTGCCGTTGATGTCGCCCGCACCCCGCAGTTTGAGGTCGAGCTCCGCCAGGCGGAATCCGTCGTTGGTTTCGCACATGGCGTCGAGGCGTGCCCGGGACTCCTTCGAGAGCTTTTCGCCCGACATCAGGATGCAGTAGGATTGTTCGCCGCCCCGTCCTACGCGCCCGCGCAACTGGTGCAGCTGCGAGAGCCCGAACCGCTCGGCCGATTCGATGACCATGACCGTGGCGTTCGGCACGTCGACGCCCACTTCGATGACCGACGTGGCGACCATGATATCGGCCTCGCCCGACTTGAACTGGCGCATCGACTCCTCCTTGTCGGCGGGTTTCATCTTGCCGTGGCAGATCGTGGTGACATACTCCGGCAGCGGGAAATCGCGCGATATGGCTTCGTAGCCGTCGGTGAGGTCTTTGTAATCCATGGCCTCGGACTCCTTGATGAGCGGATATACGACATAGACCTGCCGTCCCTTGGCGATCTCCTGCTTCATGAAGCCGAACAGGCGCAGCCGCGCCGCATCGGTGTAATGTACGGTCTTGATCGGCCGTCGTCCCGGCGGGAGCTCGTCGATCACCGAGACGTCGAGGTCGCCGTAGAGGGTCATGGCCAGCGTGCGGGGAATCGGCGTGGCGGTCATCACGAGGATGTGCGGCGGCTGCTCGTTCTTCGTCCAGAGCCGGGCGCGCTGCTCCACGCCGAAGCGGTGCTGCTCGTCGATCACCACGAACCCCAGGTTGGCGAACTGCACGCGGTCTTCGATCAGGGCGTGCGTGCCGATCAGGATGTGCACCTCGCCCGAGGCGATCCCTTCGAGCGCCAGCCGGCGCTCCCTGGCCTTCGAGGCGCCGGTGAGGATGGCGACCTTCACCCCCATGCCGTCGAGCATACGCGTGATGGTGGCGAAATGCTGGCGGGCGAGGATCTCGGTGGGCGCCATCATGCAGGCCTGGTAGCCGTTGTCCACGGCCAACAGCATCGACATCAGCGCCACGAGGGTCTTGCCGCTGCCGACGTCGCCCTGCAACAGGCGGTTCATGGCGGTATCGCCCGCCATATCGTTTAAAATCTCCTCCACTGCACGGCGCTGCGCCCCGGTGGGGGCAAAGGGCAGACTCTGCCAGAAAGGGACCGGGTCGGCGCGGCGCATGGGTGCCCCGGTGACGGCAGCGCCCCGGCTGCGCATCCGCCCGATGCCCAATTGCAGCACCAAAAGCTCCTCATAGATGAGCCGCCGCCGCGCTGCTGCGGCCTGTTCCTCGGTGGCAGGGCAGTGGATGGCGCGTACCGCCTCGGCCTTGGGGAGCAGACGGTATTTTTGCAGCATCTCCGGGGGCAGCGGGTCAGGCAGCAGCTCCGCGTGGGGCAAAAGCTGCCGGATGCAGCGGGAGATGGCGCTGCTGGTAAGTCCCTCGGTCTGGGGGTAAACGGCCTCAAAGGGCGCGGCTTGGATCTGTTCAGCAGTGCGCACCTGCGGGTTGACCATCTGGCGGCGCAGCATCCCGCCGGTCACGATGCCCTGAAAATAGTATTCCTGCCCCAGCTGCAATTTCTGGGTGGCGTAGGGGTTGTTGAACCATGTGATCTCCAGACTGGCTACATCGTCCCCGGCGGTGATGCGCTCCATGCGCCGCCCGCCCGGCAGAATGCGCCCGCCGGGCTTTGCAAACACCTCGGCCTTTACCACGCATTCGGTGTCGGCGGGAGCTTCTGCGATGGAGTAGGGCTTGGAAAAGTCGATGTAGCGCCGGGGGTAGTGGCACAGCAGGTCTGCCAGCGTCACGATGCCCAGCTTCTCGAATCGCTCTGCGGTCTTGGGCCCCACCCCTTTCAGGTAGCGCACCGGGGTGTCCGGCGTTAAGGTAGTGCGGTTTTCGGTGGGCATGGCGTTTCAACTCCCTTCCAAGCGTAGTATAGCCATTGTAACACGGACGGGGAACAGATGCAAATATTTTGCCCTTGCGCGGCAGCTGTGGTATACTGACATTACAAAAAGGGAGGAGAGATACTGTGGAGATACGCAACGCGACTATGGACGATTTACAGGCCATTGCCGCCGTGGAGGCGGCCTGTTTTCCGGCAGCGGAGGCTGCCACGGCCGAGGAATTTGCCGGACGGCTGGCACACTATGCCGGTCATTTCTGGCTGCTGCTTGAGCAGGGGGAGCTGGTGGCCTTTGTGGACGGCTTTTGCACCGACACACCCGACCTGACAGATGAGATGTACGCGGACGCCGCCCTGCATGATGAAAACGGCGCATGGCAGATGATCTTTGGGGTGAACACCCTCCCGCGCTGCCGCTGCCGGGGCTATGCCGGACTGCTGCTGCAAAGAGCCATTGCAGATGCCCGCGCACAGGGGCGCAAGGGGCTGGTACTGACCTGCAAGGAGAAGCTTTTGCACTACTATGCAAAGTTCGGCTTTGTGAACGAGGGCGTTTCCGCTTCCACCCACGGCGGGGTGGTGTGGTATCAGATGCGGCTGCGGTTCTGAGAGAACGGTTTGGAATGCGCGCCGCGTGCGCTCTGCGCATAAATAGCGGAATTAGTTTTTTTATTCGGGATTCAGAAAAGCCTGCGGGCTTTTCTGAATCCCCTTTTCACGGGAGGGGTCGTGGAGGAAAACGGCATTTGCAATTCAGACCGCACTTTAATCATTGCAGCCCTTCTGTGAAAATAGCGTTTGGAGCGCTCCGCAGAGCTTGTCGGGGCAAAGCCCCTCCATCTGCTAACGCAGACCGCTCTGCCGCTTAAAAGCCCCACTGGGGCTTTCATTGCT
>OHKH01000802.1_pt1 | contig 11096 bp, 7 predicted proteins | sample 1568831 | NCBI WGS metagenome assembly OHKH01 (sample SAMEA3879581, study PRJEB24766) | human gut metagenome | biome: human-associated habitat; feature: feces | place: USA | collected 1985/1987
CCGATGCGCAGGCACACGCCGCCGATCAGCTCCGGGCGCACGGTCGTCATGCACGTGACGTGACCGTAGGCGCGCGTGAGCGTGTCTTTGAGCGCGTCGAGCGCGGCGGCGGGCAGCGGCAAAACGGCTGTTCTGACGGAGCGGGCTGTCCGGCTTATCACCGACCCGGAGCATCCCGTGGATGCGGACCGTCTGCTCATCGTCACCTTTACCAATGCGGCGGCGGCAGAGCTGCGCGCCCGCATCGGGCAGGCGCTGCTGCACCGCAGCCAGCTGCAGCCCGGCAACGCCATGCTGCGCCGCCAGCGGATGCTGTTGCAACGCGCGCCCATCTGCACCATTGACGCTTTTTGTCTGAACCTGCTGCACAAGCACTTTCAGGCGCTGGATATCCCGCCGGATTTTGCCCCGGCAGACCCCGGCACCGTGCAGCTGCTGCGGGGGGCGGCACTGGCCGAAACGCTGGAAAACGCCTACCGCGACCCGGATTTCTGCGCCTTTGCAGACCTGTACGGCAAGGGACGCACGGATAAACCGGCGGGCGATGCCATTTTGCAGATCTACGATTTTTTGCGGGCGCTGCCGGATTACGACTGCAAGCTGGATGAATTTCTTGCCCCTTACGAGCAGGAAAATGGCTTTGCCGCCACCTGCTGGCACGACCTGCTGCTGGCCGAAGCTGCCCGCTGCGCCAAGGCTGCGCGGGAACTGCTGACGGCAGCGCTGGCCGACTGCCATGCGGATTTTGACCAAGAGCTGGCAGCTGCTGAGGAAAAAAAGACCCCATCCGCCCGGGCAAAGGCACAGCTTGCGGTGGCAGAAAAATACGAGGAGGCCGGTACAAGGCTGGAAAAAGCCGCCGCCCTCTTTGCGCAGGCAGAGCAGCTGGCCGCTGCCGGACAGTGGGACCCGCTGTACGACCTGCTCACCCCCTATGTGCTGGGCATGGAGGAAGCCCCCGGCCTGAAGGGCATGAAAAAGCGTCTGGGCGGCGACCACAAGGCGGAGATCAAGACCCGCTCGGACGAAGCTGCCGTTTTGTTTGAGCAGATGACCCAGCTCATCTGCTGCTCCGAGGCCGAAGCCGAGACCGACCGGCAGATCACCCTGCCCCGGCTGCGGGCGCTGTTTGCCGCCGTGCGGGACTTCGATGCCCGGTTCACGGCCAGAAAACGGGAGCGCAAGCTGCTGGAATTCAGCGATTTTGAACACCTTGCCCTGCGGCTGCTGCGTACCCCAGAGGGAAAGCCAACTCCCTTGTGCGAGAACATCCGGCAGGACTACGCCGCGGTGATGGTGGACGAATATCAGGATACGAACGCCCTGCAGGACGCCCTTTACCGCTGCCTTGCCGCCCCGGCGGGGGATAACCTCTTCCTAGTGGGCGACCTGAAGCAGAGCATCTACCGCTTCCGGCAGGCAGAGCCCGGCATCTTCCGGCAAAAGCTGGACAGCTGGCCGCTGCTGCCGGGCGCAAAAGCCCGTCCCCGCCCGCCGGAGGGCACCCCGGGCACGGACGCTCTGCTGGCGCTGGATGCAAACTTCCGCTCCGCACCGCAGGTAGTGGCGGGCATCAACTATCTCTTTGAGCAGCTCATGACCCCGGAACTGGGCGATACCGCCTACGGCGACGGGCAGCGTCTGGTCTGCGGCGCACCCGGGGAATATCAGGGCAGCGTGGAGGTGCAGTTTTTGCCGGACGACGAGACCGAGACTGATGCAGGCTGGATCGCGGAGCGCATCGCGCAGCTGGTTTCTGCCGGAGAGCCGGTGCGGGAGGGCAGCACCACCCGCCCGGTGCGGTACGAGGACTGCTGTGTACTGCTGGCAGCGCGCACCGAGTTCCCGGCGTATGTGGAGGCGCTGACCGCCCGGGGCATCCCGGTATACGCCGACGCCCGGGAGAACCTGATGCTTGCGCCCCACATCCGCCCCCTCATCGCCCTGCTCAAGGTCATCGACGACCCCTCACAGGACATCTATCTGGCCGCTGCCATGCTGGGCCCCATGTTCGGCTTTACCGAGGATGATCTTGTGCGGCTGCGCGTCCGCAGCCGTCAGGTACAGGCCGAGCCGGACAAAAAGCCCGCCCGCATCAGCCTGTACGGCGCACTCCTGCTGGCGTTGGAGGACCCGGCAGACGATCCCTTTACCGAGAAGGTGAAGGATTTCTACGCCCACCTCACCGCCCTGCGGCAGATGGCGCGCAGTGCCCCGGCAGAGCAGCTGCTGGAAGAAATTTTTGCCTCCACCGGTTATCTGGCGGCGCTGGGCGTGCTGGAAAACGGTGCCCGCCGCCGGGAGGATGCCCGCCGCTTTGCCTCCTTCTGCGCCACTTCCGGTGCAGGCGGCATCTCGGCGCTGGTGCGCGCCATTGATGCCGCCGCGCAGGCCGGCAGCACCGGACAGGACACTGTGCCCAGCGGGGGGCACCCCGGGTGCGTGTCCATCATGACCATCCACCGCTCCAAGGGCTTGCAGTTCCCGGTGGTGTTCGTGGGGGATACGGCGCGCAAGTTCAACGCTTCGGATATCCGTCAGCCGGTGCTGGTGCACCGCAGCTACGGCGCGGGGCTGCGGCTGCGGCCGGAAAACGGCGAGGGCGCCTACAAGACCGCCGCCTACACTGCGCTGGCCAATGTCCACGCCAGGGAACTGCGCAGCGAGCAGATGCGCCTTCTGTATGTGGCGCTCACCCGTGCGCAGGATAAGCTCATCCTCACCGTGCCCTTGAGCAGCGGCAAGAGCGCCAAGCCCTTTGCCAAGGCAGCGGCCTTTCTGGCTGCCGGGGCGGGGGCCACACTGCACCAGCAGGCCAACAGCTTTGCCGACTGGCTGCGGGCGGCGCTGCTGGTGCACCCGGACGGCGGGGTGCTGCGGCAGCTTTCCGGCAACCGGGAACTACTGTTTGTGCAGACCGAAAGCGTGATGGCCATCAGGGTGTGCGACGATGCCGTGCAACTGGCCGAGGAACCGGATGCAGATACGGAGAATGAAGTGCCGGAGACCGACTTGGCACTGGTGGAGAAGCTGCGGCAGGGCTTTGCGTGGCAGTACCCGGCGGCAGCGCTTGCGCAGGTGCCCGCCAAGGTCAGCGTGACCAGCATTGTGCACAAGGCCGAACAGACCACGCTGGAGCGCCCGGGCTTTCTGGCAAAGGACGGCCTGACCGCTGCCGAGATGGGCACGGCCCTCCACGCCTTCCTGGAGCACGCCGATTTTGCGGCTCTTGCAGCGGCAAAACAGGCAGGAACGCTGGAAACGGCGATCCCGGCAGAGCGGGATCGTCAGGTGGCATTGCAGCTGACCGCCCCGGAGATCGCGGAAAAGCTGGACGCGGTGTGCATCCGCCGCTTTGTGGAAAGCGAAGCCTTTGCAAAGATCTGCGCCGCCGAGCAGGTGCTGCGGGAGCTGCCCTTTATCACCGCACTGCCCGCTGGTGCGGTGCTGGCGGCGCAAGGACACGAGGCACTGCCCGCTGCCGCAGACGCGCAGGTGCTGGTGCAGGGTATCGCCGACCTTGTGCTTGTGTACCCGGATCATCTGGAACTGCTGGACTACAAGACCGACCGCCGCAAGGCCGAGAGCGACTTTCTGCGCGCCTACCGCGCCCAGTTGAACCTTTACGCCATTGCCATCGAAAAGCGCTTTGCACCGAAAAAGGTGACCTATAAGGGCATCTACTCCTTTGCACTGGGCAAACTGATCGAAGCGTAAAAGGGAAAAGTCATATTTTTTCCAAAGAACGCATAAAAAGTGCTTGACAGGGCAGATAAAGCGTGGTAGAATAGCCGGGTAAAGAAAGCAGCTACGGCCTGTGCCGCGCTCGCCTTGCGGGAGAATGTCCCCGGGCTATACCCGAAACAGCAGCTTATTCCTTTGCGAATGCTGCGGCTTTGTGTGAAATTTCGCGCGGCTGTCCAGAATATGGGCGGCCGCGTTTTCTATGCCAAATATTGCAACACTATGGATTTTGTTTGGAGGTGCATTCATTATCGCTACCGCTGGAAAGTCGAAGGAACTGGAGATCAACGGCCAGATCCGTGATCGTGAGGTTCGCCTGATCGGTGCTGACGGCGAGCAGAAGGGCGTTGTGTCCATTCAGGTGGCCATGCGCGCTGCAGAAGAAGCCGGGCTCGATCTGGTAAAGATCGCACCGCAGGCTGTGCCGCCTGTGTGCAAGGTGCTGGACTACGGCAAATACCGTTTTGAACAGCAGAAGAAGGAGAAGGAAGCCAAGAAGAACCAGAAGGTGGTCGAGGTCAAGGAGACCCGCCTTTCGCTCAATATTGACACCAACGACTTCAACACCAAGCTCAACCAGACTGCCAAGTTCCTGGCAGCCGGACACAAGGTAAAGGTTTCGATCCGTTTCCGCGGCCGCGAAATGGCGCACAGTGCTCTGGGCGCAGACGTGCTGAAGCGGTTTGCCGAGGCTCTGCCTCAGGCATCCACCGATAAGCCGCCCGTGCTCGAGGGCCGCACGATGTCCATTCTGCTGATCCCGAAACCCAATAAAGACTAATTTTAGGAGGAAACTAAAATGGCTAAGATGAAACTGAAGACGCACTCCGGCGCTAAGAAGCGCTTTAAGCTGACCAAGAACGGCAAGATCAAGCGCGGTCATGCATTCCGCAGCCACATCCTGACCAAGAAGACCACCAAGCTGACCCGTGGCTACCGTCAGCCCAGCTACGTTGATAAGACCAACGCAGCTACCATCAAGAGCATGCTGCCCTACGCCTAAGAGCGAGCCGCAGGTACACAAAACTTTCTACGAGATACTAAAGGAGATATAAAAAATGGCACGTATCAAAGGCGCAACCATGACCCACAAACGTCGTAAGAAGATGCTGAAGCTGGCCAAGGGCTTCTACGGCTGCAAGAGCAAGCACTTTAAGATGGCCAAGCAGCAGGTCATGAAGAGCGGCAACTACGCTCTGGCTGGCCGCCGCATGAAGAAGCGTCAGTTCCGCAACCTGTGGATCTGCCGTATCAACAACGCAGTTCGTCCTCTGGGCATGAACTACTCCACCTTCATGGATGGCCTGAAGAAGGCAGGCATCGAGCTGAACCGCAAGATGCTGTCCGAGATGGCTATCAACGATCCCAAGAGCTTTGCCGCTCTGGTCGAGACCGTGAAGAACGCCTGATAAAGACCTTGCATCGTGACGCCCGCGCGTATACGCGGGCGTCCGTTTTGTATCCGGGCATTTTTTGCGGCCAGGGAAACAAGGCAACGGGGCAGCGCCCTGCCGCAGAAATCTGCGGCAGACGCTGCCCTTTTTCTATTGTATCCAAAGCAAAAGCTACACACCTGTTCGGGAGGGACTCATGGACGAAAAGATCACCAGCCGGGAAAACGCAAAGATAAAATACGCCTGCCGCCTTGCTTCCGGTGCAGCATTCCGCCGCACCGAGGGGCGTTTTCTGGCCGAGGGGCGCAAGCTGTGCCCGGAACTTGCCCGGGGCGCAGAGCTGGAGACCCTGTTTTATACCGAAAATGCGCTGGAAAAGTGCCCGGAGCTTGCCGCTTTGCCGGGCGAGCACTATCTGGTAGAGGATCATGTGGCGGACAAGCTGGCAGACGTGGGCACCCATCAGGGGGTGTTCGGCGTGTTCCGCACCCCGGTGCACACTCTGGAGGAGGTGCGCCCCGGCGGGCGGTATCTGGCACTGGAGCGGGTGCAGGACCCCGGCAACGTGGGTACTTTGCTGCGCAGTGCGGCCGCCTTTGGCTTTGACGGTGTCATCCTGAGCGAGGGCTGCGCCAGCGTCTACGCCCCCAAGACCCTGCGCGCCTCCATGGGCGCGGCGGTGCGCATCCCGGTCATCGAGACCGGTGCCATGCCGCAGGCCATCACTCTGCTGCGGGAAAAAGGTATCACCTGCCTTGCGGCGGCGCTGTACCAGTCCCAGCCCCTCAGCGCGGCAAAGGCCGGGTATCCCGGCGGCGTCTGCGTGGTCATCGGCAGCGAGGGTCAGGGTCTGACCGATGAGACCATCGCCGCCTGCAACAGCACGGTGCGCATCCCCATGACCGACCGGGTGGAAAGCCTGAACGCCGGTATCGCGGGCAGCATCCTGCTGTGGCATTTCCGGGAGGAGAGCCTGTGACCGGGCAGACCAGCCTGTTCCCGCCGGAGCCTGCACCTGACCCGCTGCTGTGCTGGCTGTGGCTGTCGCAGGTGCTGGGGCCTGCCAGTCTCCACGCCGGAAAGGTGCTGGACGCCTTTGGCGGCGCACAGGAGGCGTGGGAAGCGCGGGAGACCGAGGAATTCCGGCAGGCAGCAGGGGATACAGCCTTTAAGCGTGCAGCGCAGCTGGATGCAGAAAGCTTCCACACGCTGGTGATGCAGTGCGATGCCCTGCGGGTGCGCATCCTGCCCTTTGACGACCCGGACTACCCGCTGGCGTTTTCCCGCATCCCGGATATGCCGCTGGTGCTCTACTGCACCGGCGACCCCCGCTGGCTCAACGAGCCCGGGACGGTGGGTATCGTGGGTAGCCGCAAGCCCACGGAATACGGCCTGAACGCGGCGGCGGACATCGGCGGGGAACTGGCAAAAAACGGGGCTGTCATCGTCAGCGGTCTGGCCGATGGGCTGGACAGCGCCGGACACCGGGCGGCGGTGAAGAACGACTGCCCCACCATTGCAGTGATGGGCGTACCCATCGACCGCACCTACCCGGCAGCCAATGCCGCCCTGCGCCAGCAGATCGAGCGCAAGGGCTGCGTCATCAGCGAGTACCCGCCTTACAGTGAATATGTTGGCCCTAACTGCTTTTTGCAGCGCAACCGGCTCATTGCGGCGCTTTCCTCGGCCGTACTGGTGGTGGAAGCGCGGGAAAAAAGCGGCACCATGTCCACCGTTGCCCACGCCGAGCGCTACGGCAAGCCGGTGTACGCCGTGCCGGGGAGTATCTACTCCCCCAACTCCGCAGGTACGAACGGTTTGCTGCGGGACGGACGCGCCCGGGCAGTGGCGGGCGCAGCCGACCTGCTGGCGGCGCTGGGGCTGCATACCCGGCAGGCATCACCGGCGGCTGCAAAGCAACCTGCACCCCTGAGCGATACCGAGCGCCGGGTGCTGGCGTGCATCGGACCAAAGCCCGTGGGCATCGAGGAACTGTGCGTGAGCACCGGCCTGCCTATGTCCGCACTGCTGGGTACCCTGATGAAGCTGGAACTCACCGGCCGGGTGTACAAGCAGCCGGGGCAGCGGTATGTGCTGCGGTAAAATTGTGGAATATTTCCGCTGGTAAAGCACACAACAGCTGTGGTACAATAATATGAGCGAATGACCGTGCATCCCTTTGGGGGCACGTTGCAGATAGAGGAGAAAAGAAGAAATGGCGAAACTGGTTATCGTGGAGTCGCCTGCAAAGGCGAAAACCATCGGCAAATATCTGGGCGATGACTACGAGGTCACTGCCAGCATGGGCCATATCCGCGATCTGCCCGCATCTCAGCTGGGCATTGATGTGGAGCATGGCTATACCCCGCAATACATCAGCATCAAGGGCAAGGAAAAGCTCATCAAGGAGTTGAAGAGCAAGGCCAAACACGCCGACGGCGTGCTGCTGGCGACCGACCCGGACCGCGAGGGCGAGGCCATCAGCTGGCATCTGGCCAATATTCTGGGGCTGGACCCCCACGAGCCCAACCGTGTCACCTTTGACGAGATCACCAAAAAGGGTGTGAAGGAGGGCATGGCCCACCCCCGTGCCATTGATGAGGATCTGTTCAACGCCCAGCAGGCGCGCCGCGTGCTGGACCGTCTGGTGGGCTACAAGCTCAGTCCGTTCCTGTGGCGTAAGGTGCGCCGCGGCCTGTCCGCAGGCCGTGTGCAGAGCGTGGCGGTGCGGCTGATCGATGACCGGGAAAAGGAGATCGAAAACTTTAAGCCCGATGAATACTGGAACGTGGACGCCACCCTGGGTGCCGGGCACAAAAGCTTTGTGGCACGCCTTGCCACGGACGCCAACGGCAAAAAGCTGCTGCCCAAAAGCGAGGCCGAGGCACGTGCCATTGAAAAGGGTTTGGAGGGCGCAAGCTATGTGGTGAGCGAGCTCAAGCGCGGCAAGCGCGCAAAGCAGCCCACCCCGGCCTTTATTACCAGTACCCTGCAGCAGGAGGCCTCCCGCCGGTTGGGCTTTACAGCCACCCGCACCATGCGCGCCGCCCAGACCCTGTACGAAGGCGTGGACATTGCCGGACACGGCATGATGGGTCTTATCACCTATATGCGTACCGACAGTCTGCGCATTTCGGACGAGGCTGTGGCTGCCGCCAAGGAGTATATCGCCGGTGCTTACGGCGAGGCGTATATCTGCCCCTATAAGCGCACATGGAAGACCAAGAGTGCCACGGCAGCACAGGACGCCCACGAAGCCATCCGTCCCTCTGTGCCCTCCCTGACCCCGGACGAGGTGGACAAGAGCATCAGCGGCGACACCGCAAAGCTGTACCGCATGATCTGGAGCCGCTTTATGGCAAGCCAGATGGCAGACTGCCAGCAGGATACCGTGAGCGTGACCGTGTACGCGGGGGACTACCGCTTCAAGGCCAGCGGCTACACTGTGACCTTTGATGGTTTTACCGTGCTGTACGAGGAAGCCACCGACGAAAAGGAAAAGAAGGAAACCAACCTCCCCCCGCTGGAGCAGGGACAGGTGCTCAAGCTGCGGGAGCTGAAGAGCGAGCAGAAGTTCACCCAGCCGCCCGCCCGCTATACCGAAGCTACCCTCATCAAGGCGCTGGAGGAAAACGGCATCGGCCGTCCCTCCACCTATGCGCCCATCATCACCACCATCATCGACCGCGGCTATGTGGAGCGCGACCAGAAAAAGCTCAAGCCCACCCTGCTGGGTCGTGCTGTGGACGGGCTGATGCTGGAACAGTTCCCCCACATCGTGGACGTGGATTTCTCCGCGCAGATGGAGAAGAATCTGGATAAGGTGGAAAGCGGCAAGGCCGACTGGCGCAAGACCGTGGATGACTTCTATCAGGGCTTTGAGGCCAGTCTGGAGCAGGCCGAAAAGAACATGGAGGGCAAAAAGGTCAAGGTGCCGGACGAGCCTTCCAGCGAGGTGTGCGACCTGTGCGGCCGTCCCATGGTCATCAAGGTGGGCAAGTACGGCAAGTTTTTGGCTTGCAGTGGCTTCCCGGAGTGCCGGGGCACCAAGCGCCTTGTCAAGGATACCGGCGGCATCTGCCCCAAGTGCGGCAAGGGGCGTCTGCTGGAGCGCAAGAGCTCCAAGGGACGCATCTACTACGGCTGCGAGCGCTACCCGGACTGCGATTTTATGACTTGGGATATGCCGGTTGCCACCAAGTGCGAAAAGTGCGGCAGCACCCTGTTCCGCAAGGGCGGCAAGCTGTACTGCGCCAAGGAGGGCTGCGGCTTTGAGATGCCGGTGCCCAAAAAGGACTGAACAGCCCGAAACGGACTGACAGATAGAAGCCTTCCCCCGGACGGGGGAAAACTTTTTCAGAGAATACGCTACACCCTCCCTCTTTGGCAAAAGCTCCCCCCTCGGGGGAGCTGGCATTGCCGCAGGCAATGACTGAGAGGGTTGGATTAAAGGAAAGACTAAATGAACGAATATAAAGTAACCATTCTGGGCGCGGGTCTGGCGGGCTGCGAAGCGGCTCTCTGGCTGGCGGGCAAGGGCGTGCAGATAGAACTGTACGAGCAGAAGCCCGTCCACTTTTCCCCCGCCCACAAAAGCGAGGGCTTTGCAGAGCTGATCTGCTCCAACAGCCTGAAGGCTGAGCGGCTGGACTCCGCCTCCGGTCTGCTGAAGGAAGAGATGCGCCGCATGGGCAGTCGGCTGTTGACCGCCGCCGAGGAGACCCGCGTGGCCGCCGGCGGCGCGCTGGCGGTAGACCGCGATGCTTTCAGCGCCGCTGTCACCCGCATGGTGGAGCAGTGTGAGAATATCACCGTCCACCGGGAGCAGGTGGAAACCATCGACGAGAGCGCTCCCATTCTGGTGGCCACCGGCCCGCTGACCGATGGCGCACTGGCCGACGAGATCGGACGCCTGACCGGGGACGAGCGGCTGCACTTCTACGATGCCGTTGCGCCCATCGTCACCGCCGAAAGTCTGGACTACGGCAAGGTGTTTGCCGCTTCCCGCTATGACCGTGGCGAGGCCGACTACCTGAACTGCCCCTTCAACAAGGCAGAGTACGAGGCTTTCCATGCGGCACTTGCCAGTGCCGAGCGTGCCCCCCTGCACGACTTTGACACCGGTGCCGAGCAGAGCACAAAGCCCGACCCGGACGCTCACGGCAAAAAGGCCGATACCGTCACCGTGTACGAGGGCTGTATGCCCATTGAGATCATGGCTGCCCGGGGCGCCGACACCATGCGGTTTGGCCCGCTGCGCCCGGTGGGTCTGGTAGACCCCAACACCGGCCACCGCCCTTGGGCAAATGTGCAGCTGCGCGCAGAAAATAAAGAGCGCACCCTGTATAACATCGTGGGTTTCCAGACAAATCTCAAATGGGGTGAGCAGAAGCGGGTGTTCAGCATGATCCCCGGGCTGGAAAATGCGGAGTTCGTGCGCTACGGCGTGATGCACCGCAACACGTTTCTGAATTCACCGAAGCTGCTCGACGCGTGCTACGCAGACCGGCGCGACCCCATGGTCGCCTTTGCCGGGCAGATGACGGGCGTGGAGGGCTATGTCGAATCGTGCGCCTCCGGCTATCTTGCCGCCGTCAGCATGGCGGCGCGGCTGGAGGGAAGGCCCGTCCCGGACTTCGGCACCGTGACGGCCATCGGCGCGCTGGCGCACTATGTCAGCGACGGCACCGTGGCATCGTTTCAGCCGATGAATGTGAATTTCGGCATCATCGCCCCGCTCGAGCAGCGGGTGCGTGGAAAAGCAAACAAGAATCTGGCCATTGCCAACCGGTCGCTTGCGCACCTGGAGGCCATGGAGAAATGAGGGAACAGGCATGAAAATCATTCTGGATGCAATGGGAGGCGACAACGCCCCGGATGCCGTGGTGCGCGGTGCACTGGAGGCGGCAAAGGAGTTCGGCGTGCAGATCGTTCTGGTCGGCCGCGGCGCGGATATCC
>OHKH01000805.1_pt1 | contig 11062 bp, 9 predicted proteins | sample 1568831 | NCBI WGS metagenome assembly OHKH01 (sample SAMEA3879581, study PRJEB24766) | human gut metagenome | biome: human-associated habitat; feature: feces | place: USA | collected 1985/1987
TCTGCACTCCAAAGCGGAGCAGATACACCGAACAGCGAAAAATCTGCAATCTCCAAAATCCGTTCAGAATTTCGCTTGTGATGTCCTGTCCATATATGACCATATCCCACTTTACTGTTTCGTGCAATTTGGTCTGGAACAGTGAAAACACCCATTGTTCCGTGAACAGGTTACACGGTTCAGAGAAGCACGATTTCGTGAAATAGCTTCGTCCTGCGGTCAAAAACTTTGCTGTTTCCATTACCACTGATTTTCAATGCCCGAAAACAGGTCAGCTTTGAAAGCTGCTGTTTCCTATAACTGGAGAAAACAGGGGTAAATGCTGCGTACATACGTACAGAGCATGACTGGCAAAATCATTCCCGCCATTCCTCCGGTACGTACGTACACGGCGAAACATCGTAAAACCCATTTATATGAGGTCTTGCCACTGCTTCCACACCCATAAAGCCCCACACCCGTCGTCCGGCAGAGTTGGTGATGTTGTTGCAATGCTCCAGATTGAATTTCTTGGCATTGGCAATCATGGCGTCGCTGAAGCTGCGGGCTTTCAGCGGTGCAAGGGAATTTTCTTCGCACCACATCCGGTAGATTTCATAGAAATCCTTGGAGCTGATGGACGCATCCGCTTTACGCCGGATGTATCCCTCGGAATCCATGAAATCAAAGATATTGTTGTTGTCACGCTTGACCGCTTCCCGGTTTTCCCGGATACGGTCACTCTCCGTAAACTTAAAGTTGTTGGCAACAAGCCGCTGCAAGCCTTCAAATGCCCACAGGAAGATACCCTCGGCTTCAGCTTTCATCTTCTCTGCAAGATCAGGATCGTCAGCTCTGTCCACCGGCTTTTCCTTGGTGGTCAGCACAAGCTGTCTGCGATAAAATCCGTCACTGCGGTCATACAGGGCTTGCAGATCACCGTTACTGAATGCCAGCATCCGGGCGAACATCCAGCCCTGATAACTCTGCTTGCCTTTACGTTCCAAATCCATCTTGCCCTGTGCTGTCACGATGGATTTTACATAGTTGGTCTGGCGCAGAGCTTCCATCCGCATATCATCATCTACGCACAGCAGGATGTGCTCCAGATCGGCACGGGCAAAGCGGTTTTCAGAAATCTTGCCGATGCTGCCGTCCTTCATGTTTGTGCCAAAGATAGCCGAAAGCACCGCACCGATTTGGGATTTACCCTCGCCACCGTTGCCCTTAATCACCATCATGCGCTGTCCTTTGTTGGAGGGGATCAGGCAATAACCGATAAACTCCTGCAAGGTGGGAATGTCTTCCGCATGGAGCAGTCCATTCAAAAAGTTCAGCCAGATCACGGGCGCAGGAGCATCGGGATTGTAGACAACAGGCAGACGGCTTCGCACGATAGCCGGTCTGCCCTCGGTAAATGTGCCGTTCAATAGCAGCGTACCGTTGAACACATGGATGCGATCCTGCTCCGGCGGGAAGTCAGGCACTTGCGCTTCCAGTTTCAGCACTTCCAGAATGTTGGTGATCTTCCGGGGGATGTTGTTCACGGCACAGAATTTCAGCTTGTCGTAAATCTCCCCACGCAGTGGGAGATCGTCCGTCACTCGACCATCGGGCGTAAAAAAAGCTCCGTTTGCGAAGATGATTCTGCGCTCATGCAGAAATTCTTCACAAAACAGAGCTTCGTTGATGTTCTGCCCATCAAACCAGACAGGCAAATTCATATCAGGCGTTTTCCGGTTCTTCGCCATGGTGCGCCACCTCCTTTTTCTTTCGTGTGATGTACTCTTGCAGAAAAGTAATTTTTCCCTCCTTCATCAGCTCGTCCACCAATGCCACCCGCTCTTCCAGATCACCCACGGTCAGCACATCTGCCATATATTCGATAGGACAGTGCATCTGGCAGGCTTCCACAAAACGATCATCCAGAGCCTCCTCCGGTGTTTTGGGTGCATACCGCACTTTCCAATCTTCCAGCAGATGCAGATAATCCGTCAGCACCCGGAAACACAGCATTTCATCCTCCCGGAACTGACGGATATAAGGACGCTTTGGCTTGGCTATAGCTGCGGCAGTGGGCGGTTTCGGGTCAAGTCCGAAGTCCGAAGCCAGCTTTTGCGCTGCTTCATAGCTGCTCATATTGAACAGCCTTGCCACAAGGTCGATCACATCTCCCTTTGCTCCACAGCCGAAGCAGAAGAAATAGTCCTCATTCAGCTTCAAGCTCGGATGCCTGTCATTGTGGAACGGGCAGCAAGCCATACCGTTTCGGTTGACTTTCAGCCCGTAGTGTTCGGCGGCTTGCTTGACACTGATTGCCGCTTTGATGGTTCCATAGATTGTCATAAAAAAACCTCCGTTCATAATATTCTGGAAAGCACGAAGCACCCGCAGTGATTGGCAGGTGCTTCGCTCCTTCTATTATGGTTATGACGGATTTTCCAAAAAACAGGCTAATGACAGGACAATCCTGTTTCAAAAAACAGGACAACTTATCTGAGGACGTAGATTTCTTCACATTTACATGATATAATTAAAAAAATGAAAAAACAGGACAGGAGGGCAAGCATGAATCAAGAATTGATGACATTGGATTTCTGGCAGGATACGGTCATATATGAGAGCAAAACATTTCCTGTCGGTACGCTTGCCTGTGATGCACTGAATGTTCCTGTGAATACCATTGCAAAAATAAACGAGCAATGCGAGAAAATCAATCTGCTGCTTGGAATATTAAACGCCGGACAGGATGCTTCTGCACTCTGTCCTATTGCAAAGGAAGCTGCTCTGACGATGCTTGATATTATCAGTCAAACACCGCCGTTCTCCTATATGAATATCTCAAAGCACAGAGAACGGATTGAAAAAGTCTTTACTGTGGACAATGCGCTGAAATATGTGGAGTTTGCCATAAAAGCCGCAACCAATTCTTTGCAATTTGAAGAAATCCAGAACTTTACCGATGCGATGATGCTCCAACGCTATACCGCAGTTTTCGGGCATCTGGCATACTCCCTTGGGGAATACCAAACGGCCATGCTTGATTTTGCAGAAAAAACAGACGGCAACGAAGCAGACCGCACCGCAGAGGGTTTTGCAAAAATGTTCGGCAGCTATTTCCCGCCGGAGTTTTCCATCACGGAAGGCAATGCCTGGATGTCTACCCTGAACAATTCCGTTCAGTATGTATCCGTCATCCGTCCCGGCGAAAAAGTTGCGAAGCTGGTCAAGCGGATGCACTATGTATCCTTTGTGGGAATGTTCCGTTCTGATCTCTTTGAGGGCTTGTGTGTTGGTCATGCACCGAAGAAATGCAAAATCTGCGGCAAGTGGTTTCTGACCACCAACGCAAGGCACACCAAATACTGCGGCGGTTATGCACCGGGAGATAAGCTGCACCGCACCTGTCGGCAGATCGGCAACCTGAAAGGCAGAGAACAACGGGAGCTTGCGGACGATCATCCGGTGAAACAGATTTATGAGAAACGGCTGAACACCATAAACCGCTATGTGAAGCGTGGTACTCTGGACGCTGATCTTGCAGAGGTTATGAAAAAGCTGGCAAAGGATAAAATGCTTCGAGCGCTGAGCAATGTCGCCTATACCAAAGGTGATTACGAAAAAGAGATGGGACAGGCTGCTTTGAAGAAAGAAGCAAAATTACGGACGAAATGAGGAATATGTAATGGCACAGAAATATGATTTAACTGATATTGGGAATGCGCTTAGCCGGGTTATGGACAATCCTATGACCAAAATAATCCGTTCTGGCTCTATTGGTGTGTTGGGCGTAGTAAACCCAGTTGCGGGAATTGTAGGCGGAATAGGAAATGATCTTCTATCTGAATACAATACCTTCAAACTCGGCCATCTACTGAACGGTCTTGCATCTGGCTTTAATCTCGAAAGAAGATTGAACGAGCTTTACAACTATGTAAACTCCAGCCCGGAAAAGGCTATTATCGTAGCCAATCTGTTCAAACAAACCGTAAATGCAGAATGCCCAAAGGTTTGCGTTATTTATGGTCTAATTCTTGCAAACCATTTAGAAACACTTACAGAATTCACGCACGAAGAATTGATTGTCTGTAAAGCTTTGGAAAACGCTACGGATTATGATCTGAAGAATTTCAAAGAAATAATGGAGAACTATCTTAAGCCAACATCAAATGGAAGAAGAATTGTATTTCCAAAAGACTTTGCAGATATTGCTGCTTTCACCACCACATGCGATTGGTGTGTATATAATAGAATCTTTGTTTCCCGCACGGCAGAGTGGGGTGAAATGGAAGAAGGCGTTTTGGATATGAGCACGTACTATTACGAGGCAAATCCTGCATCTGTTCTTCTGGATAATATAAATGCTGCAAGACAAACTTGGAATTATAGTTAATTATTCCCGCTGATTACTTAGAAGGGAGGTGCGCTATGCTGAATGATTTTACATGGAATATGACCGGATACATACCAAAACACCAAGTCAATCCTCACAGTGATAGTATCATTACCTATGTGGCAGAGCGCATCTTCCAACTGGAACCGGAGCCTCCAGCGGTGGGCAATCTGAACGAATATATCCTGTCTGCCTTGCAGGAAAAGAATTTGATATATTTCTCATTCTTCCTACACCACTACGAGCCGCAGCTTAACAAGCGCATCAAAGACTTTCTCGGTGTGGATGGCGGCGATTTGTACGACACAGACCGATTTATAGATATAAAGCTCTCCTGCCGGGAGCAAATGCTCCAAAAGCTGATGGACTATGACCTTGCCAAGGGTGCAGAGTATGCTACATACATTTTTCCGTTCATCCGGGATGCTATGCTCCGTTTTCGCATGGGCGAAGAAAAATGGTCGGTGTCCTCTCTGACCAATTACAAAATGGTGCGGTCAATGGCATGGCTGTACCATAACACCAAGGATGCGGTCAGCGAGTTTTCCAAGAAGTACAACTGCGAGCTTGCCCTTGCGGAAGAATATCTGAAAGTTGTCCGTGGCATCCGCAATCAGCAGCCTTTCTATGTGACAGACGAGGACGGCGAGGAAACCGGCGAAGATGTTGCCCTTGATGATACTTGGAACTATGCCGACATTCTCTGGAACGGCATACAGGCGGAAAAGGTACAGCGGGCTTTTGAGAAGCTGAACTACCGGGAGCAGACCTTGCTTGAAAAGCGCCTTGCGATCTGCATGACCTGCGGGCGTGTCGGCTCATGGAAAGGCCGCCCCACCTTTGAAGAACTGGCGGTTATGTTTGAGGGCAGTACAGCCAGCGGTGCAGAACGAGCCTACCGAAAAGCAGTGGACAAGTTGACGGAATTGTTGGTTGCCGAGGGCGCAATCCATGCAGTCCGGCTAAAACAGAAATCCAAGATCAAGCGAAAAAAGAAAATCGCCGCCGCAATCTACGAATATCAGGCAGACTGCGACGGCGAATGGGGCGAAATATCATTAGATTTTGAGAACGGCAAGGCAGAGGTCATTTTGCTTGCCGATTGGGATACAGTGAAAACAAACAAATTTGCAAGCAGAGCAATCGCCTATCTTCTGAACTGTGAGAACGAAAAATTACCCAAGGAAATAATGGTGGCCTTTGAATAACGAGGGAGTGAGATATATGGAGCAATTACTGATTGTTGAAGATGATATCGGCTTGAATCAAGGCTTATGCAAAGCGCTGAAAGCAGATGCTCGGCAGATCATTTCCTGCCAAGACCTAAAAACGGCGAAGGAACAGCTGCTTTGCGGCGGTGTATCCCTGATCCTGTTGGATATCAATCTGCCGGATGGCAGTGGGCTTGAGCTGCTCCGGGAGGTCAAGGAAAACACACCCGGGATTCCTGTTATTCTGCTGACTGCCAATGACACCGATCTGGACATCGTAGACGGACTGGAGAGAGGCGCTGATGATTATATTACCAAGCCCTTTTCTCTTTCGGTTTTGCGGGCAAGGGTGAATACTCAACTGCGAAAGCAAGCGTCAAACCATAAAAATGCGCCGTTCCATATGGATCTTTTTCACTTTGACTTTGAGGCTATGACCTTTTATGTGGAAGATTCAAAAGTGGAATTGAGTAAAACAGAACAAAAATTACTGCGTCTGCTTGTTGAAAACCGAGGCCGAACCATGACCCGTGGAGACCTTGTCGACCGGATCTGGACAGATGGCGCAGAATATGTGGATGAAAATGCTTTGTCTGTTACGATCAAGCGTCTGAGGGATAAGCTTGGCGCACAGAAATACATTAAAACCATCTACGGAATCGGTTATAGCTGGGTGACAAAAGATGAATAAAACCGGCATTGTGATCATACTGCTGTGTTTTCTGGCGGCGGCAGCTGTTGTGTTATGGGAGCGGAGAAAGGCCAGAAAAACGATGGAAGAAATCGAAAGAATGCTGGACGCTGCCATGACCGGCTCCTTTTCTGAAACCAATTTTGATGAAAGCCGGCTGTCTGCATTGGAAACGAAGTTTGCACACTATCTTTCCGCAGCAGAAGCATCTTCTCGAAATGTAGCGCAGGAAAAAGACAAAATCAAAACCTTGATTGCGGACATCTCCCACCAGACAAAAACGCCGATTGCAAACCTGCTGTTATACAGCGAGCTTTTGATGGAGGAAACTCTGCCTGCATCGGCGAAGGCAAATGTGGAGGCACTGTATAAACAATCGGAGAAGCTGCGATTTCTGATCGATTCTCTCGTAAAGCTTTCCAGACTGGAAAATGGGATCATTTCACTCACCCCTCAGCAAGCAGCGCTACAGCCGCTGCTTGAAAGCGTAGTAGAACAATATGCCGCCAAGGCTTCTGAAAAAGGATTGTCTTTGCGACTGCAGGATACCGATGCTTTTGCTGTATTCGACTTCAAATGGACAGAGGAAGCGCTGGCGAATATCGTAGACAACGCCATCAAATATACAGAGCATGGCACCATTACTATTTCTGCTGTAAGCTATGAAATGTTTGCAAGGATCGATATATCGGATACCGGTTCAGGCATCCCGGAAAGTGAGCAAGCGAAGATATTTGCTCGCTTTTACCGCTCAAATAGTGTGCAGAAACAAGAAGGGGTCGGCATCGGCTTATACCTTGCCCGACAGATCATATCCGGCGAGGGCGGTTATATCAAGGTTGCTTCCGTTCCGGGAAAAGGAAGTACGTTTTCCATATTTCTGCCGAAATAACAACAATTCTATCAAAACTGTTAGATTTCATTTTCCGCCGGAAAGAATGTGGAAAGATTCCTATGCGATAATCTGTATGTATCAAAGGATCATTTCCTTTCATACATACAGATTTTTTCATGGAGGTACTCATTTATGGAAGTTTTACAGGCAAAAAACCTGAAAAAGATTTATGGCTCCGGCAATAACGCAGTTCATGCGTTGGATGGAGTTGATTTAAGTGTAAAGAAGGGCGAATTTGTTGCAATTGTCGGCACATCCGGCTCCGGCAAATCCACGCTGCTGCACATGCTGGGCGGGCTGGATCGCCCTACAAGCGGCACGGTCATGGTGGACGGACAGGATATTTTCTCCCTGAAGGAGGAAGCGCTGACCATCTTCCGCCGCAGGAAAATCGGCTTTGTGTTCCAAGCATATAATCTTGTTCCGGTGCTGAATGTGTATGAAAATATTGTTCTACCCATTGAGCTGGACGGTGGCAAGGTCAATAAGGATTTCGTACAGCAGATTGTACAGACACTTGGGCTGGATGATCGTCTGGATGCCCTGCCCAATCAGCTCTCAGGCGGTCAACAGCAGCGTGTAGCGATTGCACGAGCTTTAATTACAAAGCCGGCGATTGTCCTTGCTGACGAACCGACTGGAAATCTCGACAGCAAGACCAGTGCAGATGTGTTAGGGCTTTTGAAACGTACCAGCGGAGAATTTAATCAGACCATTGTAATGATTACTCACAATAACGAGATTGCCCAGCTCGCAGACCGCATTGTGCGGATTGAGGATGGCAAAATCGTTGGATAAAGGAGGTGGCAGACATGACATTGCCTTTTGAAAATGATACAGGGCCGGTTATTAAAAGACTGGCGGTAAGGAGTATTCAGACAGACAAGCGGCGCAACCTGTTTGTGATCGTAACGATTGCTCTGGCGGCAGCTTTGATGGCAGCGATTTTTTGTGCGGGAGCGGGAAGTGACAGAAAACTGGAGGCGGACATTCGGGGACAGTATCAGGCGGTTGTGGTGAATTGTGACCGTGATACGATTGAAAGACTGAAAGACTGCCCGGAAGTGGAACGCTGGGGCCTTTCTCAGAATTATGGTTCCGCCCGCTATGGTGACAGCGTTCTGACTGTGGAGTATGCGGATGCCAACTGGATGGAATTGGGTAAGAAGCCTTCCTTTACTGGGACACTTCCGCAGGCTGCCAATGAAATTCTGGTAGAACGGGCATTTCTTGACTATTTTGAAATCCCCGCAGAAGTAGGGCAGACCATAGAAGTGAATCTTGGAAACGGAAAGCAGACCTATACCGTCAGCGGTATCATGGATGTGGAGAATGACTCCCGTATGTTCCAGCTTTATGTATCTGAAGCATTTGTGGAGGAGATGGCGCAGGGAGAGCCGCTGTTTGAATTTCGGCTTCGTTATACTGGTGCTGATAGTATGGAACTGGAGCAGCTCAAGGCGGATATTGCAGCATTCCTTTCTGCCAACGATGTCTCAGAGGATCAGATTTTTTACAGTTCCAACTATTTCGATATGCAGGGCTTTAAGTCCGGCGTGATGAAATATTACATTCCCGTGGCAATCCTTTTGCTGGTTGCCTGTGCCGTGGTCATTTACAGTATCTTTTTCATTTCCGTAAAGGGCAAAATGCGGGAATATGGACGCCTGAAAGTGATCGGCACAACACCAAAACAGATCCGGCGGATCGTGCGGCGGGAGGGATTGCTGTTATCTCTTTGCGGTATCCCGCTGGGGCTTTTGGTTGGAGGGGCTATCGGGTTTGCTATTTTCCCGGCACATTGGAGCTGGATGGGCAATCTGCCTTATCTGGCTGCGACCGCAGCAGCCTGCGCCCTGACGGTATTTCTGTCCATTCATGCGCCTGTCCGCATGGCGGCGAGGGTATCCCCAATCGAAGCGGTCCGCTCCAGTGGTTATGAAACGGCAACAGACCGGAAAGATCAGAAAAACCACCGCATTACGCCGTTCTCTATGGCACAGATGAACTTTAGGCGGAGCAGGAAAAAGACGGTCATCACCTTGGTATCTTTGGGATTGACGGGTGTGTTTTTGGTAACAGCCGCTACGGTACTTAACTCCATCAGTCCCGAAAAGATGGCGATAGAAGCCATGGGAGATCACTGTAACTATGAGGTCAGCTGGATGGATTCGGGAGGCGCGGAAGGATTGCCTGCCATCGCACGGGAAAATCCATTGACAGAAGAACTTCGTCAGGAGCTTCTTGCCATAGATGGTGTGGAATCTATCACCAGCCATGAAGTAACATCCGCAACGGTGAAATTCCCCCAGGAAAGTGTTGCATTAAAGTTCCCTGTATTTGACAGAGAGCAGATGGAACAGTGGTTGCCGGAGGAAAATCTGGAACAGGGCAGCGCAGATTATGAGGAGCTTGCCGCAAACAACGGTGTGGTCGTGACTGATTCGGAAGATCATCTTTTAAGTATGTTTTATGGCTATACGCCTGCTGTCGGGGATGTGCTGACCTTTGAATCCATGGACGGTAAGGCCATAGAAGTAACGGTCATGGGGATTGCGAAACCGTCAGTGACATCGGGCACCGGCGCATGGGGACTGTTTACCCTTACAGAAGAACTGGCCGATCAGCTCTACCCGGACATTGAGAACAGGGAGGCTGTTTGGAATGTCCATACATCGGAGGACTCGGATGCGCTCAGGGCGTCTATTTTCAGCCTGCTGGAAAATCCGGTGCTGACGGTCTTTTCCAGAGCAGACCATGCGGCATCCCTGGAATCGCAGCTAAAGATGATGACCCGCGGTGTTTATCTGCTGCTGGCATTCCTGTTTGTGTTCTCCATGGTAAATCTGGTCAACACCCTGATGACCAATCTGCTGGCAAGGCAGCAGGAGCTTGGGATTTTGCAGTCTGTGGGAATGACCGGAAAGCAGGTTTCCCGTATGCTGATCGCAGAATGCCTGTGGTACGCAGGGGTTACGGTATTTTTGTCAGTTGGCATTGGCGGAATCCTGGGCTGGATTTTTGACTATGTGATCAGCAGTTTTAATATTTTCGGGGAACTGTCCTATCAATTCCCTTTGATGGAAACGGTTGTTTTTGTTCTGGCACTTTTGGTCGTGACCGGAATCTTCTCTGTGGTTGCTGTCCGTTACTCTAAACGGCTTTCCCTTGTGGAGCGGATCAAGACCATGGACTAACCAGAGGCGGCGGCTTCCGATATGAAGCCGCCGCTTTGTTGACAGCAGGAATATAAGACTTAAAGGAGATGATCAAAATGACAGTACCATTTGAGAATGATACAGGAAATATTGTCAGGAAACTGGCAAGAAAAAGTTTGAAAAGTGAGAAGCGTCGGAATCTCATGGTGGTGATCGCCGTTGCGCTGGCATCCTGTCTGATTTGTTTTTCGATTGTGATGGCTTTGTCTACCCGGCAGATAGAGAAAAATCATGTGGAGGATACCTATGAGGCGGTCTACACGAAAATTACCGAGGAGGATGTGTCCACCCTAAAGGGGCTGGATGACTTCTCGAGGGTAGGAGAGTATTATATGCTGGCTGTGGAACCTGCGGAGCAGGGATACAATGCCTCCTACCTTTATTGTGATGAGGAAACGATGTATATTGCCCGTGACCAGATGAGGTTGCTGGAAGGTCGCCTGCCACAAAAAGAGGATGAAGTGGTGGTGAGCCGTTATTTCCTTTCCAATTACGGTGCAGACGCCGGGATTGGTGAAAAGGTTATGCTAAGCAGCGAGAGCTTTCACGGAGAATATACGGTGACCGGCATTCTGGAAGGCTATAAGGAAAAAGAGGTAAATGGCACATCCATCCTTCTTTCCAAAGAAGCCCTGAAGGGATGGAGCGGCTACGACCCCGCTGATTATCGTGCCT
>OHKH01000816.1_pt1 | contig 10921 bp, 10 predicted proteins | sample 1568831 | NCBI WGS metagenome assembly OHKH01 (sample SAMEA3879581, study PRJEB24766) | human gut metagenome | biome: human-associated habitat; feature: feces | place: USA | collected 1985/1987
CCCGTGGAACTGGCTGGACGGTATCGGAAAACAGGTGATGTACGGGCTGTATGCCATCACAAATTTTATCTGGACAATCAGCCTGTACCTTTCCAACGCCACGGGGTATCTGATTCAGGAAGCCTACTCACTGGATTTCATTTCCTCTACGGCGGATTCCATTGGGAAAAATATGCAGACCCTTGCAGGCGTTACCACTGGCGGCTTATCCTCGGAGGGATTTTATGTCGGGTTCCTGCTGATTCTCATTCTGGTGGTGGGGATTTACGTTGCCTACACAGGGCTTATCAAACGGGAAACCACAAAAGCCATCCATGCCGTTGTGAACTTCGTGGTGGTGTTCGTGCTGTCCGCTGCCTTTATCGCTTATGCCCCTGATTATATCGGGAAAATCAATGAATTTTCCGCAGACATCAGCAATGCCAGCCTGACCCTTGGTACAAAGATTGTGCTGCCGAACTCGGAAAGTCAAGGAAAAGACAGTGTGGATTTGATACGGGACAGCCTGTTTTCCATTCAGGTCAAGCAGCCGTGGCTCCTGCTGCAATACGGCAACTCGGATGTGGAAAGCATTGGGGCTGACCGTGTGGAAAGCCTGCTCTCAACCAGCCCAGACGAAAACAACGGGCAGGACAGGGAAGAAATCGTGGTGGAGGAAATCGAAGACAGGGAAAACACCAACCTTACCATCACAAAGACCATCAACCGCTTGGGAACCGTCTTCTTCCTATTTATCTTCAATATCGGTATCTCCATTTTTGTATTCCTGCTCACGGGGATAATGATTTTCTCACAGGTGCTTTTTATCATTTACGCCATGTTCCTGCCTGTGAGCTTCCTCCTTAGCATGGTTCCCTCTTTTGAGGGGATGTCAAAGCGTGCCATTACGAAACTGTTCAACACCATCCTTACCAGAGCCGGAATCACCCTGATTATCACGGTAGCGTTCAGCATTTCCACCATGCTCTATAACCTGTCTGGGGAATATCCGTTCTTCCTGACAGCGTTCTTGCAGATAGTGACCTTTGCCGGAATCTATTTCAAGCTAGGGGATTTGATGGGGATGTTCTCCTTACAGAGCGGCGATTCCCAAAGCATGGGGAGCCGTATCATGCGAAGACCCCGTATGCTCATGCACGCCCATATGCACCGTTTACAGCATAAGTTAGGACGTTCCGTGGCAGCTCTTGGGGCTGGAACGGCTGCATACCACGCAGGAAAACAGGCTGGCTCAGACCAGAGAACTGCTTCCCACTCCGGCGCTTCCAAACAGACACAGGCAGACCACAGCAGACCAGACGGACAGGCAGCACCGGAAAAGGAATCCGCATGGAAACGGGCTGGCTCTGCGGTGGGTGCGGCGGCAGATACCAAAGATAAGATAGCCGATACTGCCGGACAGCTTCGGGAGCAGGCAAAAGATTTGCCTGTCAATGCAAAGTACGCCCTTTACCACGGGAAAACACAGGTATCAGAGGGCGTAAGGGATTTTACTTCCAGTGTGACCCAGACCCGAACTGCCAGAGCGGAACAACGAAATGCACAGGCAGAAAGCCGCAGACAGACCATTGCAGAACGCAGGGCAGAACTGGAACAGGCAAAACAGCCGCAAAAGACAGCTTCCGAAGCACCCAAAGGGGCGGCTCCTATCCATGAACGCCCTGTTACTGCAAAGCAGCCAGAAGATTTCCGACATCATGCAGATACCGCTCATGCAGGAAAACCAGCCATGCAGCCTGCTTCCTCATCCATCAGGGAACGGGGACAGGTTCCTTATGGGGGAACTGTGGCGGAACGGGCTTCGGTTCCGGTGGTAAAAGCGGCTTCTATCCACCATGAACAAACGCCTCTTGTAAGGACAGAACGCCAGATAGTCCCATCTGCTTCCCTATCCCAGTCGGATGAAAGACAAAAGGCGGCTCCCACTATCACACCGGCTGCTCCCCGTCCGGCAAGACCTGTCCAAAATGATACGGCTCCTGTGATACCGGAAAGAAAACGGGCTGCCCCTGCGGTAAAAGAATCAAACTTTACCATCCGGCGTACCACCGCCAGAAAGGAGTGGACAAAAACGGTAAAAGCGGCTGCCAAACAAAAGAAAGGGGAGAAACCATGAAATTAAGACACCTTTTCTTTGCCTGTTCCGGCGTGTTCGTGATGATGTTCTCCCTGCTCCTTTTGGTGGTGATTGTCTTCTCGGATGAGGAAGACGGAGGAAGCGACGGAAATCTTATCTATGGGGGCGTGAGCGTATCACAGGAAGTCCTCGCTCATAAACCTATGCTGGAAAAGTATGCAAGGGAATATGGCATAGAGGAATACTTAAATGTGCTGCTCGCCATCATTCAGGTGGAATCCGGCGGCACACTGGAAGACGTTATGCAGTCCTCGGAATCTCTGGGGCTTCCCCCGAACTCCCTTAGTACAGAGGAATCCATCAAACAAGGCTGCAAGTATTTCTCGGAACTGCTCGCAGCGGCAGAAACAAAGGGCTGTGACTTAAACAGTGTGATTCAGTCCTACAACTACGGCGGCGGTTTCCTAGACTATGTGGCAGGACGTGGGAAAAAGTACACTTTTGAACTGGCAGAGAGCTTCGCAAGGGACAAATCCGGCGGAAAGAAAGTCACCTACACCAACCCTGTTGCGGTAGAGAAAAACGGGGGCTGGCGGTATTCCTATGGAAATATGTTCTATGTCCTCTTGGTATCGCAATACCTGACCGTGGCACAGTTTGATGATGAAACGGTACAGGCTATCATGGAGGAAGCCTTAAAGTATGAGGGCTGGACGTATGTGTACGGGGGCGATTCCCCATCCACTTCCTTTGACTGTTCTGGACTGGTGCAGTGGTGCTATGGCAAGGCAGGAATCGCCCTGCCACGGACAGCACAGGAACAGTACAATGTGACGCAGCATATCCCCCTGTCCGAAGCAAAAGCAGGGGATTTGGTCTTTTTCCACTCCACCTACAACGCCGGAACCTACATCACCCATGTGGGGCTGTATGTGGGAAATAACCGGATGTACCATGCCGGAAATCCCATTGGCTACGCAGACCTGACAGGCTCCTACTGGCAACAGCACCTTGCCGGAGCCGGACGAATCAAACAATAAGAAAGGATGAACCGATATGATTCAGATTAGAAAAGAGGAAAACCAGAAAAAGCAGAAAGAAAAGAAACTGAAAGTTTACAAAGTCAATACCCACAAAAAAACTGTGATTGCCCTGTGGGTGCTGCTGGCAGTGAGCTTCCTGTTTGCCGTCTATAAGAATTTCACGGCGATAGACATTCATACTGTCCATGAAACCAAAGTAATTGAGGAACAAATCCTCGACACCCACAAGATAGAGAATTTTGTGAAGAATTTCGCAGAAGTCTACTATTCATGGGAACAGTCCGCCGCTTCCATTGATAACCGGACAAATGCTTTAAAAGGCTATCTCACCGGAGAGCTGCAAGCCCTGAATGTAGATACTGTCCGAAAGGACATCCCCGTATCGTCTGCCCTGACTGATTTTCAGATATGGGAAATCACAGAAGAAAAGGAGCAGCATTATCAAGTGACCTATACGGTGGAACAGCATATCACAGAGGGAGAATCCGGTAAAACTGTCCGTTCCGCTTATCAGGTGACCGTCTATGTGGACGGCTCTGGAAACCTGACGATTATCCAGAATCCAACCATTACCAGTGTTCCCGTAAAATCCGGTTACACTCCCAAAGCGGTACAAAGTGACGGTACGGTGGATTCCATCACCACAGAGGAAATCAACGAATTTCTCACCACCTTTTTCAAGCTGTACCCTACGGCAACCGCAAAGGAGCTGACCTATTATGTGAATGAGGGCGTACTGAAACCTGTGGGGAAAGAATACATTTTCTCGGAACTGGTGAATCCAGTTTACAATCGAAACGGAAATCAGGTGACAGCTTCCCTTGCAGTGAAATATCTGGATAACCAGACCATGACAACACAGGTATCGCAGTTTGACCTTGTGCTGGAAAAGAACGGGGAAAACTGGAAGATTGTGAAATAGTTATAGAAAAACGTGCATTTCTCATTTGAGATTTGCACGTTTCTCTTATAAAGTATTTCTTTTTAAAATTTATCATTAGTCTTTATATTTTTGATTAGCTCCCAATAGTAGTGTGTCAATTGCTTCGGATAATTCTTTTCTTACTTTATCAGGATTAGAAAAAGCATATCTTAATTGTAAAGTTGTATAACCATGAAGCATACCTGTTACCATGTTCAAAATTTCAGTGGTCTTATCTGGATTAAAGCCACATGAGCAAATAAGTGTTTTAAGTAAAGATAGATAATCATTAAAAATGATTGCTGTTTCCTCTGTTCCATTCCAACTAGCCCATTGAATTATTTCATAAACACCGGGATGTTCAATCATATAATTAAGATATTCAACTGCCACTAATTTTAATGCTGAATCCCCTGTCTTACCGATTGCTGCACGAATCATTTTTTCATTCATAGTACGCATACCACTATGTGCTATCTCCCTAAGAAGTTCATCCAAACTTCCTATATGATTATATAAGGAGGGGGTACGAATCCCTAAATTTTCAGCAATAGCTTTCAAAGAAACATTATGAAGTCCATTTCTATCAGCCATATCAGAAGCAGTTTTTATAACTTCGGCTTTTGTAACTCGCATATTCATTTTCCTCTTTCTACACATCATTTACTTCATTTTAAGTAATCAAATTAATGAAGTCAATAATTTGGTTAGAAAAAATGAACTCTTGTATTGACAAACAGTCTTATAATATTTAAAATTACTAATGCAATTAGTTTTTGTGCTATTCAAATTAGTTTGCGAAAGGAAATACAAATATGTGTACAAGATTTGTGTATAATGGAAAAGAAACCATTGTTGGGTTCAATTTTGATATTGACCTTTCTGAATGGGAACATACTGTAATTGCCGAAAAAGACCGTTTTTTTATAGGGATAAAAATGTCCGATAATAAGTACCACTCTTTTCACGGAATCAATAGAAATGGGAATGTTGGCACATTGTTGTATGTACATGGAAATGACAATGCACAATTTTGCGGTAATGAATCATGCTATACAATAGCTGATTTGACAGAAAACTTTATAAAAGGCAATCTCTCTTTTGACGATTCATTGGAAATAGTGAAAAAAAAGAAAATTACTTATGCACCTGACACTACTATGCAGGCTATGTTTTCGGATAGAAATGGGCGTGTTCTCATTATTGAACCGGGGATTGGGTATCGCTTGGAAAAAGAAAAATATTCCTTAATAACAAATTACTCCATTTTAAAACCAGAATTGACTAATCCATATGTTTTATCTGGGGATAACAGATATGAAAAGGCAAAGGATTTACTGCAAGGATATGGAGAAAACTTCTCTATTTCCAACGCCTTTGATGTACTTAGGTCAGTACGTCAGGAAGGACTTTGGGCAACCAGAGTTTCTTTTATATATTCCGTTGCTAAAAATAAGGTATATTATGTGTTGAACAATGATTTCAAAAATATTGCAGAGTATCAATTCTAATATCACTGCAATTATAAACAAAAGTGGAGGATTTACATTTCCCCCACTTCCTTAGATTTGACAATACCATCTGCAACGCTTTCCATAATAACAAGGTCAGCGTCTGTGAAATTGTCTATTTTGTTTTCTAACTGCCTACGTTTGGTGCTTTTCACCTGACTGCTGGCAGGCAAGAAAAACTCATCCACTGATACATTCAGCAGAGATACAAGGTCGTAAAGCACCTGTAAACTTGGGTGCTGCCCTTTATTCTCAATGTTGGTTAAATAGCGTGGGTCAATCTCAATCATTGCTCCCACCTGTTCACGGGTCAAACCCTGTTTTTTACGGGCTTCTTTTATGGCAAGCCCCAACGCCCTGAAATCATATTTATCTTCTTTTTTACGCATAATACACCACCTCCATACATTTTACTGTTCCTGTTATAATAGTGACAGGTATAGAAAAACGTATTGTATAGTTGTACAGTTCCTATTATGCGTATCAAAGATAAAACTATGCTGCTGAAACGGAAATAAAAAAAACCGTTATTTGGCAGTACACTTTTCTTGCGTCAAAATCTCATAAATCTTTCCAGACGACGGTTTGACAAAAGCCGCCGTCTTTCTTTTTTCCAGAATATATGGAGGTTGTATTAAAGTCAGCTTTTTTTAGGCTCCGGCGGCTTACAGGAGGAAGCCGCTATGCAAAATATTTTCTTAAATATATCTACATTCGGTAAACCGTTAAAAAAAGCCATCTACCTACACTAGAAAAGTCTGACCCTCAATGTGGTTTTTCAGAATACATAGAAAGAACTATCGAAGCACACAAACAGAAATATCGTCTGTTTGCGTGCTTTTTTAGTTGGAAGAAAAAGTTTTTAAATTTTTCTTCTCAAAACGCAACTGCACCCCCTGTCCTGTCGGGACTAAGAGCGAAAAGGGGGAAAGAAGCAGAGATTCCTATCAACTCGCTCCCTTTCAAGGCTGGAAAGGGGGTGAGCAATGATGAAGCCATCTGAATTTCAGACAACCATAGAGAACCAGTTTGATTACATCTGTAAAGTCGCTATGGAGGATGAACGTAAAGACTATCTCAAAGCGTTGTCCAGACAGTGTAAACGGGAAACCCTGTTCTGTGATATGGACGATTACACCGTCAATCTGTTTTCTTCCGAAGACACCTATCCATCCCACTTCCATACTTTTGAAATGGATGGATTTACTGTCCGCATTGAAAACAACCTGTTAGCAGAAGCATTAGAAAATCTGGATGGAAAGAAACGTGACGTTATCCTGAGATATTATTTTCTTGGATTTGACGATACGGAGATTTCAAAAATTCTGGAAGTCAACCGTTCTACCATACAGAGAAGAAGACACGCCGGACTGGAATTTATCAAAAAATTTATGGAGGAAGAAGCATGACAGCAAAGCACCCTATGATTCCGTTTCCTGTGATTGTAAGGGCTGCGGATGGTGACATTGAAGCAGTCAACCAGATTGTACGCCATTACAGCGGTTTTATTGCCAGCCGTTCCATGCGTCCCATGAAAGACGAATACGGGAATACCCACATGGTTGTAGATGAAACCCTACGCCGCCGGATGGAAACACGTCTGATTGCAAAGATTTTATCTTTTGAAATCAGGGAACCCAACTAGAAATAACGCTCTCCTGTGGAAGCATGGACAAGCTCATGCTTCCCAGACAGAGCTTGCCAGTCTATTAAAGTGCATTATCACCAGTGCACTTTAACAGGCTGACAAAGCCGGATTGTTCCTTGAAAAAGAAAGCGTCTAATCAACGCAGCATAAAGCAGCCGAATACGTTTCGATAGAAAGAGAGCCGTTGGGCTGGCACGCCGTGACCCACCAAAGGAGGGATGAAACCGGATAGCGATTCCTGCCAGCGTTCCATAAGCAGCTTACCGCAAAAGCTGCCGCCATGACCTTTCTATCGTGATAATGATACTTCCGTACAGCCTTAGTCTGTGTGATGATGTAGCACCGCTGACAAAGGGTACGGCTGGATGAGAACCATGCAGGGGTGAGATTCCCATGAGCTTTAGCGAAAGCTGTTCGGCTTGCTTATATACTATTTTGAATTATAATTTTTCATTCAAAATCAAATAACTATTTGCAGGAAATACAATCTTAATATTACTTTTGCCATAAAATCTGATATAATATAGACAGATATTGAGGGTTCCATATCTGGTCTATGGAAAGGAGGAACATGATTACAGTAACAAAAAAAGATTTAATAGAACTGGGTTATGGGACTTCATTCGCAGCAGACATCATAAGAGAAGCAAAAAAACTTATGATTTCAAAAGGGCATACCTACTATCAGTCACGCAAACTGGACAGGGTTCCCAGAGAAGCTGTGGAAGAATTGCTAGGGATTACTTTTACTGATAAATCAAACTGATTGTACTTCTTGCACATTTATGTAAGGAGTGAAATCATGGCAAAAGACCCTATTAAGAAAGCAGAAAACGGAACTTATTATTTTAGAGCAAACTTAGGTTTTCATCCGATTACCGGAAAACAGATTCAGAAATACAAAAGCGGATTCAAGACAAAAAAGGAAGCTAGAGAAGCATATTCAAAGCTTATGCTGACATCCACAGAGGAATTAACGGAAAAGAAACAGCAGCTATCCTTTCAACAGTTCATTGAAGAAACTTACCTGCCTTGGTATAAAACACAGGTAAAGGAAAGTACCTATCTGAACCGCCGTTCTACCATTCAGAAGCATTTTTCATACTTTTACAAAATGACGGTGGATGAGATAGAACCCATTAACGTCCAGAACTGGCAGCTTGAACTCGCAAAAGAATTTAGTCCAAACTATATCCGTATTGTACAAGGTATGCTCTCTATTGCCTTTGACAGAGCAGTTGTTCTCGGTCTTGCAAAGAAAAATCCGTCACGAATGATAGGAAACATCAAGAGCAAGAAAACAAAAGTGGATTTCTGGACACTGGATGAATTTCAAAAGGTAATTTCCCTGCTCTACAAGGGCGATTATTACGAACATTACCTTTTCATTTCATACTGGCTCCTGTTTATGACTGGAATGAGAATCGGAGAAGCCGCAGCCCTGCAATGGTCGGACATCAACTTTGAAACCGGACTTTTAAGTATAACGAAAACGCTGTACTATAAAACAATGGACGAATACAAATTTGTGGAACCAAAGACACAAGCCAGTATTCGCACTATCTATATTGACACAGATACCATCAAAGAATTAAAAGCATGGCAGGAAGTACAGCAAAAGGTTTTAAATGACTGTGACCTTGTACTAAGCTATAATGGGATTCCCACCAGTAAGCACACCCTCCCACGGGCTTTAGAAAAACTTGCTGGATTGGCAGGCGTACACCGTATCAAGATTCATGCACTCAGACATTCCCATGCTTCCCTGCTCATCAGTATGGGAGAAAATCCTTTATTGATTAAAGAACGTCTGGGGCATGAAAAGATACAGACCACGTTAGGAACCTATGGACATTTATATCCCAACACCAACGTGGAAGTTGCCAAAAAATTAACTGGCGTTCTCACTTATACTCCGGCAACAACCAGTGTTGCCGATTACACCAGCAATCAGCATACAGCAATCTATCACAGAGCAGTTGAATAAAAAAATGCAATCAAAATGCAATTCTAAAAGGAAAGAGCCTCAAAACCCTTGAAAATAAAGGCTTTGAAGCTCTGCTCCAACTATTCAAACTCAATCGTCCCAGGCGGCTTACTGGTAATATCATAAAAGCAGCGATTAACCCCTTTCACCTCATTGATAATCCTGCTCATAACCTTCTGTAACACCTCGAACGGTATATTGGCAGCTTCCGCTGTCATGAAATCAACCGTATTGACTGCACGCAGTGCAACTGCGTAGTCGTAAGTTCTCTCATCACCCATAACACCAACACTTCTCATGTTCGTCAGTGCTGCGAAGTACTGACCGATCGTGCGGTCAAGTCCTGCATTGGCAATCTCCTCACGGTAGATAGCATCTGCATCCTGAACGATACGAACCTTATCTGCCGTTACTTCTCCGATAATACGGATACCAAGTCCCGGTCCCGGGAATGGCTGACGGAATACCAGATGCTCCGGAATTCCAAGTTCAAGACCGGCTTTACGAACCTCATCTTTGAAGAGGTCACGCAACGGCTCGATGATTTCTTTGAAATCTACGAAATCCGGAAGCCCGCCTACGTTGTGGTGGGATTTGATCACTGCGGATTCACCGCCAAGGCCACTCTCTACAACGTCCGGATAAATAGTTCCCTGTGCAAGGAAATCTACTGCACCGATCTTCTTTGCTTCTTCTTCAAAAATACGGATAAATTCTTCACCGATAATCTTACGTTTTGCTTCAGGCTCTGTAACACCTGCCAGCTTGTCATAATATCTCTGCTGTGCATTGACGCGAATAAAGTTCAGGTCAAACTGACCGTTTGGTCCGAATACACCCTCAACCTCATCTCCCTCATCTTTACGAAGAAGACCATGATCTACAAATACACAGGTAAGCTGCTTGCCGATTGCTCTGGAAAGAAGTCCTGCTGCAACGGAAGAGTCAACACCACCTGACAGGGCAAGAAGAACTTTTCCATCCCCGACCTTCTCGCGGATTTCTCTGATAGTGTGCTCAACAAAGGCATCCATTTTCCAGTCTCCGGCACATCCGCATACACCAAGTACGAAGTTGGAAAGCATCTTCTTTCCTTCTACTGTATGAAGCACTTCCGGATGGAACTGGATCGCATACAGCTTCTTCTCCTCATTCTGTGCAGTTGCTACCGGACAGTCTGCTGTGTGAGCAGCAATCTCAAATCCTGGTGCAACCTGGGAAATGTAATCTGTGTGGCTCATCCAGCAGATTGTTTTGTCAGATACGTCTTTGAAGATTTTGGAATCTGTCTTATCTACCAGAACCTCTGTCTTTCCATATTCGCTCACATCTGCTTTCTCAACTTTTCCGCCCAGAACATGCATCATAAGCTGTGCGCCATAGCAAAGTCCCAAAACAGGAATACCAAGCTCAAATAATTCTTTATTGCATGTAGGTGAATCTGCCTCATAGCAGCTGTTCGGACCACCGGTAAGGATGATTCCCTTAGGATTCATTGCCTTGATTTTCTCAAGATCGGTCTTGTATGAATAGATTTCGCAGTATACGTTACATTCTCTCACACGTCTGGCAACCAGCTGATTGTACTGACCGCCGAAATCCAGTACGACGACTGTTTCTCTTTTCATGTTTTCCTCCTTGTTTCTCATTATTTGTAACTGTAAAGATATTGAACCGTTACCATTGAATTTTATTATAAATTACAGTTCGGATTTTTACAATGCTTATTTTCA
>OHKH01000824.1_pt1 | contig 10818 bp, 9 predicted proteins | sample 1568831 | NCBI WGS metagenome assembly OHKH01 (sample SAMEA3879581, study PRJEB24766) | human gut metagenome | biome: human-associated habitat; feature: feces | place: USA | collected 1985/1987
ATTTTCCCTTTGATATATAAACTGTATGGTGCATCCACGATATTCCTAAGCTGCTTAGGATATGACTCCATCTCGCAGGATAAAAAAGAGATCCCGCTTTCTCCCAGCGCAGCATATTTTTCTTCCAGATCCCAGTTTTTCTTCCGGTCAGTGATTGCATGCACCTGACGGTCAGACAGCCCGGAGAGCTTTTCTAACTGCTCTTTTTTCAGAAAATAAATTTCTTCCGCAGAACCTGCCTGTCCCAAAAGGCGGTGGATCGTCTTACAGCCGACTCCCGGAATATTTGAAAGCCAGTACTGATATTTCATAACGAATCCCTCCAGAATCTTTTATCAATATTGCGATAGCAGACTGCCTCATTCAAATGCGCATCCAGAATGTTTTCAGTGCCGTCCATATCTGCCAGTGTCCGCGCAACCTTTAAGATTTTATGATAAGACCGGGCAGTCAGATTTAACTGTTTGTAAATTTTCTTCATATATTTTTCCTGATCTTTTGACAGAGCACAATATTCTGCAATCCGTGCAGCCGGAATCTGGCTGTTAAACTGAAAATCTTCTTTCTGATAACGTTTTTTCTGGATCGCATGCACTTCAATCACGCGTGCACGGATTGTATCGGAACATTCCTCTTTTTTCGTTCCGTTCAGCTCTTCAAATTTAATCTGCGGAGTCTCCACACAGATGTCAATGCGGTCTAAGAGCGGCTGACTGATACGGTTGATATAGCGTTCAATGGAAGCAGCCGTGCATCTGCATTTCTGCATATCAGGATAATAACCGCATTTGCAGGGATTCATGGCAGCCACAAGGATAAAATCAGCCGGATATTCATACGTGCCGTTCACGCGCACTAAACGCACTTCCTTTTCCTCCATCGGCTGTCTTAAGATCTCAATAGTATTTTGCTTAAATTCCGGCAATTCATCCAAAAAGAGGACGCCGTTGTGAGCCAGGGATACTTCTCCCGGCGTGATATTCGCACCTCCCCCCATCAGCCCGGCATCGGAAATGGTGTGGTGGGGAGCCCGGAACGGACACTGGTCCACCAGGCCGTTCCCCCGTTTCAGCAGACCGCATACGGAGTGGATTTTACTGGTCTCCAGCGCTTCCTCCGGACTCAGAGGCGGAAGAATGGTCGGGAGCCTTTGCGCCAGCATGGATTTGCCGGACCCCGGAGAGCCGCAAAGCAGGATATTATGGCCTCCTGCCGCTGCAATCTCCATGGCGCGGCGTGCATAAGGCTGCCCTTTGATTTCGTCAAAATCCACAGCGGCGTCTTTGTCCCGTGGAGCATGGGCCTCTCGCCCTGAACCTGTAAATGGAGGCGGCAGGGCGTCGGAAGTAAGCAAATGCCAGGCTTCTCTCAGGGAAGAAACGGGATAAATTTCCACACCCTGTACGGGCGTCCCTTCATAGGCATTGGCTTGCGGCAGCATGATGCGCTTCCTGCCCATGCGCCGCGCTTCCATGATTTGCGGCAGAATGCCTTGCACGGGGCGTACGGTTCCGTCCAGGGCCAGTTCTCCCACAATGCACCAGGCAGAAGCGTCCATCTCCTTTTCAGCCGCTCCCGCAACCATTCCCAGGGCGATGGGAAGGTCGAATCCGGGGCCCTGCTTCCTTAAATCCGCCGGAGCCAGATTAACGACGAAGATACCCTGCTGAAAGGGAAGGCCGCTGTTTTGTATGGCCGTGTCCACGCGCTGCCCGCTTTCTTTCACGGCCGCATCCGGAAGGCCGACAATAAAGGTGCGTTTTTCCGCCATGGGGCGGAAATCCACTTCCACCTCCACTTCTACGCCATCTACGCCCAGGACGGTGGAGGAATACAGTCGCGTCATCATTCATCCATGCTAGGAAATGGATGGCAAAAAGGAAGGAAAATAACGAAAAATATAAAAATATCTAACAAATAGTTCAGCGCCGGGAAGCGCGCCGGAGAATTTCCCGTTCCTCCTCCGTCAGGCTGGACAGGCCGGACCTGGATATTTTTTCCATGATTTCATCCACCTCCTTTTCAGAGGGGTAAGCCTGTGCCGGGCGGCGGCTGGAAGGCTCAGGGGAATAGTGGGAAGAAGAGGCGGCTTTCCGTCTTGGGGAAGACATCTTTTCCTTCCATAAAATCAGCAATGTCAGAATAAATCCGGCGAACATGCCGCCCAGATGGCCGGCTTCCCCGCCCGCATTGTTCCATTGGAAGATAATGACGGCTGCGGCGACTCCGAGAACGGCCAGGGCAAACTGGCGCACGCTCAAATTAACCGGAGGAAACAGAAGCTGTACCCGGGCATGGGGAAAGAGCACCGCGCATGCGGCCATGATGCCGTAAATGGAACCTGAGGCCCCCACCATGGGAATGAAGCGCCATTCCGGATCAAAAAATCCCATGTACCCCAGCAGGGAGGAAAACAGGGCTGCAGCCACGCCGCAAAACAGGTAATACAGCAGGAAGCGCCAATGGCCGAAACGTTCTTCTACAACCGGGCCGAAAAACCACAGGGCAATCATGTTGAACATGATGTGCCCCAGATTGGCGTGAAGAAACTGATAGGTAAGCAACCGCCATAATTCCCCCTCGTGAAAGCACGTATATTCGCTGTAAGCTCCGTAAAGCTGGATCAAGTCCAAATGGACAGGCGGGTAAATATTCCTTGGGATGTCCACTTGGAAGAAGAATCCCAGGATAAAGATGACTACATTGAGCAGAATCAGCCAGTGCACCATGACGGCGCTGCGCTGGTCAAACAGATGATTCCGTACCGTATCGCCCCAGTTCTCGTTCTCCACTCGCATATTAGGCCGCATGTAATCGCGTTCAGAACCTTTTGACAAGGAAAATAGCTGTTCCGTTCAAGGAAGGACAGCTGATGTTCCGTATCATTTCCAGAGCGCGGCAGGCAGCAGATCCGGCGGCAGATCCGTTCCGCACACGAGATGTCCGGCAAGCTGGGCGGCGGACCAGGGGGAAGTGGTCACCCCCTTGCTGCCCAGCCCGGAGAAGACGAACTGACCGTCCAGCCCGGGAATGGGACCGGCGACTGGCTGGCTGCGGCGGATGATGGGGCGGACGGCGGCACGGGCGCGGATGACGTCCATGTTCCCGGAATAGCGTTTAACAAGGTCCAGCATCAATTCCTGGACGGCGGCGGCTTCCGGAATGCCGGGAGCATCCCACGCCCACGCGTAGGTGGCCCCGAAGCGCCAGAAAGAACCGTTATGAACCAGCCAGTGTCCGAAATGCAGGATGCCGGCATGCCAGTCCAGCTCTTTCAAGTCCAAATCCAGAATGGTTCCTTTGGAGGGGCGCCCCTTCAGCGGAGACATGTCCGGATGAAGCCCGGCTTCCCAGCCGGTACACCAGACTATGTGGGAAAACGTGCGACCGTTCCAATGGAAAAGACCGTCTGCATCCGGCCGGATATCTGCGGGGGATACATCCGCTTCCACAAAACGGCCCTGTTCCATAAAAAAACGCCGCATGGCAGTGACCATGTTTTCCACGTGCAGCACGGCGGAACCTCGCGTATAGGCGGCTTTCCCGCGGCCTTCCCAGTGTTCCGGCCATGGAAAAAGAGGTCCGGCATAGGCGCAGGATTCCGGAGCCGTCTGGCGTTCCTGCCAGATTTCAAACTGGTCCTCCGTCTCCACTTCCCGGAAAATCGGAGTTTTCTGCCACCAGGACCCGCCTAATTCCCGTTCCGTTTCCGGGTAAAAGGCCTCTGCCGCCGCCAGGCATTCTTCCTGCCTCCATCCGGGGCGGAAGGCGCGGCCCGTCAGGGGGTTTACCAATCCGGCCGCCACCCGGGAGGCCGTTTCCGCTACGGGGCGGTCTGCAACCGTAAACTCCGCGCCGCGGCGTTTCAATTCCCACGCCAGACAACTTCCGGCAATTCCCTGGCCGATGATAAGGATGTTCATGATAGATAGATAAAGAACCGGAAAATCCCGGAAATGAAAGAGGAAAGCGGAGGGGAGGCGGTACCGCTCCCCCCGGAGGAAAGGCGTGCTGCAGGTGTCCCTTCCCCTGCGGCGCCGGAAGAACGGCTCTGCTTACAGGGCGGCTATGATGGCATCACCCATTTCCGCCGTATTCACGCGGATTTCTCCGGGAGCTCCCGTAGCCAGGTCGCCCGTGCGGCAGCCCTGGTCAATCACGCGGCGAACGGCGGAGTCAATGGCGTCTGCCGCTGTTTTTTCTCCCAGGGAGTAGCGCAACAGCATGGAAAGGGAAAGAATCTGGGCGATCGGGTTTGCAATGCCCTTGCCGGCAATATCCGGGGCGGAGCCTCCGGAGGGTTCGTAAAGGCCGAAGAACAGGCCGTTGTCCTGCGCGCCCTGGCACAGGCTGGCGCTGGGCAGCATGCCCAGGGAGCCGCAAATCATGGCCATTTCATCGGAAAGAATGTCCCCGAACAGGTTTTCCGTCACCAGCACGTCGAACTGGCGGGGATTGCGCACCAGCTGCATGGCTGCATTGTCCACGTACATATGCAGCAATTCCACGTCGGGATAATCCTTGGAAACTTCAATCATTGTCTCGCGCCACAGCAGGGAATTGGTCAGCACATTGGCTTTGTCCACGCTGGTGACGCGCTTGCGGCGGCCGCGCGCAGCCTCGAACGCCACTTTGGCGATGCGCACCATCTCGCTTTTATGGTAGCGCATGGTATCCACGACGACTTCGTCGTCTCCCTCCCGTTCGCGGAAACGGGGCTGGCCAAAATACAGGCCGCCAGTCAATTCCCGGACGCATAAAATATCGAATCCGCCTTCAATCAGTTCATTCTTGATGGGGGAGGCATGGGTCAAGGCCGGAAGGCATACGCCCGGACGCAGGTTGGCATACAAGCCGAAATGTTTTCTCAGAGGCAGCAGGGCTCCGCGTTCCGGTTGTTCATAGGCGGGGAGATGCTCCCATTTGGGACCGCCCACGGAGCCGAACAGAACGGCGTCCGCCTCTTCGCAGGCGCGAATGGTTTCTTCGGGAAGAGCCTTGCCGCAGTGGTCAATGCCCGCACCCCCTACAAATGCCTCCTTGCGGCTTACGGTAAAGCCAAACTTGCCGCTTACGGCATCCAGAACCTTCAGAGCCTGTGCCATGACCTCGGGCCCGATGCCGTCGCCGGCCAAGACAGCAATATGATGGTGATGTTCACTCATGTCGCTGAAAGTCTGGTCATTCTCCCTTCAAAGGTCAAGAAAACACCGTTGCCATGACCGCGCCGCGGAAGCCTTTTTGCGTCAAAAAGCCTGCAAGAGTAAAAAAGTACTTGCCAAACGCCCGTACCTCCAGTAAAAATCCCTCCGCGTTCCATGGAATGCAAACTCCCCTGTAGCTCAGCGGTAGAGCGGGTGACTGTTAATCACTAGGTCGTTGGTTCGAGCCCAACCGGGGGAGCCACTAATTTTCTAAGCCCTGTAATTTTAATGGATTACAGGGCTTCTTTTTTGTCTGTTTTGAGGCTGGAAAGGTGAAAAACCGCGGAAAAACAACCATAAGTGCTGACTAAATGTCATTTTTTGATTCCGTTCTGGCATGAAATTGGCGTTTCGGGGAAAATCATAAAACGCCTAAAGTCTAATCTGACGGCATGATTAAGGCGTGTACCGGCATATTCATGTTTGGACAGCATCCCGGATTGCAAAAAGGGAAACACGGTTATTTTTCCTTCAGGAGGGAAATGATGGATGTATCGTCTGCCTGGAAGATGCGGTTCCGGAAAGAGTATTGGGGGAAAGATGTTGGAACCGGAAAATGGCTCTGAGTCGTACATTTTTTCGTTCACCTAATTTTAAGCAAGTTATGATTTTTGTGTCTCCGATTTTGAAACCGTGCATTCCAACGCAGCGTCTTGAATGCTGCGCATAGCGCGGATGTTGCGGAGAAGGAAAGGAGGTCATGGCGCAATGCATAAGGCATTTCTGGAATGGTGTTGCTCGCTAAAAAGCGCAGGTATTTTGAGAAGGAGGGTGATGACAATAAAATTACTGAAATAATTGCAGTAAAAACATTGACCCGCTGCAATAATTCAGTAGGTTGGTATTGTTGACGGAAAATAACGGACGATAAGCTGCTGCGCATTTGAAAACATGAAAAAACATGATGTTGCTTATTTATGCAGAAATGAAGGCGTTGCAACCCTGTTTGAAAGAACAGGGGATATCCCTATGAGCTGCAAGCTGCAAGAGTGGTTTCAGGGAAAATGCATGGCTTCCGGCGATCATATCCGGGCCGACGTGTTCCCGTCCGGCAGGGGGCTGGCGGCGGATGGCGAAAGACAGGCTTTGGAAAAGTTGTGAAAACATATCTGGATAAAAATGTTTATGAGGCGGCTTTAGAACGCATAGCCTATTGTTTCCAAGAGTTTGACAATGTCCTGGTGTCTTTTTCGGGCGGCAAGGACAGCGGCGTCATGCTTAATCTCTGCTATCGTTACGCCGCCGAACAGGGCCTTCTGGATAAGCTGTCCATGTATCACCTTGATTATGAGGCCCAATATCAAATGACGACCGAATATGTCACCAGAACATTTCTGGAGCAATTCCCCGGCATTCGTAAGATGTGGTACTGTGTACCGATCAGGGCCCAGTCCGCATGCTCCCTGGGGGAACCTTACTGGACGCCGTGGAGCGCCGCCCAGAAAAAACTGTGGGTGCGACCCATGCCGGAAAATCCCTATGTAATCAACGAAAAGAATCTGGACGTCCCGTTCCGGCACGGTATGGTGGACTATGAATTCCAGGATAAGCTTTCACGCCATTTTGCCAAAAAACACGGAAGTACTGCCGTCATGGTAGGACTGCGGGCGGATGAAAGCCTCAACAGATACGCCGCCGTTGCCCGCGGCAATAAAAGGACGTCTTATGAGGGAAGGAAGTGGATTACACGGGCTGATGCCGTGACCGTCAGCGCCTACCCTCTTTATGACTGGCGCGTCAGTGACGTCTGGACGGCCAACGCCCGTTTTGGTTTTGACTATAACCGCCTTTACGATCTCCTGTACCAGGCAGGCCTTACGATCGGGCAAATGCGGGTGGCAAGCCCGTTTAATGACTGCGCCCAGGAAAGCCTGAAGCTTTACAAAGTTATTGATCCTGCCAACTGGGCGCGCATGGTTGGGCGCGTCAACGGCGTCAACTTCACAGGTTTGTACGGAGGTACGACGGCCATGGGCTGGAAAACCATCAAACTGCCGCCCGGCCATACCTGGAAGTCCTATTATGAATTCCTGCTTTCCACAATGAACGAGAAAACGGCGGAACACTACAACAACATTTTGGAGAGGTCTAAAAAGTACTGGATGAAAGGGGGCACCGTCGATCCCGGAACTGCCGATGAAGTGCTGGCCGCCTATCCTCTGGCGACCGTAACGGGAAAGTCGGGCCGTTACGTCGACCGCGACGTCATTCAGTTTATGGGCTATCCCGACGACATGCCGGTCAGCAATTTCCGGCAGGTGCCTTCCTACAAGCGCATGTGCATCTGCATCATGAAGAATGATTACTTTTGCAAGTACGCCGGGTTCGGTCCAACCAAGGGAGCGATTGCCCGGCGCCGGGCCGCCGTCAATAAATACCGCAATATTTTATGAAAACCTCCTATCAATCCCCCGTTTACAAAATCCGGCGCGTTCCCCTGGACCAGATACGTTCCAATGCCTATAACCCGAACAGCGTAGCTCCCCCCGAAATGAAGCTGCTCTACCAGAGCATCAAGGAGGACGGTTATACGATGCCTATCGTTTGTTATAAGCTGGAGGACGGGACCTATGAAATCGTGGACGGGTTCCACCGCTGCCAGATCATGAAGACTTACCGCGATATTTACGAACGGGAGGGTGGCATGATGCCGGTGGCCGTAATCGACAAGCCTCTTGGAAACCGCATGGCTTCCACCATCAGGCACAACCGTGCCCGGGGATCTCATAATATCGCCCTCATGACCAATATTATCCAGGAGTTGACGGAGGCAGGCATGTCGGATGCGTGGATACTCAAAAATCTGGGGATGGATGCGGAAGAATTGTTGCGCCTCAAGCAGCTCAGCGGGATTGCCTCCCTGTTCCGGGACGAGGAATTCAGCCGGGCATGGGAATCGAAATAATATCAACCCGGAATCCATGAATAAATATGTCGCTCAACTGCTGGAAGTCATTCAGAAGAAAACAGGCTGTGACACGAGCGGCGCCGTGCGCTGGCTGGCGAATCAGGCCGGGGTGTCGGAAAGAACGGCATGGTACTGGAAACAGCAGGAGAAACTGAGAAAGGCAACGGAAAAGAACCTCGGCAGAATAGCCGAAGAATTGAAAAAATGAGTGAAATGCCTCACGCCATGCCATTGAATGTTGCAGGGCGCCCGGTTTTTCTTGTTTAATGTGCAGTCTTTTTAAATGGCGGCATGGGTTAGATTGCCGGGGTGCGCCGGCGGGATGTTCTTCCGCTCCCGGCACGGCAGCGAATAAAGATGTTCCGGAGCGGGGCAATGATACAGCCTGTTTACCGTTGTTCCGGACAGGTTGGAATAGGTTCGGAAATTGTGTTCCTTCATGCCGGAAAACATGATGGCCTGTTCCAGAACAGGCTGTCCACAGATGACCGCATTCATCTGTTTCCGGCCGTGTGAACAGTGCGGGAACGGTTTCTCTAAAGAGTAGTTGCATCCTGATATTTTTTGGATTATATCATTTTTCATGAAATGGCTTTTGATTTTCCTGATAAGTCCCTGCATGGCTTTTGCTGAAAGTATCAGGGGAGTCGTGATTAACGTGATTGACGGCGACACGGTCATCCTTCTGGAAAGGACGCCTGAACAAATGCGTACGCATCGGATACAGCTTGAGGGAATTGATGCGCCGGAAAGGGAGCAGGACGGGTATGAAGGCGCCAAGGAATACCTGGAAAAGCTGATTTGGGGAGAGGCGGTTACAGTCCGGTATACCGAGAGTGACAGGTACGGCCGTATTTTAGGGGAAATATGGCATGGGAAAATGCTCGTCAACGAAGAGATGGTGAAGGAAGGATGGGCGTGGATTTATAAAAATTTTTCCGCCAGCCGGAAACTCGTTTCTCTTGAAAGGGATGCCAGAAAGGCCCAAAAAGGCATCTGGTCTGACCCGAATTCCATATCTCCGTGGGAATGGAGAGCAGCAAAAAGAAAGGAAAAATCTAAGGGGAAAAATACTGGGGAGATCCCTTATTAAATCGTTTTCCGGGAAAATGCCCCGTTCGTGATGCTGCTGGACAGGGGATTTTCAATAAGCAGGAAAAACGGATGCTTTTAACGGCGGGCGCGGTTCAGGAGCATTTCCGTTGTGGCCTGCCCGCCTGCTCCGGTTCAAAGATGGCGGGCAGCGGAGTGTTTGCCCTGGAGCCTTGCCAGGGCCATGTTTCAGGGTTGGCGTGGTAAGGCAGGAGATAATCCACAGCTTTTTGAATGGAAGCCCCGGCGGGTGTTTTCCGGTAACGGTAGTTCTTGTCGCCCATGCGTTCTGCAAGATGCACCAGGTATCCCCATGCCTGAAGAGTGTAAACGCTGTATTGCCAGGGTTCCGCCCGTTTGAGTTCTTCGGGCTGGGATCCGTCAGGAGCGATGTGGCGGTCCATGTTGGCGAAGGCTTCCGCCAGCCATTGGGCCGCTTCATGACTGCGGCCCAGGAAGGATGCCAAATGGGCGCATTGCGCCACATAAAACAGATAATGGTTGTTGCTGCACGTGTGTGCATGCCTGCCCTGCCTGCTGGTAGTCAGCCATGTGTAATACTGGTTCAGCCACGCGTCCACCTGCTTCCATTCCTCTGCCGTTAGGGCATTGGAGCATTTCAACGCCGTCAAAGCTTCCAGGAATTCGGGCATGCGGTAAAGGTCGATGATGCCTCCTCCGTCTCCTTCCGTCCGGTTTCCGGGGCGAATTTGGGCATATTTCAGATGGGGCTGCATGCGGGTTGCCGGAGCAATAAACCAGGCTTTCAGCCATTGCCCGGCCCGGGAGGCGGCCTGCGGATCCCTGTCGAGTTTATACTGCCGTCCCAGGTTGCAGACCGTGCCGATGAAAGCGGCCATCCTGCCGCTGTCGTCCATGCTGCGGAGCCGTTTGTTCTTTTTGCCGTCAATGGGTTTGTAAGGACCGTCCGGATTGGCGGGGTCCGGCCAGTAATAAAGGGCATAGCTAACATATTCATTGGCCTGCGCTTTTTCTCCGAACAGGCTTTTTTCTCCAAGGGTGATGACGGGTGCGTTCAGAGGACTGCCATGCACCATGGAAAAGAGAAGCGCCGTGAAAGGGAAAAAGATGAACCAAAACCTCCAAAATGCCATTACCCTATTTAAGCAGGAACCTTTTGCCGGGACAACCGGGAAATGGAGCAATGCCCTGATTTCCTTGCAGAGCCGTTTCCGGCCGCTTTCCCGGTCATCCGGGGGTGTGGCGCTGCGGAAAGGGATTCCGGAAAGTCAGTCCGGCCCTTTTCCCGGATTGCGGGTTTCCGCATCAGGCCAGATGCATGCCGCCGGTAACGCCAAAGACCTCCGCAGTAATGAAGCTGGATTCCTGGGAGGCGAGAAAGACGTATAGTCCGGAGAGTTCCACAGGTTGCCCTGCCCTTTTGAGAGGCGTTTTCCGTCCGAATTCCGGCAGGTCCTTCTGCAGCTGGCCTCCGGTTACTTGCAGGGCTGTCCAGATGGGGCCGGGAGCCACCACGTTGACCCGGATGCCTTTGGGGGCAACCTGCTTGGCCAGGGAGCGGCTGAACGCGATGATGGCCGCTTTTGTGGAAGCATAGTCCGCCAGGTTCTTGCCGGGCTGGTAGGCCTGAAT
>OHKH01000831.1_pt1 | contig 10742 bp, 7 predicted proteins | sample 1568831 | NCBI WGS metagenome assembly OHKH01 (sample SAMEA3879581, study PRJEB24766) | human gut metagenome | biome: human-associated habitat; feature: feces | place: USA | collected 1985/1987
GCGCGGCGTCTCAGGACGGATGTTTGCGGACGGCGGCGCGTTTTTGCGCTTCCTCATGAATGACGCGGCAATAGTCCTCCAGAGCCCGCTCCGCGCCTGTGCGGGATTCCGGCTTCTGCACCACCGCCGTCAAGTGGCTCATTTCATCGCCGGTAAGCTCACCGCTCAGCGACGCCACCGTCATCGGCCGCCCGGCCATATGGCTTTCCCACAGGCTGGCATAAACCCGGCCGTCGTCCAGCAGCAGCAGCCGGATGACGCCCTCCTCTGCCAGAGCGCTGCGGAGATTCTCGTACCGCAGGCCACGCTCCTGGGGCTGGAGCGACACCACAGGGTTCAGCTCCCGGCGCTCCCGGGCCTTCTTGTCCTTGGCGGCCTTGCGCTTGAAGGCGCGCTGCACCTCCATCCGCAGAGCCTCCGGCGTCAGGCCCGCCGTTTCCGCCGCCCGGGTGGTGTATACCTCCCGCTCCACGGCGTTTTCCAGAGTGCAGAGCACGGCGCTGACCTCCTCGGCGTAGGCCACCCGGGCCTGGTCGTCCCGCAGGTCATATTTCCCGGCGATCTCGTTCAGACGGAACTCCACGCCGTTGGCGCTGCCGCTGAGAAGCCGTTCGAAGGCCTCCGGGCCCTGGAGCTTGATAAAATCGTCGGCGTCCTGCTTCACATATTCCCCGTCCACCAGCCGGTTGGGCAGACGCAGCACCCGGACGCTGAACTCCGACTGGTTCAGCAGCTCCAGGGCCCGTTGGGTGGCCAGGGCTCCGGCCTTATCGTTGTCATAGCAGAGGACCAATTCCTTGGTGAAACGGCTGAGAAGCCGGGTCTGTTCCACCGTCAGCGCCGTTCCCATGGAGGCCACGGCATTGTCGAACCCTGCCTGGTGCAGGGTCACCACGTCCAGATTGCCCTCGCACAGGATGATGTTGGGCCGCTTGGTCTTTTTGGCCAGGTTCAGGCCGTACAGCACCCGCCGCTTGCTGTATGTAAGGGTCTCGGGGGTGTTCATATACTTGGGCTCGGACTTGTCCAGCACCCGGCTGCCGAAGCCGATCACGTCGCCCCGGACGTCGATGACCGGCAGGATCAGCCGGTTGCGGAACTTGTCGTAAAGATGTCCGTTCTTTCCGCTGACGGCCAGGCCCGCACGGATCAGCTCGTCCTTGCCGTATCCCTTCTGGGTCATGGCGGTCAGCAAGGCGTCCCAGCTGTCGGGAGCCGCCCCCATGCCGAAGCGCACGGCGATCTTCCGATGAATACGCCGCCGTTCCAGATATGCCCGGACCGCCTGACCGTCGGGCCCCTGCAGCGTCTGATAGTACCACCGGGCGGCGTCCCGGTTCAGCTCCAGCATCCGGCGGCGGAGCTTCTCCGTGCCGTCGTTGGCCTCCTCCGGCACCGGGATGTTGGCCCGCTTGGCCAGAAACCGCACCGCATCGGGATAGGACAGGTTCTCAATGTCCATGATGAAGTTGATGACGCCCCCGCCCTTTTTGCAGCCGAAGCAGTGGTAAAACTGCCGGTCCGGCAGCACATGGAACGAAGGAGTCTTTTCATTGTGGAAGGGGCAGCAGCCCCAGAAGCTGCCGCCCTTGGGCGTCAGGGATACATAGGAGCCCACCACGTCCACAATGTCGTTGCGTGCGATCAGCTCGTCCAGAAAGCTCTGGGGAAACGGCATGGCCGCGCCTCCTTTCCGTGAAATTCCCGTGATACTTATATATACCCCGCAAAAGCCCGGAATCCTCTTTTTCTGCGTAAATTTTTAAAAAATTTTTCCCGCCGGAGGTCCGGCGGGAAAAGTACGTCACAGAGTGTATTTTTTCTGATATTCGGCGGAATAACGGGCAAAGGATGCGGACTTCATGGCCTTGACGCTGTTGAGGTACTCGTGGGTATCAAAGGAGTCGGACTCCAATTCGATCATGGCCACGGCAATGTTGGAGCAGTGATCCGCCACGCGTTCGTAGTTGGTCAGCAGGTCGTTGAAGATAAAGCCTTGGTTCAGGGTACACACGCCCTTTTGCAGGCGGTCCACATGGTGCAGCTTCATCTCGTCGCACAGTCCGTCGATGATCTCCTCCAGCGGCTCCACCTGTGCTGCCTTCTGAACATCATCGTTTTCAAAGGCCTCGTCCGTCAGAACCAGAATGCGCTCCAATGCGGCATCCAGCAATTGCAGTTCCTTTTTGGCGCTCTCGCTGAAGCTGGCTTCCTTGTCGTACAGCTCCTCGGCCTTTTCCATGATGTTCACGGCATAGTCGCCAATGCGCTCGAACTCGGTAACAAAGTTCAGCAGCTCGGTCACCGCGTGGCTCTCGTCGTCGCCCAGCTCCTGATCGGTCAGCTTGATCAGATAGTTGGTGATCTCCACCTCCATGCGGTCGATCAGGTTCTCGCGCACCTTAATGGCGCTCACGGTCTCCTCGTCCATTTTCAAAAGCAACGGCGCGGCCAGACCCACGTTGCGGGCGGCGCGGCGAGACATCTTGATCACCGCATTCTTCGCCTGCTGCAAGGCCACTGCCGGGCTCTTGTACAGACGCTCGTCCAGCACCGGCATGCTCAGCTCCTGTGCTTCCTCTACGCTGCTGGGCACCGTGAGCATCGCCAAGCGGCTCAGCACTCCGCTACAAGGCAGGAACAGCAGCATGGCGCATACGCTGGACAAGGTATGGATGTTTGCAATGGAGCTCTTGTTCATCACATCGCCCCACATGGGGATGCCGATGGTGAATTGCACCGCATAGATCAGCGCCAGCAGGATCACACTGCCGATGACGTTGAAGTACAGGTGGATGAGCGCTGCCCGCTTACCATCCTTGGAAGAGCCGCCGATGGTGAGCAGCGGGGTGAACGCCGTACCGATATGTGCACCCAGAATGATGGGAATGGCAGAGCTGAAGGTGACAAGCCCTGTGCTGGACAGTGCCTGCAGAATACCCACCGAAGCGGAGGAGGACTGGATGATCACGGTGACCACCACGCCCACCAGAACGCCCAGAATGGGGTTGGTCATGGTGACGAACAGATTCTGAAAGACGGCGCTCTCCCGCAGGGGAGCAACGCCGGTATCCATCAGGCTCATGCCGGTAAACAAAATGCCGAAGCCCAGCATGATCTGGCCGATATTCTTCTTTTTGGCATTGCGCAGGAACACATAAAAAATGCAGCCAATAAACGCCACCACGGGGGCAAAGGTCTTGGGCTGGATCAAGGTCAGCCACAGGCTGTCGCCTGAGATATCCGCCATGCGGATCAACTGACCTGTTACCGTAGTACCAATATTTGCACCCATGATCACGCCTACCGACTGCGTCAGTGTCATGATACCGGAGTTGACCAGACCGACACAAATAACCACCGTACCAGCCGACGACTGGATGACGCCGGTGATCAGTGTGCCGAAGATCACGCCTTTGATGGTAGAGGAGGTAAGCTTTTGCAATACGCCCTGCATCTTGCCGCCTGCCAGCTTTTCCAGACCGGCACCCATGATGGACATGCCGTACAGGAACAGCGCAACGCCGCCCAGCAGAGAGGTAATGTGTGTGATATCCATAACGATACTCCTAATATGAAACTTCCCTTTTTATCCTTTACAGCACACAGCCGCCGGAACAGGGCACGCGCAACGCCTGCCCTGTTCCGGAAGCCGCTTACTTTTATTATACCATCAAAGGGGGCGTCTCAACAAGGTTTATTTTACAGGAAAGTTACTTTTTTTACACATTCTGCAACATATTTCCGGGCGGCAAACAAAAAGATTTCCGTTATTTTACATACATTTTACATTCAGCTTTCCCAGATGCGATACGCCGCCGCTTACCCGGCCAGCTCTTCCATGGCCTCCCGCACTGTGTCGGCCGAAAACAGGAACACACCACTGCCGGTGTATACCTCCACATGACTGCCCACATAACGCAACTCAAAATCCTTCATGGTGTTTCCCTCCTGTGTTTCTGTTTTGTTCCGGGGCTTTCCCGGTGAACACAGTATCGCATAATTCAGATACCATAAAAAGGACTTTCAAACGTTTTTGCGGATTTTTGCGTAAAAAACAGCGTATGCTCCCCAGTCTGCTCACGCTGTACACGGCCATTTTCCTCGGAGATCAGGTCTTTGGCAGTCCCCGCAGCGCCGCATTTCCGCAGGAAACAGGCGCTGGAGCTGCCGTTTTCCGTCACGAGCCCCTCCTGTGAAAATGGGATAGCGGAGCGTCCGCAGACGCTCCGCTATCCCGAAATTAAAAATAAATTTTCCGCTGATAATGGCTATAGCAAAGCGGAAGCCCTTCCAAATCATCCTGCTGTGCAAAGCATTATTCTGCCGCGTCCGTCACACGGACGGGGTAGCCTGTCCGCACACAGCGCACCGCGTAGCGGGAACCGCCGCCGGAGGTGCAGGTGAACAGGGTCAGATCCCAGTTGTCCGTCTCGGTAGCGGTGGTCATCTCCTCGATCTGGGTGGGGCGCAAAGTCTCCACGCTCTCCACCTCATAGCTCCAGCGCAGACCGTCTGCATCCGTAAAATAGACCGAACTGCCGATGGCCAGCCACTTGATGGGGCTGAAGTGCATTGCGTAGTTGTGGCCGCAGATCACAAGATCATCGCCATAGGTGGTGCCGCTGTACCGCCCGGGGGCGATCTTCAGCCCGGCGTAGCTCCACTGCGCCATCACCGGCAGCTCCCGTTCTACCGCCGGGATGGAAAGCACCCCGATGTAGTCCCGCCCTTCCACCTCCACGGTGGTCATCTCCTGCGTCGGGTCCAGCACCGGCTGCGGGGCTGCAGTCTCGTTTTCCTGCTGGTGCTCCGTAATGGTCTTTTGCATGGTCTGCTCCAGCTCGCCCAATACTTCCTGCGAAGCCTTTTCTGCCCGGGCGGCATCCCACCGGTTGTAGCCCAGCAACCCGGCGGCGCATAAGATCAGCACCGCGCCCAGCACCATGCACAGCCTGCCGATTTTCCGTTTCATTGCATTCCGTCCTTTATATATAATAGTATCGTCTACTTCAGTATACCATTCCCCGCTCCGGTTTACAACCGTTCTTGCGGTCGTTTTTTATCGGGCAGCAGCGCGCAGACCAGTCGCACCATCTGCCCGGTCAGGGGCAGCCACACCAGCGCGCACAGTACGTTGAATAAGGTGTGTGCGTTGGCGATCTGCCGGGCGATCACGGCGCACTCCACCCCTGCGGGCGAGCACAGCCGCACCAGCGCCGCAAAGGGCTGCAGCAGTGCGCAATACACCGCCGCTCCGCTCAGGTTAAAAATGGCGTGGGCTGCCGCCACCCGCTTGGCGTCTCTTCCCTGCCCGATGGCGGCAAGCACCGCCGTGATGGTGGTGCCGATGTTATCCCCCAGCAAAATGGGAATGGCCGCCGTCAGCCCCAGCAGGCTGTGCACGCCGTCTGCCCCGGGCTGCGCCGCCATGCTTTGCAGCAGCGCCACTGTGGCAGAGCTGCTTTGCACCGTTAAGGTCATGCAGACGCCCGCCAGCAGCCCGTGCATGGGACTTTGCTGCACCCGGGCAAGCTCCAGCCGGAGCAGAGGGCTTTGCAGCAGCGGTTCCATGGCGCTGCGCATCACAGTGACGCCTTCGAACAGCAGCCCAAAGCCGAACACTGCCTCGCCCACGCAGCGGCCCCGCCAGCCCTTGCAGGCCAGACAGAGCAGCACCCCGCCAAACAGCAGCAGATACCGCCAGCTTTCCACCCGGAACGCCAGCAACTGTGCTGTGACCGTTGTGCCGATATTCGCTCCGAACACCACCGGCACCGCCTGCCGCAGCTGCAACAGCCCCGCCGCCAGAAAGGCAATCACCATGACCGTGACCGCCGAGCTGCTTTGCAGCACCGCCGTGACCGCAGCCCCGCTCAGCAGCCCTGCCGCCGGGTTTGCGGTGCACCGCGCCAGCAAGCTGCGCAGCCGTCTGCCCGCCCCCTGTTGTACTGCCCTGCACAGGCTGTCCGTTCCATATAAAAACAGCGCCAATCCGCCGAATACCTGTAACAACACTTGGAATCCCTGCTCCATCCGCACCCTCCGTTTCTGCCTGTCCTTTATTTCTATGCAGCGAGAGCCGGTTTGCGCATTGACAAAGCCTACAAGTTTTTTGTGAATTTTTGTTTAATATTTCCCCATTCTCTTGCAATCCGGCTGCAAAAGGAATATTCTTATCAAGCGTTAATACTTAACAGCTGTTAAGTATTTGAAAAATGCAAACGAGGAGGGACTGTCGTGTCCGAGCCAAGCACCCCCAGCTTTCAGGGGATGTGCCACTATATCGGGCAGCTGAGCAAGGCATCCAAGGCCGGGATGCGGGCGGCGCTGGCCGATTGCCCCAAATGCCACTTCAATATGCTGGAAGGCCTGCTGCACGCCATCAACTGTCACGGAAAGGACGGTGCCATTTATGTCTCCGACCTTGCCCGGGAGATTCGTCAGCCGCTGCCGGCGGTCTCGCGCGGGCTGCGGCTCATGGAGCAGGACGGCACCGTGGTGCGGGAACCGGACCCCGCCGACCGCCGCAAAACGCTGGTGCGCATCACCCCCAAGGGGTACGGTCTGTGCCACCAGTGTGAGCAGGCTCTGCGCGACTACTTTGCCAGCGTGCTGGCACGGTTAGAGCCGGAGCAGGTAGCCCAGATGGACGCGCTGCGCGGCGCGCTGATGGATGCCATTCTTGCGGAAAATGCCGCGCGCAACATTGACCCGAAGGGAGAAACGAACCATGACAAAGATCTTTAAGCAGCTGGCCCGGCACTGGGCGGTCTGCCTTGTGGTGTTCGCACTGCTGTTCGTGCAGGCGTACTGCGACCTTGCCCTGCCGGACTACACCAGCAAGATCGTGGACACCGGCATCCAGCAGGGCGGCATTGAAAGCCCCCTGCCCCAGACGGTGCGCCAGAGTACGCTGGACGCGCTGAGCCTGCTGATGAGCGAGGAAGATGCGCAGAAGCTGCAAAACGCCTACCAGTACTACCTGCAGGACGATGGCGTGTTGCAGCTGCGCTCCGACCTGACCGAGGACGAGCGCACCGCACTGGAAGAGGCCGTGACCACCCCGGACATCGTGCTGTATATGGCTGCCGCACAGGCCGCCAACACCCCCGCCGGGCAGAACAGCATGGGCATGACCGGCCTTGCCGAGACGCCCTCTGCCGCTGCGGACGCGGACACTGAGACCGTCACCCCTACGGCAGCGGATCTGGACACTGTTTGCAGCCAGTTTGCCGCCATGAGCCAGATGCCCGGCTTTGACCGCAGTATGCTGCAAAAGCAGCTGGACGGTGCCATGAGCCAGCTGGACAGCACCCTGCTGGAAAACCTGAAAAGCCAGTCTTTGCTGCTGGTGCAGCTGGAATACGAGGCGCAGGGCGTTGCGCAGGATGTGCAGATGGGTTACCTCTTCCGGGTGGGCGGCCAGATGCTGGCGCTCACCCTGCTGATGGTAGCCGTGGCTGTGGCCGTTGGCTTCCTTGCCTCCCGGGTATCCGCCGCCATCGGCCGCGACCTGCGCCAGGAGACCTTCTCCAGCGTTATCGGCTTCTCCAATGCGGAGATCGAGAATTTTTCCACCGCCTCTCTCATCACCCGCACCACCAACGATATCCAGCAGGTGCAGTTCGTCTGCGTCATCCTGCTGCGCATGGTGGCCTACGCGCCCATTCTGGGCATTGGCGGCGTGCTGCATGTTGTAGGCAGCAGCAGCGGCCTTTCCTGGATCGTGGTGCTGGATGTGGCTCTGCTTTTGTTGCTGCTGATCTTCCTGATGAGCGTTGCCATGCCCAAATTCAAGGTGATGCAGCAGCTGGTGGACCGGCTGAATCTGGTCAGCCGCGAAATTTTGACCGGCATCATGCCGGTGCGCGCCTTCAGCCGCGAAAAGTTTGAGGAGCAGCGCTTTGACAAGGCCAACCGGGAGCTGATGGGCACCCAGCTGTTCACCAACCGCGCTATGGTGGCTATGATGCCCTTTATGACCCTGATCATGAACGGCACCAGCCTGCTCATCGTCTGGTTCGGCGGCAAGGCCATGGATGCCGGCACTATGCAGGTGGGCGAAATGATTGCCTTTATCACCTACACCATGCAGATCGTCATGTCCTTCCTGATGCTGGCCATGGTGGCCGTCATGCTGCCCCGCGCCGGTGTGGCTGCGGATCGTATTGACGAGGTCATCCGCACCAAAGCCTCCATTCACGACCCGGACGAAGCCATCGCAAAGGCCGCACAGGCGCACACCGACTGGCAGGGCGTGGTGCAGTTCGAGGATGTGAGCTTCCGTTACCCCGGTGCGGACAGCGATGCGCTGGAGCACATCAGCTTTACCGCAAAGCCCGGCGAGACCACCGCCATCATCGGCTCCACCGGCTGCGGCAAATCCACCCTGCTCAACCTGATCCCCCGCTTTTACGATGTGACCGGCGGCAAGGTGACCGTGGACGGCATTGACGTGCGCGAGATGCCGCAGGCACAGCTGCACAACCTGCTGGGCTATGTGCCCCAGAAGGGTGTGCTGTTCAGCGGCACCATTGACAGCAATCTGAAATTCGGCGGCGAGGATATCACCGACGCACAGGTGCACAAAGCCGCCGCCATTGCACAGGCCACAGATTTTATCGAGGCAAAGCCCGAGGGCTACCAAAGCCCCATTGCACAGGGCGGCTCCAACGTATCCGGCGGCCAGAAGCAGCGGCTTTCCATTGCCCGGGCAATTGCCAAGGACCCCAAGGTCTATCTGTTTGACGACAGCTTCTCGGCGCTGGACTACAAGACCGATGTAACGCTGCGCCGCGCTTTGAAGGCACAGACCGACAACGCCACTGTGATCATTGTGGCACAGCGCATTTCCACCGTGCTGCACGCAAACCAGATCCTTGTACTGGATGAAGGCAGGCTGGTGGGCAAGGGTACCCACGCCCAGCTGATGGTCAGCTGCCCGGAATATCAGGAGATCGCCCGCAGCCAGCTGAGCCAGAAGGAGCTGGCGCTGGATACCCTGAATACAGAAAAGGAGGGTGAGTGATATGCCCAGACCCGGACGTCCCACCACCGAGCGCGCCAAAAACTTTAAAGGCACGCTGCGGCAGCTCATCCGCACCATGAGCCACTACAAGCTGCCCCTTACGGCAGCCATGCTGTTTGCTGTTCTGTCCACCATCTTCAACATTGCAGGCCCTAAGGTGCTGGCAAAAGCCACCACCGCCCTTGCCACCGGCTGGATCGCCCGGCTGCGCGGCACCGGCAGCATCGATTTTGTGTATATCGGCCGCATTCTGCTGTTTTTGCTGGGAATGTACCTGCTGAGCAGCGCCTTCAGCTTTATTCAGGGCTGGCTGATGACCGGCCTTTCCCAGAAGGTCTGCTACGACTTCCGCCGCCAGATCAGTGAAAAGATCAACCGCCTGCCGCTGGCGTACTTTGAAAAGCGCACCGTGGGCGAGGTGCTCTCCCGCATCACCAACGATGTGGACACACTGGGCCAGAGCTTGAACCAGAGCATCACCCAGCTGATCACCAGCGTGACCACCATGATCGGTGTGCTGGTGATGATGTTTTCCATCAGCCCCCGCATGACCCTGATTGCCCTGCTGATCTTACCGGTATCGCTGGCGCTGGTGCTGGTGGTGGTCAAGTTCAGCCAGAAGTACTTCAAGGCACAGCAGGCTACGCTGGGCGTGGTCAACGGTCAGGTCGAGGAGATCTACGCCGGCCACAATGTGGTCAAGGCGTTTAACCGCGAAGCCGTGGTACTGGCAGACTTCAACGCCGCCAACGATAAGCTGTACGAATCCGCATGGAAAAGCCAGTTCCTCTCGGGCCTTATGATGCCCATCATGAACTTTGTGGGCAACTTGGGCTATGTGGCAGTGGCCATCGTGGGCAGCATTTTTGCTGCAAACGGTGTTATCACCATTGGTGATATTCAGGCTTTTATCCAGTATGTCAAAAACTTTACCCAGCCCATCCAGCAGCTTTCGCAGGTGTCCAATATGCTGCAAAGCATGGCTGCTGCTGCCGAGCGCGTGTTCGAGTTTTTGAACGAGCCGGAGGAGGCGCAGTTGGCCGACCCTGCCCGCCGCGCCGACCCCGCCGACATTGACGGACAGGTCACCTTTGACCATGTGCGCTTCGGCTACACCCCGGACAAGACCGTCATCCACGACTTCAGCTGCACGGTGCAGCCCGGCCAGAAGGTAGCCATCGTGGGTCCCACCGGTGCGGGCAAGACCACCATGGTCAAGCTGCTGATGCGCTTTTACGATGTGGACGCCGGTTCTATCACCCTGAACGGCCACAATGTGCGGGACTTTGACCGCAGCGCCTTGCGCGAAGGCTTTGGCATGGTGCTGCAGGACGCCTGGCTGTTCGATGGCACGATTGCCGAAAACATCGCCTACGGCTGCCCCGAGGCAACGCGCGACGAAATTGTGGCCGCGGCTCGTGCCGCGCAGGTCGACTTCTTTGTGCGCACTATGCCGCAGGGCTACGACACGCTGCTGACCAACAACGGCGCGAACCTCTCGCAGGGCCAGCGCCAGCTCATCGCCATCGCCCGCGCGGCGGTCGCCGACCCGCCGGTGATGATCCTCGACGAGGCGACCAGCTCCATCGACACGCGCACTGAGGCCATCGTGCAACGCGGCATGGATCAGCTGATGGAGGGCCGCACGGTGTTCGTCATCGCGCACCGCCTGTCCACCGTCAAGAACTCCGACGTTATCATGGTCCTCGAC
>OHKH01000835.1_pt1 | contig 10690 bp, 6 predicted proteins | sample 1568831 | NCBI WGS metagenome assembly OHKH01 (sample SAMEA3879581, study PRJEB24766) | human gut metagenome | biome: human-associated habitat; feature: feces | place: USA | collected 1985/1987
CGCACCGCCGCCCCGATTCGCCGTGATGACGGTTCCGTGCTTCGTTTTGACGGCAATGCCGTCGTCATCATCGACAAGGACAACAACCCGCGCGGCACCCGTATTTTCGGGCCGGTCGCTCGTGAACTCCGTGAAAAGAAGTTCATGAAGATTGTTTCCCTTGCTCCGGAAGTGCTCTAACCGAGACGCCTCAGGATTTTGGACGCCATCCTCCGAAAAGGAGGATGGCGTTTTTTATTGTCCCCGTTTTTCTGATAAGTTTTCATTACGGTGTGCTTCCCATATAGGGAGAAGGTTGCCGGAGCGCAGCCCTTGCCTGGCGCACGAGGCCGGCAAATCCGGAATAGGTTAATGAAGGGGGAATTCCGGTTGTTGAAATGTCCGCTTGTTTTCCTGGACTGCCGTTTTTCAGGGATATGCTTTTCCATGACGTTGAACGCATGTTTGAGTTGCTGGGATATCCGGAGGAAGGAGGAAACGTATTTATCCGGAAGAGACGGAGAAACGGCCTTCTTGCCGGATTTTTCCGATCCGGTTTTGAGGCGGTTCCTAATGGTGGCTCTTTATAGAATAAGTTACCGGGAAGGGGGGATTCGTTGCCGGGAGCCGTTCCATGAGATACGGAAGCGGGCAGGGGCTTCCTGTCCCGTCAGAGCGTGGGGTTGAAGTGCAGGGAATAGGGGCAGATAATGGAAGGGACGGACAGATGGAGGAACCGCCTTCCGAATGCCAGGTAAGGGGAAGAAAGGAGGCAGGAGGCCGGGATACCGTGAAGCCTGGCGCAGGAATTAAGCTTCGTTAATGCCTGTGCGGTTCGGTACGGGGTTTTCCCAGTTGCTGGGAGGAACCGCAGGCCGGGCAACGGAACCAGCGGAAGAGGAATATATGCAGTGCCGTGGCGAATACGTAGCCGAACAGGGGAATGTGGTGGGCGGCCTTATTGCGGGTGTATTTTTTAAAGGAAAAGACATGGGCCCTGCACACGCTGCATTTCCGGGGAAGCGCCAGGGAAAGATAGAGAACCAGCGCCAGAATCCAGGGGCCGAAGCAGAGGCTGATTAACGGCCAGCCTCGTTCTCCATTGAGAAGCACAAGGGTGGTGACCGAAATGGAGAAGAGGATGCAGATGAACAGGAGCAGGACGATAACAGCTCCCATCCATGTCCGGAAGGAGGTCATGTGCTTGATGCCTTTTTTGCGAAGGTAGGTTTTCGGCTCCTTGTGGGTGTGAACATGTTTTGCGGGCTGGTAGCTGTGTTCTTCCTGCAGCCTGGCCTTGGCGGAGAGATGTTTTGGAGGTCCGTCCGTATGGGAACGTCCACGTTCCCTTCTGTTTTCTAAAGAATCAGTAATCGGAGGGTCAACGGGAGTGGCAAGGGGGAGGCCGTCGCCCTCATGGATGGGAAGAAGCTCCGGTTCCGGCGCAGTAGGAGAGGAAAGAGCCTGATTCACCCATTCCCTGAAAACGGGAGCGGAAGGAATTTCCGTCTGCAGTTTCAGCATCCGTTTTGCCTGGTGAAGTTCAGGCAAAACGGTGGAGGGGTCCGCGGAAGCGAATTGTTCAAGAGTACGTATGCCCACCGCTTCAAGCAATTCAATGAATTGCTCGCGGCCGGCAAAGTACTTTTGAATATTATTCATTCCCGGAATGATAGATGGTTAGGAAAGGGAATCAAGCATCCCTTTTAACTGGGATTGTTTTGCCTCCCAGTCCGCCAGACGGGCTTTTTCCTGGTTTACGACTTCCGCCGGAGCTCTTTCCACAAAGCCCGCATTACTCAGTTTGGCCGCGGATTTGGCGATTTCCCTGGCTATTTTGTCCAGTTCCCTGCCCAGGCGTTCCTTTTCCGCTTCCACGTCAATAAGGCCTTCCAGGGGCAGGAAGAGTTCCCCAAGCGGCGTGAGGGCCGCAGGCGTTCCCTTGGGGGAGGAGTAGGCTGCGTCCCGGATGACGGATTTGGCGTTCGCCAAAATGGCCAGGCGGGAGAGGATATCCTGGGGTACGTCGTGGGGAGTTTTCAGGATGAAGCTGACGTTTTTATTGTTGGAAAGGTCGTATTCCGCTTTCAGGTTGCGGGCCTTGTTGGCCGTTTCGTAAAGGGCTGCGGCCTGGGTATTCGCCAGGGTGATGCGGCTTTCATCAAGTCCCGCCAGGAGGTTTTCGGCAGAGGGGAGAGGAGTGCGCATGAGCGGCAGGCCGCCGTTGCTTTCCGCAAAGCCCAGGGAGGCCCAGAGTTCTTCCGTGATATGAGGCATGACCGGATGCAGAAGGGCCAGGTAGTGCCTGAGCACCGTGTCCATCGTGGTGAGCGTGGCTGCCCGTGCCGCTGGGTCCGCCCCGTCCTTCAGGTCACCCTTGACGGCTTCCAGGAAGCGGTCGCAGTATTCGTTCCAGAAGAATTGGTACAGGGTTTGGATGAGGGAGTTGAATTCGTAGTCCGCCAGCGCTTTTTCTACATCTGCATGCAGTTGCTTGAGCCTGGAGATAATGGAGATATGTACGGATGAGTAGTGAGGGGCCGTTTCTCCCCTGGCATCTCCCTGCATCAGCCGGAAGCGCGTGGCATTGTACAGCTTGTTGGCAAAGTTACGGCCTTCGCTGATCTGGTTTTCATCAAAGCGCACGTCCGTTCCTGTGGGGGCGATGCGCATGAGTCCGAAGCGTAGACCGTCCGCTCCGTAGTTGGCGATCAGGTCCAGAGGATCCGGGGAGTTGCCCAGGGATTTGCTCATTTTACGCCCGATTTTGTCACGGATGATAGACGTGAAAAAGACGTTGCTGAACGGTTTGTCATGCTGGAAACGGTATCCGGCCATAATCATGCGCGCCACCCAGAAGAAGATGATGTCCGGTCCCGTGACAAGATCCGTAGTGGGATAGAATTTGGCGCGGGTTTCCTCATCCATGGTGGAGAAAGGCCACAGCCAGGAGGAGAACCATGTGTCCATTACGTCGTTGTCCTGAATCCAGTTGTCCGGGTCCTGGGGAGGTTCGGTTCCCACGTAGAGGAAGCCCTGTTCCAGTGCGGAGGCATCCAGCGCCGGGGCGTTCCTGAGTTCTTCCGCCTTGTCTTTGCGGTACCAGACCGGGATGCGATGGCCCCACCAGAGCTGTCGGGAGATGCACCAGTCCTGAATGTTTTCCAGCCAGTGGGCGTAGGTTTTCGCCCAGCGCGCGGGGCGAAAAGTGATGTCCCCTCCCGCTACGGCGTCCGCGGCTTCTTTCACGCAGGGGTATTTGAGGAACCACTGCATGGAGAGGCGCGGTTCAATCGGGACATTGGCGCGTTCGGAGAACCCGACTTTGTTATCATAGTCTTCAATGTTGACCATGAGGCCGGAGGTTTCCAGCATTTCCACGGATTTGCGGCGTGCGTCAAAGCGGTCCATGCCGTGGAGTTCGGGCACTTCCGGGCAGTTGATATGACCGTCGGGGGTAAGGATGTCGATAATTTCCAGGTTGAATTTCCGGCCTATTTCAAAGTCGGCCTTGTCATGGGCCGGAGTGATTTTCAGAGCGCCCGTGCCGAATTCTATTTCTACATATTCATCTCCGATGATAGGAATGGGGGTGGGATTGAGCGGGCGCATGACGTTTTTCCCGATGAGGTGGGCGTACCGAGGATCCTTCGGGTTGACGGCCACAGCCACGTCCGCCATGATGGTTTCCGGGCGGGTGGTGGCTACATGGAGGGCTCCGGACCCGTCTTCCAGTTTGTAAAGAACGGTGTAGAGCTTGCTTTTCTGCTCAGTCATGATGACTTCTTCATCAGAGAGGGCCGTGAGGGATACAGGACACCAGTTGACCATGCGGCGGCCCCGGTAGATGAGTCCTTCCTTAAAGAGTTCAATGAAGACCTGTCCAACGGCTTTGGTGTATTCCTCATCCATCGTGAAGCGTTCGCGGTCCCAGTCGCAGGAACAACCCAGCTTATGGAGCTGGTTGATGATGATGCCTCCGTGTTTTTCTTTCCATTCCCAGACTTTTTCCAGGAAGGCTTCTCGGCCCAGATCGTGGCGGCTCCGGCCCGTTGTCTGTTTGAGGTCTTTTTCCACCCTTACCTGCGTGGCGATTCCGGCATGGTCTGTTCCGGGCAGCCAGAGGGCTTCATATCCTTTTTGGCGCGCGCGGCGCACCAGGATGTCCTGGATGGTGTTGTTCAGTACATGGCCCAGATGCAGCACTCCCGTGACGTTGGGGGGAGGGATGACGACAGAGTAGGCAGGCTTTTCAGAAGCCGGGTCAGCCTTGAAACAACCTTCTTCAATCCAGCGGGATTGCCATTTTTCTTCCACCAGGGAGGGATCGTATGCTTTGGGCAGATCAGACATGGGCAAAAGGGTAGCATAAAGTTTTTTTCTTTCAATCCCTACCTGTCCGGGAGAGGGTGGAAAGATGGCTCTTTTTCCCCGGAATAATGTGATGAAAAAGCCGCCGGGTTCCTGATGGAGCCCGGCGGCTGGAACGGAGTTTTTCCTGTTTTTTTATTTGACCGTCACAGTTGTCTGAGCCGGCTTGAGTCCGTTGGAGATGACTTGGAGCGTCACTTTTCCGGATTCTCCCTTGCGGGAGCGCAGAATGACCTGGGCAAGACCATTGAAGGCCTTGATTTTCATGATTTTCTTGTTTTCCGGATTCGCCATGGTGGTGAAGTCCGTGGGATCACCGTTGCAGATGCCGGCGATGTCCGCGGGGCCGCTTACCTTGAAGGTGAGCTGGTTTTTGCTTCGGGGCACCATACGGCCCTGGGCGTCGCGGACGGCTACGGTGACATAAGACAGGTCATAGCCGTCTCCCTTGATTTCATTGCGGTCCGGCTTGAGGGTGAGCGCCGCAGGTTTTCCGGTAGTGGTTACCGTGTCCGTAGCCCAGATTTTACCGTCCTTTTTGGCGACTACTTTGAGGGTGCCGGGCGTGTATTTAACGTCTTCCCACACGAGGCGGTAGCGGTCCTTTTCCCCAGTGCCCTTTTTGCGGACGCCCTGGGATTTCCCATTCAGGAAGAGTTCCGCTTCATCCCCGCTAGTGTAGACATGCACGGGCGTTACCTGCCCCTTGCGTTCCGGCCAGTTCCAGTGCGGCAGGATGTGCGCCATCTTGAGATCCGGCCTCCAGTGGGCCTGGTAGATGTAGAAGCGGTCCTTTTTGAAGCCGCACAGGTCCACGATGCCGAAGTAGGAGCTGCGGGAGGGGGCGCGGTCTCCCAGTTTTTTGAGTTCCGCCATCAGCTTTTCGCGTTCCGGCCCTTCCGGCACGTTCAGGGCGTTGGTGGCGTCCAGATTGTACGGGGTGGGTTCCCCAATGTAGTCAAAGCCCGTCCATACATATTCTCCCGCGCTGTTGGGATTGTCTTCCTGAGCGGCGAATTCCACATCCGGACGGTTGGCCCAGCCGGGGGCGTACAGGTCATAGGAACTGACCTGGTAGAGGTAGAATCCCTTGCCTTTGTTCCAGTCCACGGGGAAGAAGTATTCTCCGCGGGAGCTGACACAGGAGGCGGTTTCCGCACCATAGAACGGCTGGTGGGGGCGGTCCTTGGCGAAGTCCTTGTAGGCCCAGGGCTTGTAGTTGTAGCCGTAAACATCCAGGGTGTCCCCAAAGCCGTTGCGTGCGGCATTGGCGTTGTTGCAGCCGGAAGTCACTTTACGCGTGGGGTCTTCCCGGTGGAAAAGATCCGTCAGGGTTTGGGAGATATGGTGCAGATTTTTCATTCCCTGTTCCGGAACTTCATTTCCCGAACTCCATGCAATGACACAGGGGTGGTTGCGGTCCCGGTGGCAGAGGTTAACCACGTCCCGTTCATGCCATTCGTTAAAGGATTCGTTGTTGACGCCTTCTTTGGAGCATTGCCATACGTCGAAAAGTTCGTCAATGACCAGGATGCCCATTTTATCGCACAGGTCCAGCACTTCCGGCGCAGGCGGGTTGTGGGATGTGCGGATGGAGTTGACGCCGAATTCCTTCAGGATTTCAATCTGGCGTTCATAGCCTCGCGTGTGGGCGGCGGAGCCGAGCGGTCCCAGGTCATGGTGCTGGCAAACGCCCTTGAGCTGCACGCGCTCCCCGTTAAGGTAGAATCCCGTGGGTTTCCATTCAACGGTTCTTACGCCGAAGTTGGTGAATTTTTGGTCTATGACTTTGTCTCCCATCCTGACCGTGGTTTTCATCTTATACAGATGGGGAGCGTTTAGGGTCCACAGAGTGGGGTTTTTGAGCGTCAGCGTGCTGGTTATTTTGCCCTTTTCCCCGGCGGGAATTTCTTCCCCTTTGGTGGTTGTGGAGGCTACGATTTTATCTCCGTCCAGGATTTCTTCAGTAACAGTGGGGATGACGGCTTTGTCCGTGGTGTTTTTCACCGTGGTGTCCACTTCCACCTTGGCGGCGGATTTGGTGATTTCCGGAGTTTTGACGAAAACGCCCCAGTGTTCGATGTGCACAGGGTTGGATTCCGTGAGCCACACATGGCGGTAGATGCCGCCGCCCGGATACCAGCGGGAGGTGCTGGGTGGATTGTCCACTCTGACGGCAATGGTATTTTGCTGTCCGAATTTCAGGAAGGGCGTGATGTCCACGCGGAAGGAGCTGTAACCGTATTTCCATTCGCCGGCCAGGTGCCCGTTCACATAGATTTTGGGGCGGGACATAACGCCGTCAAAGTCCAGATAGAATTGGTTGCCCTTGGCGTCCGCCGGGATTTCCAGCGTTTTGCGGTACCAGCCAATTCCGACCCAGGGGAGTTTTCCGGTTCTGTTTTCAATTTCCATCCGGAAGGGGCCTTCCACGCCCCAGTCGTGCGGCAGGTTCAAGGAACGCCAGTTTTTGTCGTTGAAAGAGGGACTGGAGGGATTGTCCGCCTTACTGGTTCCGGCGGCGGCCTGAGGGCGGATAATTTTCCCCTTGTCGTTTTTAAAGGTGATTTCACGGATGCTGGCCCAGTTGCTCTGGTTGTTGCCCGTGACGGTGATGCGGAAGTATCGCGGTTTGCCGGTTTTGTTTTCTACCGTGTCTTCCTTGGAGTCGTTTTGCCCGGAAGTTTTGTCTTCAATAGTTGCCCAGCGTTTTCCGTCACCGGAGCCTTCCAGCTTGAAAAGATGGTTGCTTTGTTTTTCCCACAGGATGTTAACGGTTTTTACATCTACGGGGCGTCCCATGTCCACGGTGATTTTTTCTCCGCTTTTGCCACTAGAGGCACACCAGCGGGTGGACTTGTCCCCGTCCACGGCATTGTCCGCCGGATTGCCGGATTCTTCACTGGTGGCAGTGGCGAATCCCATGGCTTTTCCCGGTTCCGGTTGCGTACTGCCATCCGGCATTTTCCCGAAACGGGCGAATTTCCAGTTCCAATCCAGGCTCTCCGTTTTGGTTGCATTCAGAGGCGCCGCCATGAGGCTGGCGATGCTGAACGCAGTAATGCAGAGGGTCGTGCGTGTAATATTGGTGAACATATCTGTGATATTACGACTGGAAATCTGCCATCTTGCAAGATTTTTATTCAGCAGGATACGGTTTCTGCCCGGATTACGTCAGCAGGGTTCCACGCGTCAGGCGGGATGACTTGCGGCCGCCGTCCAGTTATGTATGAAGGCGTCTTCCGGAGATATGGGCGAGAGGAAGATGCCCCGGCAGGAGAAGGAAAGCGGACGGAACGGTTGGCGGAAAGAAAAACAGGGGGAATGAAAGAGAGAACGCCGGACCGGCCTTGTTGAATGGGCCGGTCCGGCAATGGGGAAAGGAGAAGAATCAGATGTATATTTTGACGATGGCTTTTTTCCGGAGGCGTTCCACCCATTTTTTATAACGTTCATTGCTGCGCTTGTTGCGCGCCATGATGTCAATCTGCTCCTTGATGGCGGAGAGGGGGGGCGGCGGCGCCAGTTCCTTTTTCTCCACCAATACGATGGTGAAGCCGGTGGAGTCCACCAACGGTCCGATGATTTCGCCGGGCTGTGCGCCAAAGATGATGGCGGCGGATTCCGGGGAGAGCGTGGAGCGTTCCGTGACGGGCCAGTCACCGCCTTTTTCCGCATATAGATCCTTGGAGTAGCGTTTGGCCATTTCCTCAAAGGTGGCGTTTTTGGATTTGATTTCCTTGGCGATGAGTTCCGCTAGGTTCAGCTGTACTTCCGGCGTGGAGGCGGAGTCATCCCCTAGCATGGGAATGAAGATTTTCTTGAATTTGATTTTGTCTTTGGTCAGGTCCCGGTATTGTTCTTTGGTAGATTCGTATTCCTGCTGTATTTCCTCCGGAGTAGGCGGTATTTCCTGGTCGTATTTGGAAGCCCGCATGATTTGAACCTGGAGCTGTTTTTTCGTCATTTCCCGGAAAGCGCGGATGGTCATGCCGGAGAGGCTCAGGTTTTTCAGGAAGGCGGAACGATCTCCGTTAAAGGTGGTCAGGATGGTGCGGTTGACTTCCTGGTCAATGAGAGAGTCCCTAATGACGCCGCCCATGCCTTCAAATTCATTGCGGAGCAGTTCTCGCTCCACCAGGTCTTCAATGATGTTTTTTTTCGCCAGGGCCAGTTGCTTGTAGAATTCGGGCCCCTGTTTGGGATACTGGGCCGCGAGCTGTGCTCCGATGGGCATGAGACGCACGCTGACCTCATTGGCCGTGATGGGACGGCCGTTGACTGTGGCGGCAATCCGGTTGACGATCCGCTGGGGCTGAACACGGGATGCCGGCGCTTCGTTCGGAGAGATGCGCTTGGATTCGTCTGGCCGCACCGTTTCCCTGCCTTCATCCCCGTGAAGCTGGACGGCTCGTGGAAGGGAGGCCCGTGAATCCACGATGCTTTGCCCCTGTGCGGACAGGGGCATGGTACAGATGAGAAGCGCCTGGATGTGGGTCCTGATATTCATGGGGGGAGAGAAGAGTATTTTTAATGCCTCCGGCATGATAGGGGACAGTCCTGCAAAGACAATCTATTTCTGGGTATGTATGGATGCTGCCCGGCATGGGCGGGATGCCGGTTCCTGCACTTTTGCTGACTGTGGATGTGCTTGGTCATCGCCGTTTTTCCCTGTACAGTATGCGGCGATGCATGATTGCCGTTTATTGAGAGGAGTGCTCCGTTCCTCCCGTCCGGCCAATATTCCCACGCTGTTTACCAACGCGGCGGCGGCGTGGGCTTCCGTCCGTGGGGCGGAGCTGCCGCCTCTCGCCCTGTATGGGGGCGTAGTGCTGATGGGGCTGTGCTTTTATTTGTATGGCATGTGGGAGAATGACCGTGTGGACGCCAGGTGGGATGCCGCCCGTTATCCGGACCGCCCCGTGCCGTGCGGCGCGGTGAGCGTTTCCGTACTGAGGCTGTTGTCTTTGGCGGCCGGGTTGTCCGGCCTGGTGCTGAACATGGCGCTGGGCGGGGAATTTGCCGTGGGGGCTTTGCTGCTGATTGTGATTTCCCTGTATAATGTGTTCCATAAACTGTGGAGCGGCTCCATTGTTTTGATGGGGTTGTGCCGCGGGGTGTGGGTGCTGGCCGCCGGCCTGGCATTTGCCCGTTCGGGTGGAGAGTCCGTTCCTCCTCCGGCCTTGCTGTGGTATGCTTTCGGCCTGTTTTTGTTTACCTGCGTGATTTCCGCCGTAGCACGGCGTGAGGCGGGCAGGCCCCAGGTTCAAAGGGCTGTGACGGTGCTGCTTTCCGGCATGTGCCTGTTTGATGCGGTATGGCTCCTGAGTTTCGGTTCCCTGCTGTGGCTCGGTTCCGTCTTATTATGGGCGGGAACGCGGCTGCTGCAGAAGCTCGGCTGCCGGGCCACATAGGTTTGAGTTGAATTTACATGGGAAGTGTGCATGATCTAACGCGAGAAAGAGGGTTATGAATGAATTGATCATCAAGATAGGTCCGTTGTTCTGGGTTTTGAGCGTTCTGGCCGTTTATGCGCTGGCGGTTGTCGCTGAGCGGATTTTGTATTTTCACAGGATTCAAATTAATACTGGAGATTTTTTAAGAGGTATTTCCAAGCTGGTAAATGCCGGAAAGACGGATGAAGCCCGGCATGAGGCTTCCATTTTACCGGGACCTGCGGCCCGCGTGGTTTCTTCCGTGCTGGCTCATGCCGGATTGAGGCGTGAAGAACTACGGAGTGTGGCAGAGGATTCCGTTCAGATTGAAAAGAATATCCGCGGATTGCTGGTAGTGGCTACGGTGAGCCCGCTAGTCGGCGTGCTGGGGACGATCCAGGGGCTGGTGGGATTTTATTCCCAGCCGGGGGTTCTGGAAGGGAAGGCTCCCTCTCTTGCCATGTCGGATGCCGTTTACCAAGCCCTGCTTAGTTCCGCCCTGGGGCTGAGCATTGCTATTCCCGCTTATTTGTTTTATTCCTACCTGGCCTCCCGCTCCCGCCAGATTGTACATTCCCTGGAACGGGCCGGCACGGAGGCCGTTTGCCTGGTGTGTGATGCCCGGCAGAGGCGCGAGGCCGGAGAGAGCATGAACGGCCGGGGCTTGTGAGTGCAACAGAGAAGGAGGAAAGGCATGCAGATCAAGACCCGTTCAACATTGCCCGCCGGGGCGTTTTTCATTCAGGTGGTCGTCCTGCTGGATTTGGTTGTTCTTGTCTGCGTGCTGACGATCATGACTTCCCGCGTGGGAATGGCGTACGGGTATGAGGTAAAGGCTCCTTCTTCCCATTTTCTGATGAATATTGTGGGGGATGTTGAGTTTATTTCAGTTACGGCTGGGGGGG
>OHKH01000839.1_pt1 | contig 10657 bp, 9 predicted proteins | sample 1568831 | NCBI WGS metagenome assembly OHKH01 (sample SAMEA3879581, study PRJEB24766) | human gut metagenome | biome: human-associated habitat; feature: feces | place: USA | collected 1985/1987
TGCGCGTTTTGCTGGTCCAGTTTTTAAAAGGAAACCCGACCGGGGAGCTTGCCATCCTCGATAAACTCGAGCAGGTGACAGTACTGCGCCAGACCGAGCAGCTCGGCTTTACCTTTCGGATGAACGAGCAGCAAAAGCAGCACGCCGCCCAACACAAAGCCCATTGCGCCGCCGGAGAGCCATGCATTGACGCCGTTGGCGTAGCAGGCGGAAAGCATTTGCAGCGCCGACAGCCCCTGCGGCTGGATATCGGAAAACACGATGACCGTGCCGCAGACAAAGATAAGCCCCAGCACCAGCTTGAGGATGCGGGACAGCAGCTCCTCGCCCCGGGTGTACAAAACGGCCAGACAGCACACGGCTGCACCCAGCACAAAGCTGCCGCAGCCGAACAGCCCGAACAGCACATCATGGAGCACCCGCCATACGGAATCGCCCCGCACAAAGGCCAGCACCATCAGCAGCAGGCCGCCGAACAGGGTGCCAAGCCCTGCCGGAAGCCGCTGCTCTGCCTTTTTACGGCGGGCAGCAGTACGCCGTTTCGTTGATTTTCGTTTTTTCGTTGCCATTCTACTCTGTTCCCCAACTTCCCATAGACACAATAATTGATTCTATTATTGTACCACGCAAGGGCAAAAATGGCAAACCATAATGTTGTTTTTCTTGAGGAAAATGGAACGAACCCAGCCCCTCTCGTGAAAAGGCGTTTGGAGCGCTCCGCAAAGCGCGACAAACGCGAAATAAAAAATAATTTTTCCGCTGTTCCTGCGCAAAGCGAACGCGGAGCGCAGTTCAAATCGTCCGGCGGGGAGACGCAAGGCCTTACCCCCGTTCGATCTCCCCGTACAGCCACGCCAGCGCGTCCGAAAGACCGCCCAGCTCGTCGATGAGCTTTTCCTTTACGGCACGGCGTCCGTCCAGCACCGTGCCCATGTCCATGACCAGTTCCCCGGTGTGGAGCATCAGCTGGGTGTAGCGCTTTTCCGGCATGCCGCTGTGGGCGGCCACAAAGCCGGTGATGCGCTGCTGCATCTGCTCAAAGCAGTGCATGGTCTGCGGGACGCCTAAGATCAGCCCGGAGTGCCGCACCGGGTGCACCGTCATGGTGGCGGTGGGGACGATGAAGCTGTGCCGCGCGCTGACCGCCAGCGGGATGCCGATGGAGTGCCCGCCGCCCAGCACCAGCGTGGCGCTGGGCTTGGAGATGCTGGCGATCAGTTCTGCCAGCGCAAGGCCGGCCTCCACATCGCCGCCCACCGTGTTCAGCAGCACCAGCAGCCCCTCGATGCGGGGGTCCTCCTGCACCGCCACCAGCTGGGGGATGACGTGCTCGTACTTGGTGGTCTTTTGCCCCTGCGGCGCTTCGGTGTGCCCTTCGATCTGGCCGATGACGGTCAGGCAGTGGATGACATGACCGCCCCGGCTCAGGGTGACCGTGCCCAGATCCTCAATATCCTCTTTTTCCATCCGGTGCTGCTCTGCGGGGGTGTCTTTTGCCGTATCCATGCGCGTTCTCCTTCCGTAGCAGGGTCTTTGTGGGGTCAGTATCCCCCGGCTGCCGGGGAAGTATGCAGGAGAGCGAATACAAAAAACTTTGTGAATTTTTTGCTTTTTTACAAATAGGTATTTGACATTCGCCTTTCATGCTGTATACTTTAAATAATATAACAGGATAAAACGGAACATCTCTCTGCGCGCAAAGAAGCCCCTTGCATGGCGGCAGAAGCTGCAGCGCGTTGGGCAGAAAGGAGAATTTTGCTATGAACACCCCCCAGAAAGCATCGATCCCTGTGATCAAGCGTCTCCCCAAATATTACCGGTATCTGCGCTCCTTGCAGGCCGATGGCATTACCAGCATCTCCTCCCGGGAGCTGGCCTCTCAGATGGGCACCACCGCCTCGCAGGTGCGGCAGGACTTTAACTGCATCGGTGACGTGAACGGACGGCAGGGCATCGGCTACTCGGTGGAGAACCTGCTTTCCATTCTGGAAAGTCTGCTGTTCGGCAACGGCGACCGTCTGCCCACCATTCTGATCGGCTGCGGCCGCCTGGGCAAGGCTGTGAGCCGCTTTATCACCACCGACACCAACGGCTACAAGCTGATCGCGGCCTTTGACGTGGCCGAGAACGAGGTAGGCAAGGAGATCAGCGGTATCCGCATCCGGCACATTGACGAGCTGGAGGCCTTTTGCGAGGAAAACAAGCCCAAGGTGGCGGTGCTCTGTGTACCCCGTGATGGTGCACAGCAGGTCAGCGGACGGCTGGTGGATCTGGGCATCGAGGGCTTCTGGAACTTCTCCCACTATGACCTGTCGGTGTCGTACCCCAATGTGGTGGTGGAAAACGTCCATCTGGGCGACAGCCTGATGAGCTTGGGCTACCGTCTGCGCAATCAGGAGTGACGGCATGGCAAAATTGTATTTCCGCTACGGTGCCATGAACAGCGGCAAGAGCACGGCGCTGATGCAGGTGGCACACAACTACGAAGAGCAGGGCATGAAGGTGCTCATTTTGAAGCCGCAGGTGGATACTAAGGGCGGCGGAGAACTGGTGAGCCGTCTGGGCGTGCGCCGCAAGGCAGACCTGCTGATCCCGCCGGAGCTGGACGTGTTCGAAGCTGTGCAGGCGGCAAACGCTGCTTCCGGGCCGCTGGCCTGTGTGCTGTGCGACGAGAGCCAGTTCTTTACCCCGGAGCAGGCCGAGCAGCTGTTTATGATCACGGTAGATCTGAACATCCCGGTGATCTGCTACGGTCTGCGGGCAGATTTTTCCCTCAAGGGCTTCCCGGGCTCTACCCGTCTGCTGGAGCTGGCGCACACCATCGAGGAGATGAAGACCATCTGCACCTGCGGGCGCAAGGCCATCTGCAACTGCCGCAAGGTGAACGGACGATTCGTCTTTGAGGGCGAGCAGGTAGCCATCGACCTTGAAAACGATGTGCAGTATGTCAGCATGTGCCCCCAGTGCTACTTCAAGGCACGGCGGGCGTTTTACGCTGCAAAGAAAGACTGAGATACTTTTATATTTTATACAAGCCGCTGTACCGCGCCGGGTGCAGCGGCTTTTTTGCGTGATTTGCGGAAGAGTTACCCCCTCAGTCTCGCTACACTCGCCATAGTCTCCAACAGGCTGTATACAGACTGATATATCAATTTGTTGCATTTTGTGAGAGAAACTGATATATCAACCGGACGGAATTCGCACGTTTTTTGCGCTATTGATATATCAGTTCAGACCGGGCAGTTACTTGCCGGAGGGGAGCGGGAATGGGAGAAGAAGAGAGCAGCGGGGGCGGCAGAGCATAAAAAATTACAGGCGGAACGGTAAATGTAACAGAAATTATTGAAATTTTTGCCGTTCTTCCCATGTTGCATCCCAGATTTTTATGCAAGTCATTGAAGTATACAAGTTGCACAGTTTTTCAGCGCAAGTTTATTCATTTCGGCAAGGACGTCGAATTGCACGCGAAAACAAGGGCAATATTTGTACGTTTTTATCCCGTATCACTGTAATTTACATCTTTCTTTTTTCGGTGGCTTTTGTTATCATAATTGTATACAAGGGGGCATGTGCAGGCCCCCTGCATGAAGATGTTTTCTATTAGGAGGAGAACAAAAATGAGCAAGGCAATTTCTCGTCGTAACTTCCTGATGGCTACCGGCGCTGTCGGTGCTGCAGGTCTGCTGGCTGCCTGCGGCAGCAAGCCCGCTGCTTCTTCCACCGCTTCTTCCGCTGCTTCTCAGGCCCCCGCTGCTTCCGCAGACGAGAGCCTGGCCCTGTCTGACGGCCCCGTCAACCTGAGCATCAGCTGGTGGGGCGGCGACAGCCGTCACGCTGCTTACCAGAGCGCTCTGGAGGCTTTCCAGGCTGAGCACTCCAACATCACCGTGGAGCCCACCTTCGCCGCATGGTCCGGCTGGGAAGAGAAGATGGCTGCTGCCTTCATCGCGGGCAACGCTCAGGATGTCTGCCAGGTGAACTGGAACTGGCTGTACAACTACTCTGCCGACGGCAGCAAGTTTGTGGACCTGAACACCACCTCCAAGTTCATCGACCTGACCCAGTGGGATTCCGCTGCTATGGACGCCTGCTATGTGGCCAACAGCCAGCAGTGCGTGCCCGTCTCCATGACCGGCCGTATCTTCTACTGGAACATGACCACCTTTAATAAGGCTGGCATCACCGAGGTTCCCAAGTCTCTGGACGATCTGATGGCTGCCGGTAAGGCTTTCCAGGAGAAGCTGGGCGACGATTACTACCCCATGCACCTGGGCGCATACGACCGTATGATCCTGATGGTGTTCTACCTCGAGTCCAAGTACGGCAAGGACTGGGCAGATCCCGTTACCTCCACCCTGAACTACACTGAGGAGGAGATCGCTGAGGGTCTGGCCTTCATCAAGAGCCTGGTGGACAACCACGTCATGATGAACCTGAAGACCTACTACTCTGCAAACTCCGATACCGCTACCCACCAGTCCAACGAGTGGATCACCGGTAAGATCGCAGGCATCTTCGAGTGGGATTCCGCTGCAAGCAAGTACTCCTCCGCTCTGGACGACAGCAACAAGGACGGCTTCACCGTCGGCGAGGAGATCAAGTTCGGCGACAACAACGGCGGCTTCTCCAAGGTCTCCATGGGTCTGGCCATCACCAAGACCAGCAAGTGCGTTGCCGAGGCTGCTACCCTGATCAACTTCCTGCTGAACGAGGAGAAGGGCGCTTCCATCATGGGTTCTGAGTGCGGCATCCCCGCTTCCAAGGCTGGCCTGAAGTTCGCGCAGGACGCCGGCGCTGTCAAGAGCCTGGTTGCAGAGGCTAACGCCAAGGTCATGGCCTTCACCACCAACAAGCTGGATCCCCTGTTCGAGAACAACGACCTGAAGGCTTCCGGCACCGGCATCTATCAGGAAGTGTTCGACAACATCGACTACGGCGATCAGACCCCTGAAGAGGCTGTCGAGACTCTGCTGGACGGCATGGAGTCTGTTGGCTACACCATCGGCTAAGCTTACCTCTCTCTGACAGCGGTCAGAACCGGATATTCAGTATCTGAAATAAATAAGGGCATCTGCCGCCCGTACGATAGATGCCCTTGTTTTATCGGTGAATGGTTATCAAACCTTGAATGAATTGTTGCCGGTCTGTGACCTGCTGCACTGTCTGCTTCAAATCCTGTAAAAGGAGGACTTCGGATGAAAAAAAGTAATGCGCCCGCCGGCGCACGAACTCCGTTCCAGAAATGGGTCGATAAATATCAGGGCCTGTTTTATCTGATCCCCTGGATCATCGGCTTTCTCGTCTTTAAGGCGTTCCCCTTCGGTCAGTCGCTGTATTACAGCTTCACCGATATGAACTTCTTCAAGGACGGCACCAACTTTGTTGGTCTGGCCAACTACATTACCGCATTCCACACCAGAAAGATCACCAAGGCGCTGATCATCACCTTCAAGTACGCCTTTATCACCGTGCCCCTGAAGCTGATCTTCGCACTGTTCATCGCCTACATCCTGAACTTCAAGATCGCCTGCGTCAACCTGTTCCGCACTGTGTACTACATCCCCTCCATTCTGGGCGGCTCTGTGGCTATCGCCGTGCTGTGGAAGGCTGTGTTCAGCGTGGACGGTCTGCTGAACACCGTGGTGCGCGCTGTCACCTTTGGTGCGGTGCAGGGCCCCGAGTGGCTGAGTGACCCCAACTACGCGCTGTGGATCATCTGCTTTTTGCGTATATGGCAGTTCGGTTCCGCCATGGTGCTGTTCCTTGCTGCACTGAAGGGCGTGCCCGCAGACCTGTACGAGGCTGCTACCATCGACGGCGCCGGCAAGTGGCGTCAGTTCTTCTCCATCACTGTTCCGATGATCACCCCCATCATCTTCTACAACCTGGTCACTCAGATCTGCCAGGCTTTCCAGGAGTTCAACGGCCCCTACATCATCACCAACGGTGGTCCCCGTGGTTCCACTACCCTGATCTCCCTGCTGGTTTACAACTACGCATTCAAGTCCTACGACATGGGCATGGCTTCTGCTCTGGCGTGGATCATGTTCATCATCGTCTGCATCCTGACGATCATTGCGTTCACCAGCCAGAAGAAGTGGGTCTACTACTCGGATGAAAGGTAAGGTGACCAATATGGGAATGAAAGCATCGAATAAGATCGCAACCTTCTTTAAGTACTTCGTGCTGATCCTGGTTGGTGTCATCATGATCTATCCTCTGCTGTGGATGATCAGCGCTACCTTCAAGGATAACAGCGAGATCTTTGCAGGCATCAGCCTGTGGATCAAAAAGCCTACGCTAGATGGCTACCGCAACGCCCTGAACAACTTCGGCGGCTCCATCAACATCCTGCAGGCCATGCTCAACACTTACAGCTATGTCATCCCCAAGGTGATCTGCACTGTGGTGTCTGCCTGTATTGCCGCTTACGGCTTTGGCCGTTTCGACTTCCCCGGCCGCAAGCTGCTGTTCAACATCATGCTGGCTACCCTGTTCCTGCCGCAGGTCGTGCTGAACGTGCCCCAGTACCTGCTGTACAACAAGTTCGGCTGGGTGGACAGCCCCTTCTATCTGGCCATCTGGGTGCACTGCGCATTTGCTACCGAGACCTACTTCGTGTATCAGCTGGTGCAGTTCATGCGCAACGTCCCGCGTGATCTGGACGAGGCTGCCGCCATTGACGGCTGCTCCTCCTTCCAGACCCTGTACAAGGTCATTGTGCCCATGCTGGGACCCGCTCTGGTGTCCTGCGCACTGTTCCAGTTCATGTGGAGCTGCAACGACTTTATGGGCCCGCTGCTTTACGTCAGCACCCCCGGCAAATACCCCATGTCCCTGTTCGTCAAGCTGTCTATGGACGGTGATACCGGCTTTGCATGGAACAAGATCCTTGCACTGTCCCTCATCTCCATCCTGCCGCAGCTGATCGTATTCTTCTGTGCACAGGATCAGTTCGTTGAAGGTATCTCCGCAGGTGCCGTCAAGGGCTAATGCGCCATAAGAACATCTGACCAAGACCAACACCCCCTGTGCTGCTCCCAACGGATGGCACAGGGGGTGTTTTGGCTGATACATCATTTCGTCTGCTTTTTGCGGTACTGCAAAGGACTGATATCCATCACCTCGCGGAACACGCGGCGGAAGTGGGCTGCGCTGGCAAAACCGGTCTGCTCGGCAATCGCGCTGATGGACAGCTCGGTGGTCTCCAGCAGCTTCTGCGCGGCCTCGATGCGGCGGTTGTTCAGATAGTCCACGATGGACTGCCCGGTCACCCGCCGGAACAGGCGGCTGAGATAGTAGGGGGAAAGGTAGAACCGCGCCGCCACCTCGGTAAGAGAGAACTTTTGCTGGTAGTTAGCGGCAAGGTAGGCACACACCTGCTCAATGGTCTCGTTGCGGGGGCGCGCTGCGGCGCTGCTCTCGGCAAGGCACTCCTGCTCGACATAGTGCAGGATGAGCAGCAGGTACAGCCCGCCGGGGTAGTCCTGCTCCGGCATGGCAGCGCGCATCATCTCCAGCAGGGTGCGCAGGCGGCGAACCCACGGTACCGGGCCGTACAGCACCGTTACCTCGCCGGGCAAAAACAGCCGGGCAAAATCCCGCTGGGTGGCGCTGCGCAGCTCGTGCAGGGCGCTGAGCGGGAACCGACAGCCCACCAGTTCCGGTACGGCTGCACCGGCGGCAGAGAGCACTGCGTCCCCCGCGCCCAGCAGCAGCGCGCTGCCGGGGTTCAGCAGCAGGCTGTTTTCCCCCATTTGCAGGGTGCAGCTGCCCTCGCTTACCAGCAGAAAGGTGCACGTCTCCTCGTCTGCCGTCAGCTCCAGCTTGCTGCCGTTCAGCCGCACGGTGTCCGCTTTTACCTTTGCATGGATCTTTTCCCGTTCCGCTTTCATCTTGCGCATCCTTTCCGGAAACAGCCCTCCCGGTAGCCGGGAGAGCGCTTTTCCTCATGATACCACGTCTGCCCCGTGGGGGCAAGACAAACTCACAGGAGGTTATTTCGCATGAATCTGACCCTGATCCGTTCCATGACCCGCAGCGCCGTTTTTGAGCTGGAAAACGAGCTGTGCTACCGTCCGGCACACCCCTTTACCGTTGCCCTGAACGGCAAGACGGTGTACGAGGCCTGCAACACCAATGTATTTTCCCTGTTCTCCCTGCTGCCCGGCACCACCTATACGGTGGAGGTGCAGGCCGAGGACGAGACCCTGAAGCTGGATTTCACCACCGAGGCCGAGACCTTCTTTGTGGATGCTGCCCGCTATGGTCTGGTGGCTGACGGCGAGACCGACAACACCGTGCGGCTGCAGGCGGCGCTGTCCACCTGCCCCAAGGGCGGCACAGTGTATGTGCCCGCCGGCCGTTACCGCACCGCCAGCCTGTTCATGAAGAGCAACACCACCCTGTATCTGGAAAAGGGCGCGGTGCTGCTGGGCGACAACGACCGCACCCATTACCCCATCCTGCCCGGCGTGATCCCCAGCGAGAACGAGGTGGATGAATACTACCTGACCGGCTGGGAGGGCAATCCGCTGGACAGCTTTGCAGGTCTTTTGAACATTACGCAGGTGCATGACGTAGTGGTAACCGGCGAGGGCACGCTGGACTGCGATGCCGAAAACGGCGACTGGTGGGTAAACCCCAAGGTCAAGCGCATCGCATGGCGTCCCCGGGCCGTGGCTGCGGTGGACAGCGAGAACGTCTGCCTGCACGGTATCACGGTGCAGAACAGCTATTCGTGGACCATCCACCCCATCTTTGTCAAGCACCTCGACCTGCTCAACTTCAACATCAACAACCCCTACAACGCCCCCAACACGGACGGCATCGACCCCGAGAGCTGCGAGTATATCCGCATCATCGGCATGAACATCCATGTGGGCGATGATTGCATCGCAATGAAGGCCAGCAAGGTCTTTCTGGGCATGAAGCTGAAGCGCAGCTGTGAGCACACCGTCATCCGCAACTGCCTGCTGGACAAGGGCCATGGCGGCATCGTCATCGGCAGCGAGATGAGCGGCGGCGTCAAGGACATGGTAGTGACCCAGTGCCTGATGGACCACACCGACCGCGGTCTGCGCGTCAAGACCCGCCGGGGCCGCGGCAACACCGCCGTCATTGACGGGCTGGTGTTCCGCAACGTGGAGATGCGGGGCGTCAAGGCACCCTTTGTCATCAATATGTTCTACTTCTGCGACCCGGACGGCCACGGCCCCTATGTGCAGTGCCGCGAGCCGATGCCGGTGGACGAGTACACCCCCAAGCTGGGCAGCCTGACCATGGAGAACATCGTGGCCACCGATGCCCAGTTTGCAGGCTGCTATTTCGACGGCCTGCCGGAGCAGCCCATCGAGCGGGTAACCATGCGGGATGTGAGCATCACCTTTGACCCCAACGCCAAGGAGGGACAGGCGGCCATGGCCGACAACCGTCCGCTGGTGAAAAAGCTGGCCATCTATGCCGAGAACGTCAAGGAGATCGACCTGCACAACGTGAAGATCGAGGGCTACGAGGGCGAGCGGCTGCACTTTGCCAACGTAGGACATTTTGAGGAGGACTGACCCATGACCCATGAAGAGATCCTGTCCATGTTGGGCGACTATGTGGACTACCTGATCGCCAATTCCAGCGCCGAGGCACCGATGTGGAACATCGAAAAGGTGCGCAGCGGCAAGCCCAACAAGTGGAACTACATCGACGGCTGCATGATCACCGCCTGCCTGAGCCTGTACAAGACCACCGGCGATGAGAAGTATCTGGAGTTTTCCAAGGAGTTCATCGACTACTTTGTGCAGCCGGACGGCTCCATCAAGACCTACGACCCCAAGGAGTACAATCTGGACAACGTGAATCAGGGCAAGAACCTGTTCATTCTGTATGATATCTACGGGGACGAGAAGTACCGCAAGGCCATCGACACCATCCGCAGCCAGCTGCTCACCCAGCCCCGCACCAAGGAGGGCAACTTCTGGCACAAGGACATCTACCCGTGGCAGGTGTGGCTGGACGGCACCTATATGGCACAGCCTTTCTACATGGAGTACGAGACCCGCTTTAACAAGATGCAGGGCTGCATCGACAGCTACAAGCAGTTCATGAACATCAAAAAGCACATGCGGGACGAAAAGACCGGCCTGTACTACCACGGCTACGATGAGAGCCGCCAGATGTACTGGGCAGACCCCGAGACCGGTTGCAGCCCCAACTTCTGGCTGCGCGCCATGGGCTGGTTCCTTGTGGCAATGGTGGACGTGCTGGAGCGCATGGACGAGCAGCTGTACAACGAGTATCGCGGCATTATGGCCATGCTCAAACAGGCTGTGGAGGACATGCACAAGTTCCAGGACGAGCAGAGCGGGATGTTCTGGCAGGTCATCGACCACCCGGAGGCCGAGGGCAACTATCTGGAGACCAGTGGCACCGCCCTGTTTGCCTACGCGGTACTCAAGGGCGTGCGTCTGGGCTATCTGCCCAAACGCATGGCTGCATGGGCGGAGAAGGCTTTCTACGGCACCTGCGACCGGTATCTGTCCAAGAACCCGGACGGCAGCCTGCAGCTGGATGGCATCTGCCTGGTGGCAGGTCTTGGAAATAAGGAGATGCGGGAAGGCACTTTTGATTACTATATGAGGGAGCCAGTGGTAAAGAATGAGGC
>OHKH01000844.1_pt1 | contig 10615 bp, 7 predicted proteins | sample 1568831 | NCBI WGS metagenome assembly OHKH01 (sample SAMEA3879581, study PRJEB24766) | human gut metagenome | biome: human-associated habitat; feature: feces | place: USA | collected 1985/1987
GGTCCCCACCGGTTCAGCCGTCTTTATAATAAATTTCAATGTTATACTTTTATATTTTACTCTTATTTATACTTTTTTACTAACTTTTATACTTGTTTAAATTTAGCATCTACTGCTGTGCAAGCACTGCCTGTACCTCTGCCTCTGTAGCGCATGCCATTACCTTGTCTGCCAATGCCTTGCATTCTGCCATGCTGCTGTCTGCGATGGTCTTTCTGGTCTTGAGCACACTTGTGGCACTCACTGAGAACTCATCAAGTCCGAATGCGAGCAACAGCGGAATGAGCTTTGGATCTGCTGCTGCCTCTCCACACATGCCTACCATGATTCCCTCTTTCTTACCGCACTCGATGATACGCTTGATTGCGCGAAGCACTGCCGGATTGAAGGCTGAATAAAGGTATGCTACCTTTGAGTTTCCACGGTCTACTGCCATTGTGTAGCCTGTCAGGTCGTTTGTTCCGATACTGAAGAAGGCTGCCTCTTTTGCAAGCACATCTGCCATCATGCAGGCTGCCGGTGTCTCCATCATGATACCAATTTCGAGGTTCTTGTTGTATGCAATGCCCTCTGCATCAAGCTCTTTCATGATGTCAGCTACCATTGCCTTTACACTGCGAAGCTCATCTACGCCTGTCACAAGCGGAACCATTATCTTTATCCTGCCGAATGCACTGGCTCTCACAAGTGCACGAAGCTGTGTATTGTAGATGTCTGTTCTCTGGAGACAGAATCTGATAGCTCTGTAACCTAAGAATGGGTTGTCCTCTTTCTCAAGGCCCAGATATGGGATTTCCTTGTCGCCTCCGATATCAAGTGTACGGATGATGACAGGCTTGCCCTTCATTGTCTCAGCTACTGATTTGTATGCCTCAAACTGCTCTTCCTCTGTAGGAATTGTATCTCTGTCCATGAAAAGGAACTCTGTACGGAAAAGTCCTATTCCCTCTCCGTCACACTCTACAGCTTTCTTTGCGTCCTCAGGCTTTCCGATATTGCATACAAGCTCTACCTTTGTGCCGTCTGCTGATACTGTCGGCACACCCGCAAATTTCTTTAAGAGCTCTTTCTCTTTTTTGTATTCCTCAAGCAGCCCAGCGAATTTCTGCTCTGTCTCAGCGTCAGGGTTTACGATTGCCTCTCCGCTTGTTCCGTTGAGTACCACTCTGTCACCATTTTTGACAGCTGTGCAGATTCCGTCAATACTGAGAACTGCCGGGATTTCCATTGCTCTCGCAAGTATTGCTGAGTGGGAGGTTCTGCCACCCACCTCTGTGAGTATTCCTGCGATATTCTCTGCCACGATACCTGCTGTCATGGATGGTGTCAGGTCATGTGCCACGAGCACTGTGCCTGCCGGAGCTGCTGAGATATCGTAATCCTCGATTCCAAGCAGAATCTTAAGGATTCTGGCTTTGATATCCCTGAAATCTGTTGCTCTCTGCTGCAAAAATTCATCAGGAATCTGTGAAAACATTTCTGCTGTCTGTTCTAATACCTGCTCTACAGCCATTTCTGCTGTAATCTTTTCACTAATAACCAAAGCTGAAATCTGTTCTTCAATCATTGGATCCTGAAGCATCTGGATATGTCCGCGAAGGATATCCGCATCCTTTGCTCCGACTGTCTTTTCCATTCTGTCTGCCATGGCGTTTGTATCATTTACAAATTTCTCAATGGCTCCCTGGAGACGTGCGATTTCAGCGTCTGTATCTGTAATTTTCTTATTCTCAATCACTATCTCATGCTCTTCGATAATGACCACATTTCCTATTCCGATTCCTTCTGAGCCGGCGATTCCTTTGTACATATCACACCTCCGATTGACTTTGCTGGTTGATTAATCTCCGAAGTTGTCTGCCTCGAGCTCTTCCATCTTTGCAAGTGCTGCTTCCTCATCAGCTCCCTCACACTCGAATGTAATCTCTGCATCCTTCTTGATGCATGCTGCAATGATGTTTACAAGGCTCTTTGCGTTGATTCTCTTGTCGCCGAATACGATTGTTACGTCTGAATCAAACTTGCCTGCCTCTCTTGCGATAACTCCTGCAGGTCTCATGTGAAGTCCCTCTGCTGCTTTTACTACCATTGTCTTGCTTACCATAGTTTTGTCCTCCTGAATTTAAAATTATTGGTTTGTTTATTTCGCTCACACATATGATTAACTGTATCGCCCTCTGCTATTCATCAGCCTGTCATATGTCCGTTGCTTTCTATGGTTTTATTGTACTGTGCGGTATGAGTTTTTTCAATATTCCCCAAAATGCAAAATTGCACCATCTCTGGTGCAATTTTGTATTAATGTGATATTCAGTTCCACCCCAGCTCTTTCCGGATAGCTGCACAAAGCTCATGAGGTGAAGCAGCCTCCCTGAGCCTGTCAGTCGCTCCATTTTCATTCAAAAGCTTCGTGAAGTCATGGAAAAATGCCTTTGTCGTGTTGACACTGTCAAAGTTTATCGCAAGCAGAAATATCATGTCTGCCATCCTCTCGCCCCACTCTATCGGCTTGTCGAGACGTATCACAAGTATCTGGCAGCGGTTTACATGCTCAGGCTTTCCGTGCGGTATGGCTATATTGCAGCCCACAGCGGTTGCCTCCACCTTCTCACGCTCCAGTACATCCCTCGCAAACTCGCTCTGCACTATTCCTTTGTTTATGAGAAGCTGGCACGCACGCTTTAAAACATCCTTGCGTTTTTTCGCCTTTTTCTCAAATATGATAAATTCCTCCGACAGCATATGTGAAAACTCGCTGACCTCCGCGCTCTGGCCGGTCATGAGCTCAAAGCACTTGTTTCTGATATTTTTCTCATCCTGCGCACTGATTAGTGGAGAAACATACAAAAATCTCATGTCCTTGTGGATATCTGCCTGTGTGTCTATGGTCGAGAGTATGAGGTCGCAGTCATACTCGTCAATATGCTCTATGCGGTCTGACGACAAAATGCTTACTATCCTTACATCCGGCACTCTGTTTTCTATTTTGCCCGCTATTATGCTGCCGGTCGCATAGCCTGCCGCACCGATTAACACTGCGCGCACGGTCATAGGATTTCTGTGCAGGGCTCCGCCCACCTGCAAGGCAATAAAAGCTATCTCATCCTCGCTCGGCATGGCGCCTGTGTACTTTTCGTAGTATCTCGATACCGTAAAGCATACCGTAAAGAGACTGGCATACGATTGTGTGATATCGGAAAGAAACGGATTGTCTATCTCTATGCCAAAATGAGTCCTCGCAATGGAACCCGGTAAAAAGCTACGCATGCTCTCACGTAGAAGCTCATTTTCAATCAGATTGGCAGCGAGAAGATTTGACAGATACACTATCATCTCATCCTCTATGCTAAGTGCCTCCTCACAGGACATGACAACGCGGTTTTGTCCCTCGGCACAGGAAAAAAGCATTGCCAGATACATGATTTCAGGCTGTGAGAGGCTGATGCCGTGATGTCTGTCCAGAAAGCCTGCTACCTCCTTTGCCATGTTCTCATGCTCTGTCATTATGAATCCATTTTTCTGTACCTGCTGCTCTGTTTCGGTGCCCGCATCCCCATCACTTGCACCATCACACATTCGGTTCGACAAATCTAACTCATCCGGCTTCAGCTCCTTCTCCACATCCACCCTGAAAAGTGCAATGGCTATGTACTCTGCCAGCATCTGAAATGTGTAATCCGTAAAGATTATATCAAAGCGTCTCTCCACATGATGTATCATGTCAACTGCCATCGACAGATTTACGCTTCTGAAATTATTGGCTATCACCTCGGCCGCGCGTCTTGAAAGCCTGTGGTCATCGGTCTTGATAACCTGCTTATCACTGATTGGATATCTGCAGAAATGCCTCATGGCTTTTCTGATATCAAGCTCACTGCCTGTCGCATATATTCCGTAGCCCGCCGTTCTGTGCACCTTAATGCCAAAGAGCACAAGCTCTGCGTCAAGCTCATTTATATCATCCATGATGACATTCTTGCTGACGTTTAACTCCTCCGAAAAAAGTGCATACGTGTATGTATCCCAGCCACTTAGCAGAATATACGATATGTAGTTCTGTCGCTTCTTCTGCGATACTGCTGCCGATCTCCTTCCTGCCACATCCAGAATCTTTCCTATCTGTGCATCACTAAAGCACGGCTTCATGCCTTTGCCCGGCTTTCTGTCAAGCGTCATAGAGTTTTGCTCACAAAAATCAGCCACCTCCTTCAGATATGTCTTCACACTTCGCTCCGACATACCTGTGGACGCGGCAAGAGCCTTTGATGTGACAAGCTCATTGTTGTGCTCTGCCAGCTTTTCAATTATCAATAGTCCCTTTTCTGAAAGCATAAATCAAAGTTCTCCTGATTATACGTAATTTAACAATTCGACCGGTTCATCTATCAGATTTGTTGCACCATGCTCCTTCAAAAACTCTACATCACGAAATCCCCATGTGACAGATACGCACTCCAGACCTGAGTTTTTCGCCGTGGCGATATCCACATCAGAATCCCCCACATAGATTGCTTCATCTGCACTCACATGAAGCTCTTTAAGTGCCTTCTGCACCATATCCGGTGCCGGCTTTTTGCGGATGCCTTCCTCCTCCATTTCGCCGACTGCCGATGTCATATACTCCTTGAAATAGAGCTGATTGAGCTCCTTTACCGCCGGGTCAAGCTTGTTTGAAACAATAGCAAGCTTTATACCGTTTAATTTAAGCTCCTTTAAAAGCTCCATGATTCCATCATAAGGTGCTGTATTGTCATTGCAATGAGCCTCATAATATTCCTTGAAATCCGAAAATGTCTTTTCAAACTTTGGATTGTCTGCTCCGTCCGGCACTGCGCGCTCCATCAGAAGCTTTACACCGTTTCCCACAAATCTGCGCACCTCGTCGAGTGTACGCTCCGGCATGCCATTTTGTTTCAATGCATAGTTTGTTGCATTTTTTAAATCCTCAAGTGTGTATAGAAGTGTTCCATCAAGGTCGAAAACGACCGCTTTTTTCTCAGTTGTATTGTTGCTCATTATGTTACTTCCTCTCTTGCTTCTTTTTTACCGTTCTTCTCAGTGTTTCTGAATAATTACCTTTTTATTTCAGGTACGGAAACAGCAGCGAGCTTCTGTCCTTCTCGTCAAACATCGAATTGTACTGCAGGATATTGTATGCCTTTATCCATTTTGCCTCGTCTCCTGTTGCCTCATCCACATGCATAAAGCACTCATTCTTTTTCGAATAATAGCCCCTTGAATTTATCGCCGGAATCTTCTCCATCAGCTCTGCGAGGAACCGGTTGTATGCCGGCAGATCTATGTTGGCTCTCTCAAGCGTCAGTGTGGACAGGTAGTTGAGGCTCGTCACATCAACTTTCTGTGCATCCGTCTCGTAATTGGTCCATATGAAAAACGGCACCTTGTACAGATTCTCAAGCTCCTGCTCCGTAAGTCCGGAATTGCCCTTGCCATTTAAAAGCTTGATAAAATCATTACACAGCCCCGGCTGGTGGTCTCCAAAAAACACAATCTCTATCGGATCATCCACCCCCTTAAAGTATGTGATGAGATTTTCGAGTGCCTTGTCACTTTCATTCAAAAGTGACAGATACTGGTTCGCATCGGTGTATGACGCTCCAACCTTGTAAACCTCCTGGTTGAAGTTGTCATATCTCTCACCGTAGCCACCGTGGTTTTGCATCGTGACACCCATGATGTAAAGCTTCTCGTCATCGCTCTTTTTCTCGTAGCGGTCAATGATCTTATCATAGAGCTCCTGGTCAGTGATATATTCCCTGAGTATCTTTGTCTGGTCAAAATCATCTATAAAGTATGTCTCATCATAGCCCAGATGCGGATAAACCTTGTTTCTGCTCCAGCCTGTCGCATAGTACGGATGCATCGCAACCGTCGTATAGCCGATATTCTTCAGGTTTGAGACTATGGATGTCGGGTCATCATTTATATACTGCTGATAAACCACCGAGCCGTCCGGCAGAAATGCCATTGAGTTTCCTGTCTCAAATTCCCACTCAGAGTTTGGCGTCTTCGCACCGTACACGGACGAAAGAGCATAGCCTTTAAGCGTATTTTCACTCAGAGAATCCATAAACGGCGTAACCTGGGTGTTGGTCTCAAAATCTCCCACCACCGACAAATCCGCAAACGACTCATTCATGATAACAATGATTGTCGGATTTTTCGCATCAGACTGCGAATATGAGCTGTCCGTTTCCTTGAAATTGCCTGCTATCTTGTCAACTGCTGCCTTGCTGTAACCATCAGGTGCCTTCACAAAGCTGTCCCTTATGCCGAGCATAAAGTTCAGCAGATAGCCGTTTCTGTACGTGCCCTTTTTCTCCCAGGTCTCGGTATTCAGTGACATGGAATTCATCATGACATACAGCACACATATTATTGTGAGAAGAATCGAAATAATCCTCATATGGATAGCCGACTCGAACTGCACTTCTATACGCCTTACCAGCATGATATACAAAACAGCCGCCAGAATCACATATAAAAACTTGTAGTCTATGACGAATTTGTATTTTGTCACGACGGAAAGTCCTGTTCCCGCTGACTTCAAATCCGCATACGTAAACTCATTACCACGGAATTCATAGACAAAATAATCTATAAATCCAAACGCGAGTATGGCAATTGATGCTATGGTACATGTCAGCCTCGTGTTGTTTGTGATAAAAAGTATCGCCAGATATATGGCAAGCGCCAGAACCACATTCACCTCGCATACCATATCGGTGGTTTTCACAAAGTCCTCATCCGTCAGCAGCACATACTGCACCGAAAAAACAGATAGTATCGCTCCGATGACAAGCAGTATCGCAGCCCAAAGCCACGACAGCTTAACCGGAAGCTCAAGCTTCACATTTACAAGTCCAAAATATACTGCCGCAAACAAAAGGATCACCCACCAGCTTGCCGATGTAAAGTAACCTACCAGCGCGGCCGCCACTGCTGCAATTCCAAAATGTATGTTGTTTTGTTTTGTTATCTCAAATTTGATGCTCATTTCTGCCTCTTAATATTGCCTCTTAATGCTTCCTCTTAATGTGCCTCTTAATGCTTTCTCTTAATGTTGCGATTTGATTTTAAAAATATTTCCTAATTAGCAAAGAAGTCCTCAATTTGACTGTATATAATGTGCATCAGATTTGTTCTTGCCTCAACGCTTGCCCACGCAATATGCGGTGTGATAATCAGCTTGTTTGAATCCTTTATCGCACGGAGCGGATTGTCCTCACTCATAGGCTCCTGCGCCAGCACATCAAGACCTGCCGCCGCCAGCTCTCCATCCATAAGCGCCTGTGCCAGATCCGCTTCATTCACTATAGGACCTCTGCCAAGATTTAAAAATATCGCAGATTTTTTCATCTTTTCAAACGCAGCCTTGTCCATCAGACCAAGTGTGTCATCCGTGAGCGGTGCATGCACCGACACGATATCAGACGTGGTAAGCAGAGTATCAAAATCCACCCTCTCATAGCCCGGCTGCGAATTTCTTCCTGAGGTAGAATAATAAACCACATGGCAGCCAAAAGCCTTTGCGATATCAGCCACGCGTCTTCCGATATTTCCAAGCCCCACGATGCCCCAGGTCATACCGCTAATCTGGTGAAACACATTGGAAAAATGCGTAAACGACGTATCACCCACATATTTCTCGCTCTTCACATAATCATCATAATATCTCAGCTTCTCAAGCAGGTAAAATAGCAGTGCAAACGTATGCTGCGCCACGGTCTCTGTAGAATACCCTGCGACATTTCTCCATTCAATACCTCTTTTTGCCAGATATTCTTTATCCAGATTGTTTGTGCCTGTTGCAGTCACACATACAAGCTTTAAATTTTTTGCCTGTCCTATAGATTTTTCATTTACCTCGACCTTATTTAAAACAATCACATCAGCATCCCTTGTGCGCTCCGCTGCTTCCTCTGTTGTCGAAAAATCATATTTGACAACCTCTCCGAGCTTGTCATATTCGGAAAGGTCGATGTCGTCACCAATTGTTTTGGAATCTAAAAATACTATTTTCATGGTTTGTTTCCTCTGTGCTATATATTTATTTGTTTTAATTTCTATTTTTAGGGGACTTCGCACTTGCAGGCTGTGATGGTGCGCCAGCATATGGTATATTCCTCAGAAATATATGAAGTCAGCCACAAAAAATGCATCCGGATAGTCTGTTTTATCAGTCTGCTTTTTATCGTCACCGAAGGTTAATGGAACTTTGTGGCAGTTCATATATTTCTTCGGAACACACCATATGCCAGCGGTAATGCAGGTTTGCGTGTGCGAAGTCATCTCAATAATTATCTATATTTATCAATGTTTATCACTATTTATTGTTATTTGACAATTTTAATCTTTATTTGCCAATGTTTATGATTACTAAAAATACAGCTTGCTTTAAATACTAACAAATTACCTAGCATAATAGCATTAACATAATAGTATTAGCGCAATTTATAAATGTAATCATATGTTCATTTCATACATATAAATATATTTATACCACATTTCCGGAAATAAAACCACTGTATCAGTATTTGATTAAACAAAGCTTAAGAAAGCCCGCCATATTAATGATAAATTTCATCAATATGGTGGGCTTTAACTATTCTGTGTATCTCTCTTATGTTGGCATTTTATTTCACAGAAAATTTGTAATCTGTCTCTGTGTGGTATGTATCGCCAGCCTTTGTAACAGGTGTACTGAAGTTGGTCTCATTTATTGAGTTTGGATAGAACTGTGTCTCGAGGCAGAATGCATCGCGGTTATTGTATTTGACTCCGCCCTTGCCTTCTTGTCCCACGATAAAGTTGGCAGTATAAAGCTGGATTCCGACACAGTCGGTGTATACCTCCATCTGTATGCCACTCTCAGGAGAGTATGCTGTTGCGACCTTTTCTACTCCCGGAGCGGTCTTGTCTATTGCAAAATTGTGATCATATCCACTTCCATAGTGAAGCTGTGTATCATTTGCCTCGATATCTCTTCCGATTGGTTTAGCCTCTGTAAAATCAAATGGTGTACCCTCAACCGGTGCAATCTCACCTGTAGGAATAGCCTTGGAATCCTTTACAGGTGTGTAATGCTCAGCATTTATCTGCAATGTGTGAGTGTATACGCTTCCTGATGCATGACCGTTCAGATTGAAATAGCTGTGGTTTGTCATATTGAAGGTAGTTGTCTTATCTGCCCTTGCATTGTATATAATAGCAAGTGCATTTTCTTCTGTTACCTTAAATGTCACATCAACGACTGCATTTCCCGGGAAGCCCTGCTCCAAATCTGCATCCTCTATCTCAAAGGTAATCTCATCTGCCTTCTGCTCCTTAACAGTCCAGAAGCGCTTAGAAAAACCATTTGAGCCACTGTGAAGACTGTTCTCATTGTCATTAGCCTCAAGCTTATATTCCACTCCATCAATATTAACCTTTGCATCAGAAATCCTGTTTGCATATCTGCCGACAGTAGCGCCAAAATAGCAGTACTCCTTCTCATATGACTTTACGTTGTCATATCCTAAAATGACATCTCTCTCATTGCCATCCCTGTCCTTTACAAAAATAGATACAACTGAAGCGCCATAGTCTGTCAAAAGTACTCTCACTCCACTGCCATTGCTGATTTCGTAAAGCGATGCCTCCACTCCTTTTGATGTTGTACCGAAAGCTTTTTTACTCATGCCCCATATCCTCCTTTGGTTACATTACGTTTGTTGCATTTTTTGTAACTTTATGTTTGTTACATTTTGTTTTAGTACATTATGTTTTTTACATTATGTTCTGTTACTCTTTGCTTGGTAGCATTTTGATTGCATAATCGCGTTTTTCTTATTCTACGCATTCCTTTGTATTTTACTTCTTTTGATCGCATAAGTAAACTTTTTCGTGCAAATATCCGATAAAATATTTATAACAATTATTTAAGTGCGATTATACGTTCAAAATAAAACCTAAAATAATAGTAACTGCATAGTTATAATTAAAAATAATAAGAGGATTAACATGAGTACACGAGTAAGTTCAGCAACAAATCTTTCAGCAACATATTTTATGAGAAATTATTATTCAAACAACCGCGATGCTATGAAATCATCCAAACGCAAAGAATATAGTATTACAGAGCTCGTCGTATGATGATTACTACACATCACTGCGGGCAGGAAGCAATATAAATCTGACGGTGTAAATCTAACGGTGTTTTTTTATAATGTAACTCAATCAGTCGATATCCGAGCACTGCTGCCGCTTTTTCTGCGCATTTGCCCAACAACTCATCCTCTACCACAAAATATGCTAATATGTATTTTTCCGCTACCAACGGCTCTTTATATAATAAATCCTCATAATCTGCTCTCTCTAAAAGCAATGTTGGATCCACAACCGTAGTAACTTCTCGTCCTGTCAGTTTCTCAACTGCCTGTGCAAGTCTCTCTTCCCTTACGGATATATATGTAAGGCTCTTTAATGCCTGTCCGAAATAAGCCTGCTCCGCCTCAGGTATACTTCCGTTTGGCACACTCGCTGCATAGGAGATTTTCTTACACCCCGGTGCAAATTGTCCAAAATATGCCGGGTCAAAACCATGTGTCAGTTC
>OHKH01000846.1_pt1 | contig 10586 bp, 9 predicted proteins | sample 1568831 | NCBI WGS metagenome assembly OHKH01 (sample SAMEA3879581, study PRJEB24766) | human gut metagenome | biome: human-associated habitat; feature: feces | place: USA | collected 1985/1987
TGTCACGTTGAGCACATCAAAACAGTTCTTCGTAAATCCGACACTTCTGTGAATACAATCCGCAATCGCCTGTACGATTCCATCGCCAGGATTAATAATCCTGCAATATAGATCAATACACGATAGATCATTGATTTTTTCATAGAATAATTTCCCTTTCTTCTATAACCTATTATGCACTTTTTTATTTATTTTTCAATGCCTGAGATTCCTTCTTGTTTTACTTGACATTTTGTATTGTTTGTATTATTGTAACTAATACAAAATATTGTATGATATTTATGGAAGGAGAAAACATGGTAATTTCCATCAATGATGCCTCCGAGATTCCGATCTACCAACAGATCCGCAATCAGATCGTGCTCGGCATTTCGGACGGGCGGCTTGCTCCGGGCGAACAACTTCCCACCGTGCGGGCACTGGCAGAGGAGATCGGTATCAACTCCATGACCGTCAGCAAAGCCTACACCCTCTTAAAACAGGAGGGCTACATCTACACCGACCGCAGAAGCGGTGCCCGCGTGCGGCAGGAATTTGAAACGAATAAAGAATTGTCGGAAAAATCCCGGGAACTGCTGCGCCAGATCATTTCCGAAGCGAAAGTAAGCGGCATGACGCAGACAGAATTTTTCGACTTATGCAAACGCATCTATAAGGGGTGATTGTTATGATTATGAATATTATCTTTTTTGCAACCATGTATCCGATCGTCTTTATCATGCTGTTTTTATTTTCCACACAAAACAAGTATGAGAACGGACGCCTGTTTGCTGTAAACATGAAAAAAGAATGGATAAAAGATGCCACCGTCGCAGACATCCGGCAAAAATTTAAAAAGGAAATGCGTTACTACGCCATTCTCCTTGCGATTGTTCCATTTGTAAGTCTGCTGACCTCCCATATGTCCATTCAGCTTACCATCTGGATGTTCTGGCTTCTGGCAGCGATTTTTCTGCTTTCCCTGCCGATCATGCGTGCGAATCACCGGTTGAAAACATGGAAAACGCAAAACCATCTGTACGAAGACCGGCAGCCGGAACATTATGTGGAATTAAAACAGGCTGGCTCCGTAAGAAAAGTCCGGTTTCTCCCGTTTTTCCTGCCAAATATCATCAGTATTGCAAGTGCCCTGTTGCTGCTTCCAAAGTCCAGCGGGCTTGGGATTTCCTGTCTGATCGGTGCCTCCTGCGGGCTGGTCTTCTGGCTTGCAGCTGTATGGATAGACCGCCAGCCGGTTTCCGTCATCAGTACGGACAGTGACGTGAATATCAATTATGCACGCGCAAAGAAAAACCTCTGGAAGAACTTCTGGCTGATCTCCTGCTGGCTGAACACGGCACTGATCCTGTTTCTGGAGATCCTTACCCTGTCTGCCAGACACATGGGAATATGTTCCATCGCCGGCATGATTGTTTATACACTGCTTTTACTCCTGCTGTGCATTTTCTGCATGATAAAGCTGAAAAAAATTGACCGGAGCTATGCACAAAAACGGAATCTGACCAGCGATGAAAATGATGACAGAAACTGGATCGGCGGCATCCTCTACTACAATCCGTCCGATCCCCATACGATGGTAGAACAGCGCGTCGGCATCGGGACAACGGTAAATATGGCCACATCCCTCGGAAAAGGACTTACTATTTTCAGTGCCATTATGATGCTTTCCTGCCCTCTGTTATGCATATGGCTGATTCAGGAGGAATTTACTCCCATTGATCTGGTGATCCAAAACCACACACTATGTGCACAGCATCTGAAAACAGATTATCAGATTCCGCTTAGTGAAATCAAAGATCCCACACTTCTTACCGCAAGTGATCTGCCAGACTGGACCAGAACATACGGCACCAGCATGGATACATTGGAAAAAGGCACATTTACCATCTCCGGAGGGGAGGATGTCAATGTTTTCTTAAATCCAAAAAATGATGCGTTTCTCCAATTTTCCGCAAATGGGAAAACTTACTATATGGGCGGTGTAGACGATACCCAGACAAAGGGGATTTATGAAGAACTGCTGACCCATTAGGTCCGCAGTCTTTATTGGAAGGTCGCAAGACTTTTTATATCATACGTCCCCTGTATGACTGGATTTACTGATAAAAGAAGACATCTCTGTTCCGAAAATTTAATGAACCGGTATATTCACAAAACGTCTGTTTCAGAATCTGCAGATGAAGAACTTGAGGATGTGGGAGGTTTCCTTGCCTTTTTTGGCATATGTCCCACCTTCCATACAAATTCTGATCCCCGTTATTATATATTTACAACTGCAATTCTTACAAATCCCACCATTGTTTTCGCATTTTGATACAAACGCATAATAGTTTACAAAAATTTTACTGTAAATTCGTATATCCTCACAAATGCGTTATTATGTAGATGATGTTATAATACGTAGAATAAATACAGGAGAAATTTAAACATATGTCAAAAGTGGTTCACAGGAAGAAAAGACTTTCCTCCTTTAAATTAATTGTACTGGGCTTTGCCGCTGTCATTTTTGTCGGCGCACTGCTGCTGATGCTTCCGGTCTCTTCGGTTTCCGGAACACAGACTCCTTTTCATGAGGCACTATTCACCTCTGTTTCAGCGGTATGTGTCACAGGGCTTGTTGTACAGGACACCGGCAGTTACTGGTCTTCTTTTGGTCAGGCAGTTATTTTGCTGCTGATCCAGACCGGCGGGCTGGGTGTCATCACCGTTGCTGTTTCCTTTGCCATTTTATCCGGACGGAAAATTTCGCTCATGCAGCGCAGTACAATGCAGGATGCAATTTCTGCACCGAAAATCGGCGGTATTGTCCGCCTGACCAAATTCAGCGTACAGGGTACATTGTTTATTGAATTGCTCGGCATGACTGCCATGCTTCCGATTTTCTTCCGTGATTATGGCATCAAAGGCATCTGGATGGCAGCCTTTCACTCTGTATCTGCATTTTGCAATGCCGGTTTTGACCTTCTGGGAACTTCCAGCCAGCCGTTTGTATCTCTGAGCAGATACATCGCAAACCCACTGATCAACCTCGTAATTATGCTTTTGATCATAATTGGTGGCATCGGCTTTCTGACGTGGGACGATATCTGCAGCCATAAATGGCATATCAGACGTTATCGCGTACAGAGCAAAGTCATTCTCTGGACATCGGCTTTACTTATTATAATTCCGGCCGTATTCTTTTTTGTTGTGGATTTTACGGGTTCATCAACCGGCACCAGACTGCTGGCCTCCACGTTTCAGTCTGTAACAACAAGAACTGCCGGTTTTAATACCGCAGATCTTACAGCAATGACACCGACATCAAAATCTGTTATGATTATGCTGATGCTGATCGGAGGATCTCCCGGCTCTACTGCCGGCGGCATGAAAACAACAACTTTTGCAGTCCTTATTTTAAATATGGTTGCCACGTTCCGCCAGAAAGAGGACATTGAAATTTTCGGTCGGCGGCTTGACAGTCATGCCATTAAAAATGCGGCCACCATCGTTGCTTTATATATCATTTTTTTCTTTATTGGAGGGATTGCCATCAGTTCCATCGAACACCTTCCGCTTCTGGACTGCCTGTTTGAAACGGCATCCGCTGTCGGAACCGTCGGACTTACACTTGGAATTACACCAACTCTCGGCATCCCGTCCCAGTTGATTCTGATCCTTCTGATGTTTTTCGGCAGAGTCGGTGGGCTTACCTTAATTTATGCGGCAATTTCCGTAAAGCAAAACGGAGTAAAACTGCCGCTCGAAAAGATAACAGTTGGTTAAAAAGGAGTTGAACATACCATGAAAAATATATTATTAATTGGATTAGGAAGATTTGGAAGACATGTTGCCATACAGCTGAACAATCTCGGTCACGAAGTGATGGCAGTCGACAACAACGAAGAACGTGTCAATGAGGTTCTTCCGTTTGTCACCAATGCTCAGATCGGTGACAGTACCAATGCCGATTTCTTAAAATCCCTTGGCATTGGTAATTTTGATGTGTGTATGGTAACGATAGGTGGAAATTTCCAGAATTCCCTTGAAACTACTTCCCTGCTCAAGGAACTCGGTGCAAAAACGGTTGTATCGCGTGCAGAACGGGATGTACAGAAAAAATTTCTTCTGCGAAACGGTGCAGACGAAGTTGTTTATCCGGAAAAACAGATTGCAGAGTGGGCTGCTATCCGGTATACTGCCGATCACATACGCGATTATATTCAGGTGGATGAGGCACATGCAATTTTTGAAGTGGAAGTTCCGGAAAACTGGATTTCCAAAACAATCGGTCAACTGGATATCCGGAAAAAATTCGGAATCAATATTGTTGCCATCCGGGAAGACGACAAAATTAATATGGCAATTTCTCCAAATACCGTATTCCAGTCTGGTACCACATTGCTTGTTCTCGGTGAATATAAAGAACTTCAAAAATGTTTCCGTATGTAGTTTCTATTTCCATAACAGATTCCACAGGTTCTGATAAGCAGCTGTTTCATACAGATTTATATAATTACATGCCGTACTTCTCTGCCGGAATGCCGGATATAAAAATCCTGCTTCTGGCAGTCCCGGCTCATATTCTCCCTCAAGCGGTCCCACGGCACACAGAAGATAATTGTATACTTCCTCGGAACCTTCCTGCCATTCCTTATCGGTTCCTTTCACTGGAACATCATACATTCCATGAAACAAAAAACAATAACTTTCTTTTCCCGGTGCAACACGTTCCCCGATCATTTCATAAAGCAGATCCAAAAACGCATCGTTCTGCAGCCCGGACTCTTTGATTCCATCCAGAAGCTGCCAGATACTTCCCGGCTTTCTCCCGGTTTCCGGAATCCGGTAATCCTTCAGCTGTTTGTTGGTCTCTGCCTGTAAAACTGCCTTCGCCAGTTCCAGATTTTTCGTTTTTTCTTCTGTGGAAAGTTTTAAAAAATGCGTGTTGAATGTACCATCTATATATCCTTCTGCATCATAATACGCGCCGGCGATCCGGTCAATGTGTGACCGCGCCGGAGTCATGCGCCGTGTCAGTTCGAGCATGTCTTCCCGATTAATCATGATTTCCTTCTCCGATCTTCATTTAAGAAAATTATACTGGTATTTTCCAGGTTTTCCAAGAGAATATCAGATTATAATTTACATAATCCTGTTATTTTTGTATATTTAATCGCATAATAGTATGTAAGTGTGCTGTTTCTGCGGAAATAGTTGAGTCTGCAGGCATTCCTGTGATATGATACATTTACACGGGCAAACGTGTAATTAGAGGAGGGTACTGCATGGGAAATTATTTAAACCAGGATGGAAAAAAATTTTACGAAATTACACATTCTGATATCTACGTGGATAAGACAGAATTATTGACCTATACAAATTCTGTCTTACAGACTCTGCAGAAATATATATGTATCAGCCGTCCCCGCCGTTTTGGGAAATCAATAACCGCCAGCATGATTGCTGCCTACTACAGCCGTGGCTGTGATGCAAAAGAACTCTTTTCCCCATATAAAATTGCCCGGAATCTGGATTTTGACACCTATCGTAATAAATACAACACCCTGTTTTTAAATATGCAGGAATTTTTAAGCCGGACAAAAAACATCTATGAACTGCTTGATCGCATGAAACGGCTGGTACTGCGGGATTTAAAACGGGAATACCCGAATGTTGATTATTTTGATGATACAGATCTTATTGAATCCATGCAGGATGTATATCAGGAAACTAACTGTCCTTTTGTCGTAATCATTGATGAATGGGACTGTATTTTCCGGGAATACAAACAGGATAAAGAAGCCCAGGAAATCTATCTGGATTTTTTGAGGGATATGCTAAAAGATAAGTCCTGTATTGCACTCGCTTATATGACAGGAATTCTTCCGATCAAAAAATACGGAACCCATTCCGCTTTAAATATGTTTGATGAATTTTCCATGATAAATCCGGGACCTCTTGCATCCTATGTCGGCTTTACCGAACTGGAAGTCGCTGCCCTTTGTACAGATTATCATATGGATCTGGATGAAATAAAAGCATGGTATAATGGATACTCTTTTGAAAAAATACCATCCATCTATAATCCGAGGTCTGTTGTAAGCTGCATGCGTTTTGGAAAAATTGGAAATTACTGGAACCAAACAGAAACATTTGAAGCCCTGCAGATTTATATCGATATGAATTTTGAAGGATTAAAAGATGATGTTCTCAGTATGATAGCCGGGGAATCCGTTCCTGTCAATACCGGAAGTTTTACCAATGATATGACAACCTTCCGCACCGAAGATGATGTGTTGACTCTTTTAATCCATCTGGGCTATCTTAGCTATGACTACGAAAACAAAACCGTAAAAATACCAAACAATGAAGTGCGTGAAGAATACGTTAACAGTGTTTCCGTATCCGACTGGGGCGAAATCTCTAAAGCCCTGAAAAATTCAGCAGACACCCTGCAGGCAATCTGGCAGGGAAGACCAGAACAGGTAGCACTTGGGATTCAGCAGGCGCATTTTGAGACATCACATATCCAGTATAATGATGAAAATGCGTTAAGTTATACGGTTTCACTGGCACTCTATGCCGCACGCAATTTCTATACAATACACAGGGAATTTGCCGGCGGTAAGGGATTTTCGGATATGGTATTTCTTCCACGGAAGAAGTTTCCGGATAAACCAGCACTTGTTATCGAATTAAAATGGGATCATAGTGCACAGGGCGCAATCACGCAGATTAAACAAAAACAATATTGTGAAAGCCTGAAAGAGTATCATGGAAACCTTTTACTGGTCGGAATCAATTACGATACCAAAAGCAGGATTCATACATGTAAGATAGAACCATTTTCTTTGTAAGAAACGGGAGGGCACTGCCCTCCCATTTCTTATAGCATTTTTTCAATTTCTTCTTTCTCCGGCATCACGCGGAGCGCGCCTTTGCGCGTCGTGATCAGAGAAGCCGCCGCATTGGCAAAACGAAGCATCTCTTTCAAATCTTTCTCTTCAAGCCCCTCCAGTCCATGCTCCAGCACATAATGCAGAACACACGCACAGAACGTATCTCCCGCACCGGTCGTCTCAATCGTATTTGGCTGAAGAAACGGCTTTGCCTCCACAATTCTGTCTTTATAATACGCCCGGCTTCCCTCTTTTCCCATGGAAACCAGTATGAGCGGAACCGGATAGCGTTCCCGTATCCAGCGGACTCCATCCGTATAATCTTCTTTACCCGTCAGCCACTGGATTTCATTATCCGATATTTTTAAAATATCACACTGTCCCAGACCATATAACACCTGTTCCCTGGCATCTTCCATGGAGTCCCAGAGCGGTTTGCGGATATTCGGATCAAAGGAAATGAGCGCACCTGCTTCTTTTGCGACCGCGATCGCTTTTTTCGTTGCTGCGCGGACACCCGGATGCGTCATGGACAACGTTCCGAAATGAAAGATTTTTGCTCCACGGATTATTTCCTCCGGCAGTTCTTCTTCCATCAGCATCATGTCCGCGCCCGGATTGCGGTAAAAGGAAAAATCCCGGTCCCCATCCGGATACGTATGCACCAGTGCCAGCGTCGTGTGCACCTTATCATCCTTTAAAAGTCCGGCTGCATCAATCCCGACTTCCGTGATCGCATCTTCCAGCTGCTTTCCGAAAAAATCGTTTCCTACTTTTCCGATAAAAGCCGTCCTGTGTCCTAAGCGTGACAGCATTGCCAGCACATTGCACGGTGCGCCTCCCGGATTTGCCTCAAACAGCGGATTGCCCTGCCCGCTGACTCCGTTTTCGGTAAAATCAATGAGCAGTTCCCCCAAAGCCACTACGTCCATGTTCTCTTCCTCCTGTTACTTTTTATAATACAATATCATACTTTTCGACCGTAATATACATCTTTTTATCGCTGAAAAACCGGATTCCCTCTGCCTCCAAAGGGGTACAGACCGCCGTTGTTGCCACCTGCTGCCCGTCATTGATAAAAAGCTCAATGGACTGACGGTCCAGAATAAACCGCATTTTTTTAAGTCCTTTTGGATCTGCAATTTTAATTTTGCGCACGCAGACCACATCTCTTGTCACCCCACAATACGTGCGGTCAATCTCCAATATTCCCGTTCCCTTATGATAAGTAAAACTTGTCTCGTATTCCTCATCTGCGGCAAGCTGTATGGAAAAAACGTTAAAATCCTGTTCATCCATTGTAATAGTCAGATCCATCGTCCGTCCACAAATGCCGGAAAGTGCTGTCTCACCATCAATCTCTGCATGTTCATAATGACGCGGATTCTTATGATACTGCGCAAGCTCCCGCACCGGCTGCTGCCAGATCTGTCCGTCTTTTACTTCCAGTTCCCGCGGAAGAGTCATCATGCCCTGCCAGTCCTGCGTATCCGGCACCACACAGGCATCCCATGACTTCATCCATGCAATCATCACACGCCGCCCATCCGGGAGAAGTGTGGTCTGAGGTGCATAAAAGTCCAGTCCGTAGTCAATCGTATGCGGTTCTTCTTTTTCAAATATATGCAAATTTTTATCGTAATTTCCAAGAAAATAAACAGAATTATTTCCATTGTGGAATTCGTATTTTTCCGCTTTCATATTCTGTGGGGAACAGATCAGTACATGTTTATCTCCCAGTGGGAAAAAGTCCGGACATTCCCACATCGTTCCGACTTTTCCGGTACTGTTTGCCGCAAGAACGGTCTCAAATTTCCATTCTTTTAAATCTTTGCTGGAACAGAGCACGACCTGTCCGATCTGCCTGTTATCCTTGCTTCCGACAATCAGATAATAGGTGTCCTCTTCCTTCCAGATTTTCGGGTCACGGAAATCAATCCGGCTGCAGTTTTCCGGCAGCATCTCCCCGGTCACAACCGGGTTGTTTTCATACTTTACATAATCCCTGCCATCCCCGAATGCGATGCACTGGTTCTGTCGTTCCTCTTCCCTGCCGTCCGGCAGTGTAATCTTTGTGACACCGGTATAGACCAGCACATGTTTGTTATCCGCTTCAATAGCACTTCCGGAAAAACATCCGATCCGGTCATAGTCCTGATCCGGTGCAAGTGCTGCCGGAAGCTGTTCCCAGCTTATCATATCCGTTGTCACACTGTGCCCCCAGTGCATCGGTCCCCACTCCCTTGCATATGGATAATACTGGTAGAACAGATGGATTTTTCCATCGTAAACGGAAAAACCGTTCGGATCATTGATCCATCCGGCAGGTGCCGAGATATGAAACAACGGTCTGGTATTTTTATCGGTCTGTGCTGCTTTTTCTGCCTCATATGCTCTCGCTTTTTTTAACATCTCACTCATACAAATTCTCCTGTTTATTTTTCTTCTTTCAATGACTCCTGATACTGATCGAAATATTTCTGTTTGATTGCCAGATAATCGGAAAGCCCGTATTTCTCCATTTTCTTTAAATAGGAATCCCACTCTTTGTCGATTCCGCCATTTAAAATCCAGTCTGCTTTTTTCTGCTCCGCATATTTTTTAATATCGGTATCATACTGGGATACTTTATTGGTATCGTCAATACTCATAAACACATTCGGATATACATACTTGCTTTTCATATCCTTCAGATATGTTTCATGCATATTGTCCAGACGCCATTTGGCATCCGCCGGCTGTGTGACATACATATCATAATACTCATTGAGAACTGCAAGCGGACCGTTGACGGACTGCGCCTCACGTACCTCTACCGGTGACTGGTCGCCCAGATCCAGATGCTTCAACATTTCACCGCCATCTTTATTTGTGGACAGTTCAAAAATATTAAACGAATCCTTTTCCCCGTAACTTCCCCAGTTATTCTGCGGGGACTGAAGCGGCGCATACATCTGATCAATCCAGGCTGCCGCCAGTGCCGTGTTCCGGCAGCTGGATGTAAGCACACAGCGGCCTCTGTCAAAACCACTTGTTTCACTGTTATTCTGTCTTGTGATATTTCTGGCTCCCTCCGGACCGGTCAGTGCCGGAAGCATCACATAATCGGTATTGTTGTCAATATTTGCAATATCCCAGGTAAAGCAGAGACCGTAACGGTGATTTTTACCTTTTGCCACATAGGTTGACCACTCCTGCGTAAATGCCTCCGGATCTACGAGATCCTCTGTTACCAGCTTATGCAGCCATTCGATGCCTTCTTTGTAACCTTCCTGCACGGTCGTATAAATCACGGTTCCGTCATCTTTTACGGCAAAATGATCGCCCGTATCTCCATATCCTTCGCCAAATCCGTTGATGAGAATCGCCGGATCCTGATCGCCATTGTTGATGATAAATGACATCGGAATCACATCTCCCTCGATATCAAACTGTTTTTTCAGATCATCCGCATGATCCCGGAACGCAATCAGCACCTGTTCCAGTTCATCGGTTGTCGTTGGAATATCCAGTCCCAGATAATCCAGCCACTTTTTATTGATATAAGGAATATCCCCGATTGCCTGAATGGCTTCTTTCCCTGCGCCAAGCTGCTCAATCCACGGAAATGAATAAATATGTCCGTCCGGTGCGGTACACATCGTCCGGTATTCCGGATATTTCTCAAAGACCGCCTGAAGGTTTGGCATATATTTGTCAATCAGA
>OHKH01000870.1_pt1 | contig 10429 bp, 9 predicted proteins | sample 1568831 | NCBI WGS metagenome assembly OHKH01 (sample SAMEA3879581, study PRJEB24766) | human gut metagenome | biome: human-associated habitat; feature: feces | place: USA | collected 1985/1987
CGTCGGTGAAGTGGATGATGCACTGCTTCTCGCGGTCGTAAACGCCCTGAAATTCCTTGCCGCAGCCGATGGGCCAGTTGACGGCGTAGGTGTCGATGCCAAGCTCGCGCTCGACCTCCTCGCACCACTCGGGCAGAATGCCGTAAATCGCGTCGGGCGCGGAGTAGTCAAGTCCCCAGTTCGGATATTCACCCCAGACGATATAGCCCAGGCGGTCGCAGTGATAGAGGAATCTCTGCTCGAAAACCTTCTGATGCAGTCTTGCTCCGTTGAAGCCGGCGGCGAGAGATATTTCTATATCTTTTATCATGTCGCTGTCATCGGGAGCGGTATATATTCCGTCGCGGTAGAAGCCCTGGTCGAGCACAAGGCGCTGGAAAACGGACTTGCCGTTGATGAGATATTTAAATCCGTCAAGGCGGACATCGCGCAGACCGAAATAGCTCTTGACGGTGTCGCCGCCGAAGGTGATAACAAGATCATAGAGTCTGCCGCAGCCGACCTCCCACAGGTGTTTTTCAATGAGCTTCATGTCACCGCTGACGCAGCCTGCCGCATTTTTGCAGTCGTATCTGCCGACCAGTTTGCCCTCGTAGAGAACATCTATTCCGAGCTCGCCGCTGCCGCAGAGCTCGCATGAAAAAGCGACGGAAGAGCTCTCGGGATTCGGGAAGAGCTTGATGCTCTTTATGTAGCTCTTCGGCACGAATTCTACCCAGACAGTCTGCCAGATACCCGTCGTGCGGGTGTAGTCGCAGTCGTGCGAATGAAGGCGCTCGCTCTGCTTGCCGCGCGGAATGAGCGGATTTCTCACATCGTCGCGCGCTTCGACCGCTATTGAGTTTTTGCCGGCTTTGAGGAACTTCGTGATGTCCCCGGCAAACGAGACATAGCCGCCCTTGTGGTGCATTGCTTCTTCGCCGTTTATGTAGACTGTCGCGTCATAGTCGACCGCGCCGAAGTGCAGTATGACTATGCCCTCAAGCTCGCTTTCGCTGATTTCGATGTCGCGTCTGTACCACACGCAGTTCATGAAATCGGTGTTCTCAACGCCGGAAAGACGGCTCTCGGGGCAGAACGGGACTATGATCTTTGAGCTCAGATGCTCCGCATTCTGGAGTCCGCGCTCTCTGCCACTGACGCTGTTGTCAATTTCGAACTCCCATTCTCCGTTGAGGTTGAGCCAGCTTTCTCTTTCAAACTGCGGATTCGGATGCTCCGCTCTCGGAATAGAATTTGTCATTTATTTATGTCCTTTCAAAATAAATTACTTGTTGAAATATGTCGCTTCCGCCATCGCGCACAGGGCGTGATAGACGGGGAGAGTCAGCTCCTGGACTTTGAACGTCTCGGTCTCCGGCAGGCGCAGGCAGACCGTGCACATCTCGCTCATGAGACTCATTTTTTCTCCGGTTATGCCGATGCTCTCGATTCCCATGGCGTTGGCGACTTTCACTGCGTTGACAACGTTCGCGGAGTTGCCGGAGGTGCTCAGCGCAATGAGTGCGTCTGGGCTCAATGATGCGTATGCCCAGACCTGCTGAGCGAATATCATATCGGCGGCTATGTCGTTTGCAAATGCGGTATTCAGTCCCTCGTGCGCGCTCAGCGCAACCGCGGGCAGTGCGCCCTGAAGATGGTTCGCGAGATATTCGCCGTCCTTTATTTCTGAAAAAGCCTGTCTCTGTTCGTCGGTCAGTTCTCTCTTGAGCAGAAAGCCTTTCATCAGTTCGCCGACTATGTGCTGCGCGTCCGCCGCGCTTCCGCCGTTGCCGCAGATGAGCAACTTGCCGCCGCGGTCGAAGCAGGCGCAGATAACATCATAGGCGCTCTTGATGTCTTCTCTTATCCCCTCAAGAGCGGGGTAGCGGACAAAGAGCTCTTCAAAAATTTCCTTTTCCCTGTTCATGCTTTTCCTCCGTTTGCCGCGGCATCGAGCGCGATTCCGAGCGACGCGAGGTCGCCTATCTTCTCGCCGAGTCCCGCGGGGATTATCCTGCATCCGGCAGTCTGGCTCAGAGCCTCACGGTGCAGTGCCTTTTCCATGCTGTCTTTCAGAAGATGCCCGGAGCGGGCGAAGATGCTTCCGATTATTATAGCCTGCGGGTCGAGTATATCGGCGAGTATCGCGAGCCCCTCGCCGAGCTTTTCTCCGCATATTCTGTATACTTCTTTCGCCGTCTCGTCGCCGTTCTCTGCGGCTTCGGCGGCGGATTTTGCCGTTATATTTTCAATATCCTCGGCGGTTTTGCACATCAGAGTGCTCCCGCCGTTTTCGAGCGTCTTTCTCGCCATCTCCTGCGCGAGTCGGCCTATTCCGCCGCCGCTACAAAATCCCTCGAACGAGCCGCGCTTGCCGTAGCCTATGTGCCCGACTTCGCCCGCCATGTCGTTTGTGCCGCTGTACAATTTGCCATCGAGTATCAGTCCCGCGCCCATGCCAGTGCCGAACGTTAAAAATATCATGTTACGAAGTCCCTTTCCTGCGCCGAACTTCCATTCGGCGAGCGCGCAGGCGTTCGCGTCGTTTTGTAAATACGCGTCGAACCCGAACCGCTCTTCAATCATGTCGACTATCGGCACGCACTCCCAGTCGGGGAGATTCGGCGGCGCAAGAATAACTCCGCGCCTGCTGTCGAGCGGACCGCCGCAGCTTATCCCCGCGCAGAGAATATCTTCGGGGGAGAGGGCGTTCTTTTTTATTATCTCTTCAACATTGTCGAGCAGCTCCTCCGTCACGGCGCGCCAGCCGCGCCCGACCCGTGTCTCAAAGCGGAGCTTGTCTATAATAATATCGTCGGCGTCTCCCTGCGCTCTGCCGAGCAGAACGGCGCACTTTGTTCCGCCGATGTCTATACCCATTATATATTTTTTCATATTATATCAAATCACTTCCGATTTTACTGCACACATATTATACACATAAATCTTTTTTCGGTCAATCGGATAAAGATGCAAATACAAGAAAAACTACTGTATATAGCATTTACGGAGGTAGAAAAATGGTTCTGACGATACTGAGGATTTTTATATTATATGTTCTGGCGACTGCGGCGGTCAGAATAATGGGAAAAAGGCAAATAGGCGAGCTTCAGCCGTCTGAACTTGTTATAACTATTCTGCTCTCCGAAATCGCGGCTATACCTATGCAGGATACGGATATCCCGCTGCTCAATTCCGTCGTCGCGGTGCTTCTGCTCGTGGCGTTCGAGATAATCAGCTCGGTCATTTCCATGAAGAGCCGCGGCGCACGCAGGCTGCTCGAGGGCAACGCTGTGACAGTCATACGCGACGGCAAGATCGATCAAAAAGAGATAAAACGCCTGCGCTATACCGTTGACGATCTTCTGACGGCGCTGCGGCAAAAGGATGTTTTTGATATCTCGACCGTCGGCTATGCCGTGCTTGAGACGAACGGCAAGCTCTCGGTCATGCTCAAGCCCGATGAAAATGCGCTGACCGCAAAGACTTTGCAGCTATCGCTGCCAGATCCCGGCATGCCGTGCCTTGTCGTCAGCGACGGAAAAGTGATACGCGAGCACTACGACGACTGCAGCATGAACGACAGAGAACTCAAACGCCTGCTCAGGGCAAAGGGGCTGACGGTCGAAGATGTGCTGATAATGACCGTTGACCGCGACAAAAACGCTGTTATAGTCGAAAAGGAGAAAAAAGTATGAAACGCTTTGCGACGGCACTTGTTCTGCTCGCCCTGACTCTGACTATGAGCATCGGTGCGCAGTTCATATTTTCAAAAAAGACCGGTGAGCTGATAACGGATCTCAAATCCCTGCTCGCCGCCGTCGATGCCGGGGAGGGAGAGGAGCAGGCGCTTGATAAAGCCGAGAGCGAATGGAGAGATTCAAAAAGGATTCTGCACATTCTGCTCGTCCACCGCTCGATGGATGAGATCGAGATAAACATAAATAGTCTCAGGGAATATCTCGACTCAGGCGATGACGAGGCTCTGCGCCAGGCGTGCACCGAGGCGCTAAAACAGCTTGAAAACCTGCGTGACGCGGGAAAAATAATGATAGAAAATGTGCTGAAAATCGAGTAAAACGGTGTTGACAAAACGCTCCAGATATTGTAAAGTTATTTTGTAAATATCGGTAAAAAGGAGCATCACCATGAAGAAAAAGCACGATCCCAAAAGTGTGATACTGACGATAATTCTTATAATAACTTATGTGCTTTCCGTCGTTTTCAATTTTTCGCATATGATGGACGGCAAGGGCAGCAGAAAGCCCGGCTTTGCAACGGCTGGTCTGTTCCTGCTCGCGGCGTTTGTCTATATTATTTTCAAGCGCATGAACAAGCGTCCGCTTGTCGTCGGAACGGTGTTCTGGTCGATTTCGCTCGTGTGCTCCGCCTATGCGCTGATGATGTGCTTCTTCTACAATGACCTCATGAGCCTGTTCTATCCGCTGATGATGGCTTTCCTCCCGCCGAGCTTCGGCATCGCAGCGCCGTTCAAAACGAACAACACGCTCTATTTTGCTATCCTTTTTGCAATCCCCGCGGCTGAGCTGATATTTCATATTATCCTGCTCGCCCTGCGCTCGAAAAAGGTCAAAAAATAAACAGAATATAACATTGTGATTTTCAGGCTGTTCCGTTTCGGAACAGCCTTTTTTATCTCCAGAAGCCTTGATATATAAGCACTTTCGGCTTTTTTGCATTTTTGGCGTTTATTTAAACTTTATAAATGCAATACAAATTTAATTTTTTTTAACCAAACTTAACCGCGCCTTATATTGACTTTGTTTATGCACTGTTATAAATTAAATTTATCTCGGCTTTTACCCTTTTGTAGCGGAAAATATATTCCGCGCGGGGCGGAGCCAAAATGACGGAACATCACGGAGGAGAAATGGAAAAGAAAAATGCAACGCCGAGCGTCAGACAGCTGTTATGCGCTTCGGCAGAGAAGTATGGAGAAGAGATATTCATAAAATTCGTGCGAAACGGCGCGGTCGAAGAGCGCAGCTATGTCCGCGTCAAAACGGACAGTGAAGCGGTCTGCCGCTGGATCAGAAGCATATCGAAAGAGGGCATGCATGTCGCCGTTGTCAGCAAGACGAACTACGAGTACATAACCTGTATCACCGGAATACTCATGAGCGGCAGCGTCGTTGTACCGTTTGCGCCCGATATATCCGCTAAAGAAGCGTCGGAGCTTTTCGACCGCGCGGATATCGACATGGTGCTCTATGACAGCACATTTTCCGAGAATGTCGGCGAGGTCATGGCAAACTGCCCGAAGATAAAGCATGCGGTCGACCTCTCGGACGAGAACTTCTTCGCCGGTATCTATGAAAAATATTCGGCGGCGAGCGAATACGCGCCCCTCTCCGACTACGAAGTCGATCCCGACAAGTGCGCGGTCATAATATTCACCTCCGGCACGACCGGGGTCAAAAAAGGCGTTATGCTCTCGACCAACGCCCTCGTTGGCAACATCATGTACAAAGAATATATTAATATTTTCAGCGAGCGTACCTCGACCCTCTCGGTGCTCCCGATGCACCATATCTACTGCTTCTCGGGCGACTATCTGAAAAACCTGTGCGACGGCGTTCAGGTCTGCCTCAACGGCAATCTCAGCGATATCGTCCCGAATCTTGAGCGCTTTGAGCCCAACGCCATGCGCGTCGTTCCGATGATAGCTCAGCATCTGCTCCAGCGCATAAAGATAACCGCGGCGAAAAATCCGGATATCACTCCCGCCGAGGCGGCAAAAATCGTGCTCGGCAAGAACCTCAACTGGATAGTTTCGGGCGGCGCATATCTCGATCCGCTGCTCGTCGAGGAATATGACAAGCTCGGCATAATGCTCCGCCAGGGCTACGGCATGACCGAGGTCGGCTGCCGCATTTCCGTGCCTGACAGAGGCGTTTCTACCGAGTCCGTCGGCAGGGTTATAAATATCTGCGATGTCCGCACCGAAAACGGCGAGATCCAGATAAAGACTCCGACGATTATGCTCGGCTATTATAAAATGCCCGAGGAGACGGCGCAGATGTTCACCGAGGACGGCTGGTTCAGGACGGGCGACATCGGCTATGTCACCGAGGACAGGCAGCTGTTCATCACCGGCAGAGTCAAGAATCTGATAATCCTTTCGAGCGGCGAAAACGTCTCTCCCGAGGCGATTGAGAAGAAGTTCAAAAAATTGAATATAGTTGACGAGGTCGTGGTTTACGGCGAAAACGACCGCATCGTCGCCGAGATATATCCCGATTTCGAGCACGCGAAGCAGGAGGGGATAGAGGATATCCCCGCCGAGATAGAGCGCCGCATGGACGAGATAAACGCGGGCGCAAAGACCTCGCATTTTGTCTCGGAGCTGAGATTCCGCGATGAGCCTTTTGAAAAGACCTCGAGCGGCAAAATAAAGAGAAAAGAAACCGTTGTGGGCTGAGAAGGAGAGAAAAATGAAACCGAAGGCAGGAACAGAGGTATTTGAGCTCATTCCCTCGCAGAAGATGATAAACTTCATGCTCAAATACAGCTTCTTTCACAAGCAGGTCATTCAGATACCCATGTCGATAGTCACGCACACGCCGATAGATTTCGATGTGCTCAAAAAAGCGCTGAATATAGAAATAGAGCGCAACGACTGCATGAGGCTGCGCTTTTATAAAGAACACGGGGAGTTCTATCAGTATTTCCTTGACAAATATGTTGTTGACGATGTGCCGGTCGTGACCTTTTCGACCGAAGAGGAACAGCAGGCTTATCTCACCGCTGATGCGCGCAGACCCATACGGCATTTGAAAGGCGAGGATTTTCGCATTATATTCTTCCGCTCGTTCGACGGCGGCTACGGAATATATATCAACATCACCCATCTGTGCATGGATGCCGCGGCGGTCTTTGTGTTCTTCTCCGATCTGCTCGGAGTCTATGACCACCTGAAAAACGGCAAGCCCATGCCGCGTCCGCTCGGCGAATACAAAAAGACGATAAGAAAAGAGCTCGCCATAGTCGCGGACGAAAAGAAGATGAAAGAGGAAGAGGAGTTCTATACTCAGTTTTTCCTCAAGGACGGCGATCCGCTCTATGCCGGAGTTCACGGCCCCGAGTTGCTCGAAAAAGAGCGCAAAAGAAAGCACGATCCGTCCCTCAGAGCACCGTCCTGCTTCGACCCGATACACGACAAGGCGGAGCTTGCAAGATACGATGTCTCGAAAGAGGACAGTGACAAGATACTCGCATTCATTCAGTCGAGCGGCGTCAGCCCCGAGTGCCTTGTCCAGCTTGCAATGCGCCTGCATATCTCGAAGATAAACTACAGAACGAACGATTCTTATTTCGTCACCCTCTGCACCCGCCGCAGAACCCTCAGCGAGAAGCGCTCCGGCGGCACGCTTGCCGAGCCCCTCCCGTGGAGAATAGTCCTGCCCGAGAGTTTGACCTTCAGTGAGGCTCTCGACAAGATGGCGGAGCTTCAGATGACCCTGTTCAGGCACATGGATTACCCCTATCTCGAGTGCCGCGAGCTTGTGAGAAAGCTGTTTGATTACAGCCCGGTAGCCGCGTCGTCCTCGATGATGTTCTCGTGGTTCCCGCTCGGCAAAGACACGATGAACGGCTGGGACTATGAGTTCACGGGCTACAGCCTCGGCAGATACATCATGCCGCTCTACAGCTTCGCAATGTACGACGCGCACAGCGGCTGCTTCAAATTTTCGTATATGCACCGCACGAATATGATAACCTCTGAGCATATAAAAGCTCTGCATGAAAAGACCGTTCGAGCCCTGCTTCTCGGCGCGGAGAACCCCGACAGAACGCTCGGCGAGATACTCGATATACTTTAATCTTAAAAGGAGAGACAGTTATGCTTGAAAAGATTGCCGAAATAATCTGCGAATATGTCTATATCGACCCTGCCGAAATTACCGAGCAGGCGAACCTCAGAACCGATATCGGTCTGAGTTCGCTCGACCTTATGAGCGTCGCGTCGGATATGGAAAACACATTCGGGGTGAAGATTCCCGAGAGGTCGATACTCACCGCCAAGACAGTCAAGGATCTTATCGCCTGCGTGGGCTGATAAACAATGCGAATATAAAAAGAAAGCTGCAATCCATGGATAAAACCGTGAATTGCAGCTTTGCTGTTTGTTGTTTAACTCAGATCTTCATCGCAACATCATATGCGCGCCACACGACGGAGCGGAGGTTGCCTATTGCAAGGCAGTCGCCGACGAGGTGGACGTTGCCGGACTTCTCGGCAAGCGGAGCGGGGATATAGCCCGCGCAGCTGATGACGGAGTCACAGTCGATGTTGATGTCCTTGCCGTCCTTGCCGGTGCAGACGATAGAGCCGTCCTTGACTTCCTTGAGTGTCGTCTCAAGATAGACGGGAGTCTTGTGCAGGGCGAACCACTCTCTGAGATAAGAGGAGTTTGCAAGGCAGACGCCGGTCTGGCTGATAAGATCGTCCTTCATCTCGACAATGATCGGATTCTTGCCCTGGAGAGCGAGCTCATAGGCTATTTCGCATCCGGTCAGTCCGCCGCCGATAACAGCGACGGTGTTGCCGACTTCTGCGCCGTTGAGGTAGTCGCAGCCCTCGATCATCTTCTCGTAGCCGGGAACTCTTCTGAGGAGTCTCGGGGTCGAGCCGGTCGCGATGATGACGGGATCGCTGCCGAACGCCGCGATATCCTTTATCTCGTCGTTGAGTCTGACTTCGATGCCGAGCTTCGTCATCTGGCGTCTGTACCAGTCAAGCAGGTCGCGGAGCTTGCCCTTGTATGACTCTGCGCTCGCGGGGATGAATGTTCCGCCGAGCACGTCGCTCTTCTCGTGGATTATCGGATTGTGTCCGCGGAGCTTGAGCACGCGGGCAGCCTCCATGCCGCCGATGCCGCCGCCGACGATGTGGACGGTCTTGGGCGAGTTGGTCTTCTTTATGTAGTGCTTGTTCCACTGCATCGTCTCGGCGTTGATAGCGCAGCGGGAAAGATGCAGGCTGTCGGAAAGCTCCTGATCGTTGGGCACGCCCTTGTAGTGGCACATGTTGAAGCAGCCGTTGTGGCAGAGAATGCAGGGACGGATGTCATCCTCCTCGTCATTCATCATCTTCGTGACCCACTCCTGATCGGCGAGGAACTGACGCGCGAATCCTGCGCCGTCAAGCTTGCCTTCCTTTATCGCGTCCGCGGCAACTCTCGGATCGAGGCGGCCGGCGCAGATAACGGGAATGTCACAGAACTGCTTGATGTATTCAACATCCTCGAGGTTGCAGTTCTCGGGCATGTAGATGGGCGGGTGAGCCCAGTACCATGCGTCGTATGTGCCGTTGTCGCAGTTGAGGCAGTCATAACCGGCATCCTGAAGATACTTGACAGCCTTCTCGGACTCTGCCATATCGCGTCCTACTTCGGTATAGGCCTCGCCCGGGAGCGCGCCCTGACGGAAGCCCTTGGTCTTGGAAATTATGCTGTAGCGCAGGGAGACGGGGAAATCGTCGCCGCACGCCTTCTTGATAGCCTGAACGACCTCGACCGCGAAGCGGTAGCGGTTCTCGAACGAGCCGCCGTATTCGTCGGTGCGCTTGTTGACATATTTAAGGGTGAACTGGTCGAGCAGATAGCCCTCGTGGACTGCGTGAACCTCAACGCCGTCAACGCCTGCGTCCTTGAGCATCTTTGCGCTCTCTGCGAACGCATTGACAAACTCCTTGATTTCAGCCTTGGTCATCTCTCTCGAGGGAACTTTATCAGACCAGCGGTTGGGCGAGGGGCTCGCGGAAGCCGTGATCTTGTCGAGATCCATGAAGGGCTTGCTGAGGACTCTCAGCGCGGGGTTGGTGTAGAGCTTCTCCATCATTTCGCTGATGGTGAAGGAGCGGCCGAAGCCTGCGGTCAGCTGAACGAAGAGCTTCGCACCGGTCTTGTGGAGCTCGGGAGTCCACTTTTTGAGGTCGGCATACATCTTCTTGTTCTTGTGGAGCCACTGGCCGAACATGGGGTTGTAGACCGGCTGACATCCGGGGAGAACAAGACCCACGTTGTTCTTCGCGACTTCCATGATAAAGCGTGCGCCGTCTTTATCGAAGTGGTTCTTCTCCATCCATCCGAAGAGGTCGGTGCCGCCCATGCTCGTGAGCACGATGCGGTTCTTGATCTCGCAGTTGCCGATCTTCCACGGAGTGAATAAGGGCTGTAATCTTTGATCCATATAATTGCCTCCAACAAAGAATTGAATATTTCATCGACAATATATTATCACATTCCGGCTTATTACGCAACAAAAAAACGCGCTTTATCAATACTTTTTTATCAATACTGCCCGTCCTTTTTGACCATCAGGCAATAGCTGACTCCCTCGGGGGCGAGTATCGGTTCTGTATTTTTCATTTCGTTGTGCGCCTTGAAGAAATCGCGGTCAATATCGCCGCTGTCCGCAAGCTC
>OHKH01000874.1_pt1 | contig 10413 bp, 8 predicted proteins | sample 1568831 | NCBI WGS metagenome assembly OHKH01 (sample SAMEA3879581, study PRJEB24766) | human gut metagenome | biome: human-associated habitat; feature: feces | place: USA | collected 1985/1987
ACGGGGTGGCTGAAATGCCAATGAAGCGGTACAAGTCCGCTGCCAGATGTTTATGCCCCACTCGCAGGGAGCCGAGGGCGAATATGCGAGACCTGAACATATTTTATCAGGAGTGACCGGATGCTGTTTTCGGTCTCCGGTCACTCCTGTTCTTTTACATATTTATCCGCTAATCACCTTTACTAACACGGAGGACTACTCAAATGGACGAGTTGAATCCTACGGTGCGCGAACAGGAGATTTATGAGGAGATGGAACTGACCCCGGAAATGATCAAGTCCATCCGAACCCTCTGTGCAACCTGTCTGCGACATTTCGTAGAAGCCAAGGCTTTCAAAATTGCTATCGTGCCGAGTGCAGACAACAGCATGGACACTTGCACTGTCTGTCAGACCCGGCGCGGTTACGATTATGTTGTAATGCACCGCTGATGCTGGTGCTTTATCTCAGTCATCGAAGGAGATGATGTGTATCGTATAAAAAGAATTGCTCCCATACTTCAACAGAAACCCGCTGCCCAGGAGGTGCAGTGGGTTTCTTACATATCCAAACGGAGGTTTCGCAATTTGGAATCTACTTTGAAATTCCAACGCGGAGACATCTACTTCGTTCGACTTGACAACCGCACAGGTTCCGAACAAAGCGGAACCCGTCCAGCAGTCATTCTACAAAATGATGTGGGAAACTCCTGCTCACCGACATTGATCGTTGCGACTTTGACAAGTAAGACAGAAAAGAAAGCTACGCAGCCGACGCATTGTCTGGTGGAACCGGAGGGACTGGAGCCGTCCATCGTTCAGGCTGAGCAAATCTTCACCATCGACAAAAGCCGTGTCAAAAGATTTGTCGGACACCTCACCCCAGAAGAGATGGGGCGGGTCGATGATGCTGTGAAAATCAGTCTTGCGCTGAACCCAATGGGAAGCATCCAAAAGCTCAAACCTATCGTCCGTTCTACGGCGGCTTACGCACCGCCAGAAGTAGTTGACGGTAAGCCGCCTGTCTATCCCTACACTCCTATCAAATCCGATTTTGAGGATGCAGGAACAGTCGAAGAAATGATGTTATACACCGAACTGCAATCCGCTGTTCACGCAATGATCCAGCGGCTTGAATACAGCTTCACCTTTAATCCCAGCTTGCTCACCAGCCCGAAGCGTAAGAAGCAAGTGACTGAGATTTTGACCGAAGCTGAAAAATACATTTGGCGAATTAAGGAGGAAATAAGATGCGCCTGAAAAATGACACGAACAATTATGCTGCTTCCTTTAATATCACTCCACCGTACCAGATGCTGGTGCTTCACAGCAAGCTGCTGATCTACCCCCGCGAGATCTACCAGCGGGGTGTGGAGCGTAAGCGTGTGGAAATGATTGCTGCCGATTTCAACGAGTACATTGCCAACGAGCCGAAGGTCAGCTTCCGCGACGGCAAGTATTATGTGGTGAACGGTCAGCACACCATTGAGGGGCGCATCCTCCGTAACGGCGGTGAGGACTTGCCGATTCTCTGCAAGGTCTACACCGGCCTGACGATGGAGCAGGAAGCACTGCTCTTTGCAGAGCAGAACGGACACTCCGCACCATTGACGGCAGGCATCAAGCTGCGTGCCAAGGTCGTGGGCGGTGATGCTCCTTCCAAGGCATTTCTCGCTGCTACCAACCGGGTGGGGCTGGCCTTCAACTATGACAGTTTGCAGTTGAGCGACTACCGCATCAGCTGCGTGGGCACCGCGCTCAAGCTGTATAACGAGATGGGCGAAAAGATCTACTGCGAATCCCTGCGGATAATCGTGGCTGCGTGGGATGGCAAGCCCGATTCATTCCGTGCATCTGTCCTGCGTGGTATGATGCACTTTGTGGAACTGTATCACGGCGAGTTCAGCGAGGAACGGCTGGTTCGTGCGCTTGGCAGCGTCCATCCTATGGAGATTTACCGTGTTGGCAGGGATAACCCTGCAAAGCTGCCCGGATGGAAGAAATACGTTTTTCCCATCTACATGGCTTACAACGGCAAAGGCCGCAAGGACGCCTTGCCGATGAAGTTCTAAAACATATTTCCTATGCCAAGGGGCATCTGCAAGCTACAGGTGCCTCTTATTACATAATTATATCGCACTATCGCTACTTTTGAAAGAAGGACTAGATATGACCAATATGAATGTGATTCCTGTGTCGCAGGATTCGTATATCGTTAATGGCTGCAAAGTAAAAATCACCTATGCAGAAGATGGTGACAGTATGGAGGTTCTTCAGAAACTGATTCATGATACCCTCTGCGAAGAAGCCAAGAATTGCAGTTGAACCGACATCCTTGCAACAAGGATAGTCCAGCACTAAAATAATGGTACAGTTGATGCAGCAACCAATTCAAACAAACGAGTGTGCGCACAGTATCGTTGTTTTAGTTTTACATAAGGAGTAACAACGATGAAAAAACGTGTATATACCTTATACCGTGTTTCGACCATTGGACAGGTCGAAAAGGATGACATACCCATGCAAAAAGAAGCTTGCCACGAATTTGCAGAACGGCAGGGCTGGGAAATCGTCAAGGAGTTTTCCGAAAAAGGCGTTTCCGGTTTTAAGAAATCTGCAAAAGACCGCGATCAGCTCCAACTGCTTCAGCAGGCGGCTGCTGCCGGAGAGTTTGATGTTCTGCTGGTATTCATGTTTGACCGTCTGGGTCGGCGTGACGACGAAACGCCCTTTATCGTGGAATGGTTCACGAAGCAAGGGGTCGAGGTCTGGAGCGTAAATGAAGGCCAGCAGCGTTTTGATTCCCATGTCGATAAGCTGATGAACTATATCCGCTACTGGCAAGCATCCGGCGAGAGCATCAAGACCTCTATCCGTACTCGCACCCGTATAGAACAGCTTACGGAAGAAGGTCACTACACTGGCGGCATTGTAGCTTTTGGTTACAAGCGTGTCCAGAAAGGCCGCTTGAACAAAAAGAACCAAGCTGTCTGCGATTTGGAAATCAACGAGGAAGAAGCCGCCGTGGTGCGCCTGATCTTTCAGAAGTATGTTTATGAGGGATACGGCGCAAAACGGATCTGCAACTATCTTGTCGAACACAATATTATGGGGCGCAATGGAAAGAACATCCCTAATATTACGATTGGCAGGATGATTCGTAACAAAGGATACACGGGTTATCTTATCAATGGCAACGTTGAAAAAGAATGCCCTGAGTTGCGGATCATCGAGCCGGAAGTATTTGAAAAAGCTCAGGAACTGCGGGATGCCCGCCGCAGAGAAAAGGGTGAGGACGCAGATTCGTACAGTCCTCATGCTTTGCTTTGTGGTAAAGTGTTCTGTGCCCACTGCGGCAATCGTTTGAATATTACCAGCAGCGGACGCACTCGGCTTCGGGCAGATGGTACTGTCGTAAAAGAAAAGCGTTATCGTTATAGCTGCAACTTTAATGTTCGGCATCCGGGGCAGTGCGATGGACAGTCCGGTTATGGTGTGACGACACTGGACGCAGTTGTAGAAAGCATCGTGTGCATGAAGTTTGAAGAAATTCTGGAGTGCTCCAAGAGCAATCTTCTGGAAGAAATGCGGCGTAAAGATTTGGATGCTGCCAAAAAGGAAGCAACTCGTTGGAAAGAGGAAGTCCAGACCAAGGTTGACGAACAGGATGCGTTAAAAAAGGAAATGATTCGTGTCATCCAAGGAACAAGCGGACTCGACCGCGAGATGATCCAGCAGATGGTCAATGAAAACAAGGAAGCACTGCTTACCGCACAGACCAATCTGGCAGACGCGGAAAAGAAGTTGAAGGAGATCGAGGAGCAGAACCAGAAGGCTGAACGTAATTGCAGTGATTTATTCACATGGGCAAGCACCTATAAGGGAGCCAGTTTTGAAAGGCGTCAGGCTATTTTGAAACAGTTTATCAAAGAAGTGCGTGTCGGACGCGACTATAATATCGAGATCGTTCTCAATGTACCGCTGGACGAATTTGAGGAGTTCAAGCGTCACGCAGCATCGGCTGGACGGGGCAAAAATCAGAAAAACAAGTCGCAAAATTCTCAAAAAGTTGGGCGTTGTACATCAAATGCCGGAATCGTCGTTTTAGACAAAACAGCAGGTGAAACCATAAGCATTGTGCCTAAAAATGCTGCACACGCGATTTTGCGCTGTTAAGACGAATGATGCACGATTTTGCGAAGAATAGCAAAAAGAAACGCCGTATCGTATTAAACGATACGGCGTTTTATGGACTCGAAGGGAGTCGAACCCTCGACCTTTCGGATGCGAACCGAACGCTCTCCCAACTGAGCTACGAGCCCACAAAAAAGCACCCAATTTCTAATGGGGGCAAATGAGCTATAACACCAGATCGGGAATGCAACGCTTGCACTCCCAACTGAGCTATAGGCCCATGATGATGACGCTGATAGTGTACCGCGTTTTGGGGCGTTTGTCAAGCAATTTCGGAGAGCACAAGCGAGGACTTACAAGCGGCCAAGCTGCCAGAAGGCTACGGCGCTGGCGGCGGCTACGTTGAGGGAATCTACCCCGTGGGACATAGGAATCTTTACGGTGTAATCGCAGGCGGCGATGGTACTATTGGCCAGCCCATCGCCCTCGGTGCCCAGCACGATGGCAAGCTTTGGCTCGGCGGCAAGGGCGGCATCGTCGATGCTGACCGAGCGGTCGCTCAGTGCCATGGCAGCGGTTTTGAAGCCCAGCGCGTGGAGCTGGGCACTGCCGTTTTCCGGCCAGTCGGCAGGACAGGTGCCGATCTGCGCCCACGGCACCTGAAACACGGTGCCCATGCTCACCCGCACCGCGCGGCGGCACAGCGGGTCGCAGCAGGAGGGGGTAATGAGTACGGCATCCATGTTCAGCGCGGCAGCGCTGCGGAAGATAGCGCCTACGTTGGTAGAATCCACGATGCCCTCCAGCACAGCCACCCGGCGGGCATGGGCGCAAACCTGCTCCACCGTGCGGGGCGCAGGACGGCGGAAGGCGCACAGCACGCCCCGGGTCAGCGCAAAGCCGGTGAGCTGTGCCAGCAGCTCCCGGTCAGCGGTATATACCGGCACATCGCCGCAGCGGGTCAAAATCTCCTGTGCCGGGCCGGTGATCTGCTTGCGCTCCATCAGCAGGGAAAGGGGCTGATAACCGGCGTCCAGCGCCCGGGCGATCACCTTGGGGCTTTCGGCGATAAAGATGCCCTTTTCCGGCTCCAGCCGGTTGCGCAGCTGCGCCTGCGTGAGCCGGGCGTAGATGTCCAGCTCCGGGGCGGTAAGGTCGGTGATCTCGTGAATGACAGGCATGGAAAGGCTCCTTTGAAATGAAGTTTTTTCTATTGTAGCACAAGCCGGGCCGGAATGCAAAATCCCTGCTGCACACAGAGCACAGCAGGGATTTGAATGCGGAATAGTTTACTCAGAGCGCAGCGCTTTGACAGGGTTGCTCTTTGCGGCGCTGCGGGCGGGGATCACGCCGCCCAGCATGGTAAGCAGAGTGGCCAGAACGATCAGGATCAGCGCGGCCTGCGGCGGCAGCGAGGCTACCACGTTCACATCGCCCGCGATGTGGTGGATGAGCATATTGCCGGGGATGAGCAGCAGCAGGCAGAGCACCACGCCCATCACGCCGGAACACAGGCCGATGATAAAGGTCTCGGCGTTGAACACCTGTGAGACGTTGTGCTTGGAAGCGCCGATGGCGCGCAGAATGCCGATCTCCTTGCGGCGCTCCAGCACGCTGATATAGGTGATGACGCCGATCATGATGGAGGACACCACCAGCGAGATCGCCACAAAGGCCACCAGCACATTGCTGACCATGCCCACGATCTCGGTGACAGAGTTCATCAGAGTGCCCACCATATCGGTATAGTGAATCACCTTATCCTCTTCGCCCTGCTGCCGCATGGAGGCGTTGTAGGCGTCCAGCTCGTTCACCACCTGCGCCTTGGTATCAAAGCTGTTGGGGTAGATATAGATGGCATCGGGCTTTGCGTAGTCCACATAGCCGAGGTCGTCCAAAATCTTTTCGTAGCTGGAAGCGGAGGAGAGCAGGGTGCTTTTGATCATCTCGGTCAGGTCAGAGCCGGTCATGTTGATCTGAATAGCCTGCTGGAACACAGCGGGGTCGATCTTGAGTGCGCTTTCCACCTGCGTGCTCAGCTGCGCAATATTGCTCTGGATGGCCTGCGCGATCTTCTGCTCCAGCTGCCCGGCCAGCTTCTGGATGGCGGGACCCATCTGCTCCTGCAAAGCGGCGGTGAGCTGGGTCTGCAGCGCCTCGCCCAGCTGGACGGAGTAGGTCTCCATCACGGTCTGCAGATTTTGCTGGAGGGTACCGGCAAACTGCTCCTCCAGCCCGGAGGTGTCCAGCAGATCACCCATGGATTCGGCAAGCAGCGTCTGGAAGGCCTCGGTCTGCATATAGGAGGAAAAACCGATCTTATCCAGATTCAGCAGGCCGTTGCTGATGAGATAGCGCTTGTAGCCGTTCATGATCTTTTTCATCAGTGTCTGTAAGCCGTCCTGAGAGATATTCAGCTCTACGCCGTCGAACAGCTCGCTCATGTCCATCTCCATGTCCGGCAGCGGCAGCCCGCTGAGGTCCAGCTTGAAGCTGGAAGGGTCGATGAGGGTGGCAAGATCGAAGGAATCGTCGGTCAGGTCGAATGCGCCGTCCAGATCAAAGTGCAGGGCGCTGGTGTCGAACTGGAAAGCGTCCTTGAGGGCGTCCGTGTCCACCGAGAACAGAGAGGCGATGTCCAGCATATTGTTGCCGGCAGCGTCGAAGGGTTCGCCGGTCAGCACGTTGATGTCCGGGTCTGCCAGCTGCTGACGCACGATCTCGCTGTTGGCGGCCTGATCGATAACGTGATAGGTCAGATCGTGCAGGTAGTCCAGACCGCTGTGCAGGATGGTGGAGGTGGCGTCTGCCTTGGGCTGCACGATGCCGACAATGGTCAGCTCCTCGCTGTCGGCCACCAGCTGCTGCATGTAAGCTTCATCATTCAGCTTGCTCAGCCAGATATTGTGCTCAGTGTCGTAGACATAGCAGTCGGCCTTGTTGACAAGCTTGAAGGTCATGCCCAGAAAATCGTCATAGGTATAGGTGCCGTAGTCCGTGGGCAGGTCGATCTTCTGGTTCTGCGCATACTGCTGTAAGATCTTGTCCAGCTCGGCCTGATCCCGCAGACCCATGGCGTACAGCGCATAGTCCGAAACGCTGCCGTCCGCGTTCAGGGTCAGCACCAGCTCGTTGTACTTTTCCGGCCAGCGGCCGGCCTTGACATCGTACTGATCCTCGTACAGGGCGGGGGTCTCGGCCATTTCGCAGAACACATAGGGGCTGGCCATGGAGGTCATAAGGCTGGTCACCGAGGTGTTCTCACTGGCGATATCGGAAAATGTGGTGTCCGGGTTCAGCTTCTGCACGGTGCCGTCCGGGTTCTGGCGGTAGATCAGCGGATCAGGGGTGTAGGTGTATTCCACCGTGGCGTTGTCCCGGATGGTACAGGCGTCACTGTCCAGATATGCCTTCAGCGAGCGCAGATCGTTGCTGGCAGTGCCGATGTTCAGTTGAGACAGCAGCTGTCTCACCGTGACCATGCCCTCCGGCGCGGAGGAGGAGCCGGACGAGACGCTGGTGTAGGTGTCCGGGTCCATCATGCTGGCCAGATCTACGCCGGTGCTGCTGATCTGCAGCGGGTAGGCGGCCAGCGTGGATTTTTCCATGTTGCTGATATAGCGGCTCACACCGTTGGAAAGGGAAAGGATCAGCGCAATGCCGATGATACCGATGGAACCGGCAAAGGCGGTGAGCAGGGTGCGTGCCTTTTTGGTGAGCAGATTGTTGAAACTGAGGGAAAGGGAGGTGAGCAGGGACATGGAGGAGTGCCCCATGTTCCGGTGCACGGGGGCAACGGCAGCAGCCTCGTCCTCGGGTTCGTAGGGCATGGTATCGGAGCGGATCACGCCGTCCTTCAGCTTTACGATGCGGGTGGCATAGCGCTCGGCCAGCTCCGGGTTGTGGGTGACCATGACCACCAGCCGGTCCTTGGCCACTTCTTTTAAAAGCTCCATGACCTGGAGGCTGGTCTCGCTGTCCAGTGCGCCGGTGGGCTCATCGGCCAGCAGGATGTCGGGGTTGTTCACCAGCGCACGGGCAATGGCCACGCGCTGCATCTGCCCGCCGGACATCTCGCCGGGGTGCTTGTGCAGCTGGTTGCCCAGCCCTACCTGCTCCAGCGCAGCGGCGGCACGGCGGCGGCGCTCGGCCTTGGAAACGCCTGAGATGGTCAGTGCCAGCTCTACGTTGCCCAGCACGGTCTGGTGGGGGATCAGGTTATAGCTCTGGAACACAAAGCCGATGGTGTGGTTCCGGTAGGAGTCCCAGTCGCGGTCGGTGTATTTTTTTGTGGAGATGCCGTTGATGACCAAATCGCCGCTGTCGTAGCGATCCAGACCGCCGATGATGTTCAGCAGGGTGGTCTTGCCGGAGCCGCTGGGGCCAAGAATGGCCACAAATTCGTTGTCCCGCAGGTTTAGACTGACGTTGTTCAGTGCGTGCTGCACCAGCTCGCCGGTCTTGTATTCTTTGTTGATCTGTTTAAGTTTGAGCATAGATGTGCCTTTCCGGTACTGCGCCGCCGGGCGCTGTTGCCTGGGGTTTAAAAGTAGGAAACATTTGCAGACAATATCTAGTTTAGTTTAGCAAATAAAAATGAAGAAACCGTGAAATTACCTGCGGAACGGATGAAGCTGCGGAGCTTTTGCGTCTGAGCAGCGGTTTTGCCGGAAGGACGGGGCAAAAAAGAAAAGCGGAAAAAGATACCGGTTGAATTTACAAGCTGAACGTGATATTCTAAAGCTGACAGACAGGCTGCGCCGGAAAAAACGGCGTTATATTACCTGAAAGGCTGTCGGAACAACACTTCTTTAGGATTGTAACAGTTTCTCCTGCTTTATACAATTATACAATAATAAAAGGATAAACAAGGCAGAAAAAATTTGGCCCTTGTAGTAAGGAGGAACTGAAATGGAACGTATATTTTCACCTATGATCCGGCAGTATTCTGCCATTGATGGTTTGCAGCAGGCGTATACGCTGGTGTATGCCATGGAGGTAGAGGGCACACAAGGCTGTCGGCTGACCCTGTGCCAGATCGGCAGCCGACAGCAGATCGTCAGTCAGCATGTTGCGGCAGCGCCGGAGTTCTGTTACCGGCTCCTGCGCTACTTGTGTGAAAATGGAGTTCAGCCGGAGCTCTGGCGGGATGCGGTCACAGACCTGACAGCTGCCGGGCTGGTAGGCGAGAAAGGCGGCGCATGGCGTGAACAGTGAGCGAACAGCCCAACTGCAAGTCGCCCTTGCAAGCTATGATCTGAAAGAACTGCGTGTCCAGAAGCGTTATTTGCAGGAGCAGGGAACCGCCATTGACTGCACCTGCTTTTGCAGCGGCGAAAAGCTGCTGGCACAGCTGCGGCAGGGTGTCCGTTATGATGCCGTGGTGCTTTGCAGCGAGCTGACGGATCTGCCTGCGGAGCAATTTGTCCGGCAGTTTTATCAGCTGAAGGAGCGGCCGATGCTTCTGGTACAGAGCCATGGCCGCAGCAGCGGCACGGCGTTGCAAAAGCTCCGCGAGGGGTGCTACTGCGTAGAGGGCACTGAGCTGAAAAGGCTGCTGTGGCAGCTTTACCGGATGCCCGGGCGGCAGAACCGGCAGCTGGAGCAGCGGTGCAGCCAGCTGTATGCGGCGTGGGGCATCCCGCAGGGGGATGTCAACGCCGGATATCTATCCTGCGCGGTCGGCATCGCATGCAGCACCAGCCAGAAGCTGGCGATCCGCAAGGAGATCTTGCAGGCGGTGAGCGAGCAGTTTGATACATCGGTCGCTGCTGTGGAAAGCGGCATCCGCCGGATGGTGGATCAGCTGGAGGAAAAGCCGCCTCTTGCGTGGCTGGCGTTTAAGGCCGATACAAGGCTGGGCAGCGGCAAACCCACCACCGGCAAGCTGATCTACGCGGTCAGGGACGTTGTGTTGCGGCAAAAAGTGCCATCCACCCGCCTGTAAGGCTTGCGCACGGCTTTGGAACACGGCGGCGTTCCTTTAGAAAAATGGCATCGCCCGGGGAGGCAGAGCAATGGAGCAGCAAAAGACAGAAACGCGGTCTATCACCGCAGAGCAGCGCAAGCGGGTCGAGGAGGTCTGCTTCCGTTCGCTGGCGCTGATCGGACGCAACTGTGAATATCTGGAGCAGCATTTTGACCGCACCGGTGCAGACGAGTCTACCCGGCAGGCGGTGGCAGATATCGACACCGCTGCCATACAGCTGGACCGTACCCTCACCGAGGCGATCACCCTGCTGGAGTTTCTGCACGAGGACACAAAGCCGCAGCTGTACCCCATTGACCTGTGTGAGCTTTT
>OHKH01000878.1_pt1 | contig 10366 bp, 11 predicted proteins | sample 1568831 | NCBI WGS metagenome assembly OHKH01 (sample SAMEA3879581, study PRJEB24766) | human gut metagenome | biome: human-associated habitat; feature: feces | place: USA | collected 1985/1987
CTGAAAGAGGCCGCCGGACTCCTTGGCCTCGTTCTTCCAGGTGATGCGGAAGAGGTTGAGGGGGTTGACGTCCCACAGACCCACGTTCTTCAGCTTGGCCTGGATCTTCTCGGGAATGGTCTCGGGATGCTGCATCTGCGCGATGGTGGGGATGATGACGTTGTTTTCCTTGGCCTTCTGGATGTTATGCTCCAGTCCGACCTTGTTGATGCTCAGATCGATTTTACCCATTTTGCTTGTCCTCCTGTTGTTTGTCAATGTAAGAATAAAGTGTATATTTTGAAATTCCGAAATATTTGGCGACCTTGTCGCCGGACTTGGTGACGAGGAATGCACCGCTCTGGCTCAAAAAGCCGATGGCGCGCATCTTGTCCTCCTTGTTCATCAGCGCCGCGGGCTTGCCCACGAGGGCGACCGACTGGGCGATGAGCTCGTCGAGCACGTCGTTGACGTTGATGATCTTCTCCGGCTCCGTCTGTGTGCTGTCGCCCGCGGCGGTCAGCTCGCGCACGGCGCTCTCGACCATCAGAAGCGAGGAGATGTCGTAGTTGATGCCGAGGATGGCCACGACCTTGCCGCCCTTGCCGCCTGCGGCTACCGGCAGGCCAGCTGCGAAAAGCTGCATTTTGACCAGCACGCGGCCTTTACCTCCCTTTGCTTTCTGGAACTGCACCTCACCCCGCAGCAGCTGCAAGCCGCCGCACAGCGGCTGTTCGCAGCGCCGGAGTGCGGGCAGGTGCTGCGGGTCAAGGGCTTTGCACCCGCCCCGGCAGGCGGCTGGCTGGAGCTGAACGCCACCGCCGCCGGCTGCACCCTTGCGCCCATCCCGCAGGGGCAGGAGGTAGTCATCGTCATCGGCGAGGGGCTGGACAAAGCCGCCATTGAAGCAAACCTGAAGGGGTGAAAGGCAGCTTTCCCCTATAACAAAACACATTGTGGAAAAACAGGAGGGAGCATCATGCAGGAAGTACGCGCAGCCGTTATTGGCACCGGGGTCATGGGGCGCAAGTATGCCCAGATGATCGCAGAGGGAAAGGCGGGCGCATTGCGCCTGACCGCCGTGGTCTGCCGCAGCGCCGGGGCGCAGCAGTGGGCAAAGGATACCCTGCCGGATACGGTGCGGGTGTGCCCCAGCGCCGACCAGCTGTACGATTATGCAGAAGAGTTTGACGCCGTGCTGGTGGTCACCCCGCACAAGACCCACCCGGCGCTGGTGATGCAGGCTTTTGCCCACGGCAAGCACGTCTTGTGCGACAAGCCCAGCGCAAACGCGCTGGCACCGGCACTGGAAATGAACCGCGCCGCCGAAAAAAGCGGCCTTGTTTTCGCCATGATGTTCCATCAGCGCCGCTACAAAAAGTATATGCGGCTTAAAAAATTACTGGATGATGGGACATTGGGCGAGATCAAGCGGGTGCAGCTGGAAAACAGCCGCTACTTCCGCACATGGATGTACCACCGCTCCGGCAGCTGGCGTTCCAGCTGGGCAGGGGAGGGCGGCGGCGCGCTGCTCAATCAGGGCCAGCACATTCTGGACATCTGGCAGTGGCTGTTCGGGATGCCGACCAGTATTTATGCCGTGATCCCCTACGGGAAGTATAACGATTTCATGGTGGACGATGAAGCCACCCTGCTGATGGAGTACCCGCAGCAGCGCACGGCAACCTTTATTCTTTCCACCGGCGAGGGCAGCTACACCGAGCGGTTGGAGATCGTGGGCACCAAGGGCACCGCCCTGCTGGAAGAGGACACCCTCACCCTGCACACCTACACGCCAGACACCGAGACCTACCGCCGTACCGCCGACTGCACCGAGCGTCAGCAGCTTACCGAGACCACCGTTACCGAGCAGTTCGCCCCGCAGGCAGAGCCTTACCCGGAGATGCTGGCAAACTTTGCGGACGCCATTTTGCACGGCACGCCCTTGACCGCCCCCGGCGTGGAGGGTGTGCGGGCGCTGGAACTGACCGACGCGGCTTACCTGTCCGCATGGCTGGGCGAAAAGCTCACCCTGCCGCTGGACGCAGACCGGTTTGAACAGGAGCTGCAAAAGCATATTCAGGAGGAACAGGCAAATGGCTAAACTGCGGTTTATCGTAGTAGGTTCCGGCTGGCGGTCGCTGTTTTACTGGCGCATCGCGCAGGCGCTGCCGGAGCGGTTCGAGCTGTGCGCCATGCTTTGCCGCACCGAGGAAAAGGCCGAAAAAATGCACCGGGAGTACGGCGTGCCGGTAAGCACCTCGGCGGAGCAGTGCATTGCCCTGCACCCGGATTTCGTGGTGGTGGCAGTGAATAAAGCGTCCATCGCCGCCGTCAGCACCGAATGGCTTGCCCGGGGCTTTGCCGTGCTGAGCGAGACCCCGGCGGCGCTGGAGGAGGACGCATTGCGCGCCCTCTGGCAGCTGCACCAACAGGGCGCAAAGCTGCAGGTTGCAGAACAGTACTGGCTGTACCCCACGCTGGCAAAACGGCTGGCAGCAGTGCGCAGCGGCGCACTGGGCACGCCGCAGTTTGCCCGGCTGTCGGTGGCGCACGGCTACCACGCGGTCAGCTTGGCGCGGCAGTTCCTGCATGCCGGGCAGCAGCCGGTGCGGGTGACCGGACGCAGCTGGACGGAAAAGATCATCGAAACGGATTCCCGCTGGGGTGCGGTGCATAACGGCGCACTGGTGGAAAAGACCTTGCAGCAGCACACGCTGGAATTTGCGGGCGGCGGCACAGCGTTTCTGGATTTTAACGGCGTGCAGTACCACTCCTATCTGCGCAGCACCCACACCAGTGTGCAGGGAGAGCGGGGCGAAGTGTTCGACGACACCCTGCGCTGTCTGGATGCCGCCGGGGAGCCGGTGTGCCGTCAACTGACCCCGCTGCCCGACCCGCTGGCAGCTGCCGCCGCGCAGGCAGGGCTTAACGAGGACGAGACCGCCATCGCCTGTTTTCTGGACAGGATGCAGGGCTATCTTGCCGGCGGGGCAGAGGTGTACCCGCTGGCAGACGCCTTGCAGGACGCCTACCTTGCCCTGCTGATGGAGCGCGCCCTTGCCGCCCCCGGCCAGCCGCTGGAAAGCACCCCGCAGCCGTGGAATACAGAAGAACGATAAAAAAGGCTCAGGAGCACCTGTCGGCGCTTCTGAGCCTTTTTTATAATAATTGGATCACATCAGGTCGATCAGTGCTTCCACCTCGTCCATGCGGGTAGCCCAGCTGGTGGCGATGCGCACCACGGTGTGGGTGTCGTCGAACTTTTCCCAGAAGCCGAACTTTGCCTTGCCTTCCAGCGCAGCCAGCTGGGCGTTTTCCAGTACAAGGAAGATCTGGTTCGTGGGAGAGTCCATAAAGAAGCGGTAGCCCTTTGCCGCAAAACCGGCCTTCAGGCGGTTGGCGGTGGCAATGGCGTTTTTGCTGATGGAGAAATACAGGTCATCGGTGAACAGCACGTCAAACTGGATGCCCAGCAGCCGCCCCTTTGCCAGCAGTGCGCCCTGCTGCTTGACCATGGTCATAAAGTGCGCCGGTGCGCCGTGGGGGAACACCACAGCCTCGCCGCACAGCGCACCCACCTTGGTGCCGCCGATGTAGAACACATCGGTCAGCCGGGCAAGGTCGGCCAGCGTCACGTCCGTGCCCTCGGCAGCCAGACCATAGCCCAGCCGTGCACCATCGAGGAACAGCGGCATCTTGTACTCCTGACACACAGCGTGCAGGGCTTCCAGCTCCGCCTTGGTGTACAGGGTGCCGTACTCGGTGGGGTGGGAGATGTATACCATGCCGGGGAACACCATGTGGTCGTGGTTGTCGTCGGCGTAGAAGGTAGACACCAGTGCCCGCAGCTCGGCAGCGTCCAGCTTGCCGTTGTGCTGCGGCAGGGTGATGACCTTGTGACCGGTATACTCAATGGCACCTGCCTCGTGCCCGGCCACATGACCGGTGGCAGCAGCCACCACGCCCTGCCACCGCTGCAGCATGGACGCGATGACGATGGCGTTGCTCTGGGTGCCGCCGGAGATGAACTGCACATCGGCCTCCGGGCAGGCGCAGGCGGCGCGGATCTTCTCCCGGGCGCTGGCGCAGTAGGGGTCGGTGCCGTAGCCGGAGACCTTTTCAAAGTTGGTCTCGGTCAGCTTTTGCAGAATGGCGGGGTGCGCACCCTCGCAGTAGTCGTTTTCAAAATACAGCATGGCAAAACGCTCCTCTATATAATTGTAAGAAAACAGTACCTCTATTCTACATCGCCGCGAAAACCCTGTCAAATCCAAAACCGTGCACAGCGCACGCAAGGCACCGCAAAAACGCTTACAGGATACCCGGTGCGACACTATGTTGACCGGAACTACAGCCTACGACAGCTTTTTTTACGAAAGTATGATCCTTTCCAAAAAGATGAAAAGTTTTTCAAAAAAGTGCTTGACAATTCTGCTGCATCTGGTATAATAACTATCGTTCCCGGCGCCACGGCGCAGGAACACAACAGAATATGCGGATATGGCGGAATTGGCAGACGCGTTAGATTCAGGTTCTAATCGGGGCAACTCGGTGGAGGTTCAAGTCCTCTTATCCGCACCAAACAATGGAAATCCGAACCTTTTCTCAATAGGAGAAGGGTTCGGATTTTTTGTATTCTTTGGAAAACAGAACGAATCCCTTGCTTCCATCGAAAAACGTCCTAGACCTTATCATAAAAAAGCACGACAGACCACTGTAAGAGTGCCGTAAGGCGGAAAGGACACAAATATGAAGTACGATGAAAGAGCCTGCAAGTTCAACATGGACACCGGCTGCGTGGAACTGCTGCTCCGGGATGGGAGAATGATCTCCATTGACTGCACTGGGGTCGAGGATGAATTGGACGTGACCATGGCGCAGAGGACGGAACTGGATTACCTTATCTACAATGACCCGCTGGCGTATGCAGACCTGATTCTAAACGGCGAGCCGGAAGAATATTTGAAAAATACGGCTGGGAACCATGGGTTAGAAGATTAAGAGAAATGCCGTTCCAAAAGCAACTGGAACGGCATTTCTTATTTTTCGCCATTCGGCATCTTCTGTCCCCGAAGCTCCTGCCGGATGGCACGGAACTGCTCCGGCACATCCGCATCGGTCATCGCACTGGGGACATCCACTGTCCCAGCGGCTTTGGCGGCTTCATAGAACCAGCATTTATACTCCACGGTCTCCAGCGTGTGCTGTAACTGCTGGATCTGCTGGGTGAGCACCTCACGCTGATGCCGAAACATTTCCAGCCGGGTGTCAATGGTGTCGTCTCCCTGCATGGAAAGCTCAATATACTGCCGGATATCCTTGATGGACATTCCGGCTTTTTTCATGCAGCGGATGACCTGCAGCCACTCGAAGTCGCTTTCCCGGAACATCCGAATGCCGCCGGAGGAACGCTCCACAAAGGGAAGTAACCCTTCTTTGTCGTAGTAGCGCAGGGTGGAGGCAGGTACGCCCAGCTTTTGTGCCATTTCACCTACGGTATAGATCATCTGAAACCTCCGTTTTTTCAAAAAGCCCTTGACTTAAAGTGCGCTTTAAGTTGTATGATAAAATCAAACTTTATCAACATCATAATGCGGATGCACTCTGCTGTCAAGGAGGTTCCTATGAGCAAGAAGGTATTGATTTTGTCTGGCAGTCCCCGGAAGGGCGGCAACTCTGATATTCTATGCGACGAATTTCTGCGTGGAGCGCAGGATGCCGGGCACAAAGCAGAAAAGATCCGGGTCGCTGAGAAAAAGGTGGCTCCCTGTTCCGGCTGCTACTACTGCAGCACCCACGGCGGAGCCTGCGTCCACAAGGATGATATGGCAGACATCCTGCAAAAGATGATCGATGCCGATGTCATTGTGCTGGCAAGCCCGGTATACTTCTACTCCATCAGTGCCCAGTTGAAGGCAGTGATCGACCGTACCGTGGCACGGTGGCTTGAGGTCAAAGACAAGGAATTCTACTACATCACCACCATGGCAGACGAGGAAAAAGCCTCTGCGGACACTACGCTGACCTGCTTCCGGGGCTATGCAGACTGTGTGGAAGGTGCCGTGGAAAAAGGCGTCCTTGTAGCAAGTGGTGTCTATGAGCCGGGTGCGGTGCGAAACACCTCTGCAATGGCACAGGCTTACGAGATGGGGAGGAACGTATAATGGCAGTAAAACAGACCGCAGGGCGGGATGCTCTGGGCGAATTTGCACCAAAATTTGCAGAACTTAACGATGAGGTACTATTCGGGCAGGTGTGGAGCCGAGAGGATAAACTCTCCCTCCGGGACCGCAGCCTTGTGACGGTGGTAGCACTGATGGCGCAGGGACTGACGGACTCCTCGTTTCGGTATCACCTGACGGCAGCAAAAAACAATGGTATTACCCGGACTGAAATTGCAGAGATCCTGACCCATGCGGCATTTTATGCTGGCTGGCCCAAGGCGTGGGCGGCTTTCCGCATGGCAAAGGAAGTCTGGGCAGAGGACGCTGCAGAGGATGCCAAGGCAAAGCACCAGAGTGAAATGGTGTTCCCCATCGGTGCACCCAACGACGGTTTTGCACAGTATTTCAGCGGAAAAAGCTATCTGGCACCCTTGTCCACCGTACAGGTTGGCATTTACAACGTCACCTTTGAGCCGGGCTGCCGGAACAACTGGCACATCCACCATGCTGCAAAGGGCGGTGGACAGATCCTTGTCTGCGTGGCAGGCCGGGGCTACTATCAGGAATGGGGCAAAGCTCCGCTGGAGCTGCATCCGGGCGATGTGGTGAACATTCCCCCGGAGGTCAAACACTGGCACGGTGCTGCACCCGATTGCTGGTTCTCTCATCTGGCAGTGGAAGTGCCCGGTGAGGGCACCTCTAACGAGTGGTGCGAGCCGGTGCCGGAAGAAACCTATAAGGAGTTGCGGTGATGCGTTTTGACGTACACCCAACCATGATGAAACAAAAACAGGGTGCGCCCTGAATGGACGCACCCTGCCAAAAGCCACAGACAATAGCGATATGTACAACAGGGCTTTCCCCGTCGGGAAGGCCCTGTTTCTCTTTGCTGGTGGTGTGATGAGACTGTTCCGCCTGCCATAGGCAAGCTCGCGTTTGCGCAGCAACAAAAGCCTCAGTGAAATATCATTCAAAGGTTTCCAGTGCTTCCACCAGTGCAAGGATGGTCAGCGACTGGCCGTATGCCATGGGAGCAATCAGAATGTTTTTGTAGTGGTCGCGGTCGTAGCCCATACCCGTACCGCCGGATACTTTCAGCACCGTACCATCGGTGTCGATGTTCTTGAGGATTGCACGGATAGCTTTCTTGGCACAGGGCAGGTAGGAATCATCCAGAATCCCCATGCGGATGCCTTTCAGGATGCCAGCGGTGATAGCAGCAGAGCCGGAAGTTTCTTCGTAGCTGGTGGAGTCATCCAGAACCGTATGCCAAAGGCCGTCCTCACCCTGAAGGTCACGCAGTGCGCGCACCTGTGCTTTGTAGGTATCCAGAATGAACGTCTTGACGCCCTGATTCAGCGTACCCTTAAACATATCCAGATAGTCCAGAATACCCAGCGTGAACCAGCTGTTGCCGCGGCACCAGAACACGCCGCCAAAGTTGTCCATCCGATTGAACGACCAGCCGTGGAAGAACAGACCGGTGTGGGTATCGTACAGATACTTGATGTGCATCAGCACCTGCTTAATGGATTCGTCGATCCACTCCTGCTTGCCGTACTTCTGGCCCATCCGATTGAGGAACAAGACGGTCATGAACAGGGTGTCGATCCACATCTCGCTCTCGTTTAGGCGAACGCCCTGACGGTCGCCGTTGGCACTGGTGACGTGCTGAAAGCCACCCTCACGGGTACGCGGGATGCACTCCATCAGCCACTTTGCCCAATCCAGACAAAGGGCTTCAAACTCAGGGTCGTGGTAAATCTCATTCAATTCACACAGAGTCAGCAGCGGAGTAGTCGTGTTGATATTGCGGGAAGGCAGACCCTGCGCAATGTTCTCCTTGAACCAATCATGCAGGAAGGTGCGGTATTCCTCCGAATCCTGTATCTTGGCGATTTTGAGCAGACCGTACAGGCCGATGCCCTGCGGCCAGTCCCACTCCTTGATGCCGAAGTCACGGCTAAAAAATCCGATGGCCTCGCCGCCTTCTTTCAAAGTGTCCTCGTTTTCGGGGGCACCAAGGTGCATCAGCTTCTGGATAACAAGATCCAGCTTTTTCTGAATCAGTTCTTTTTTGATTTCGTTTGCCATAAGAAACACCTCATGTATTTGTATTGTTTTTCTCAGCGGTTGAAGTAAGCGATTTTCGATATTGTGCAGGCGTAACGTGTTGATATTTCTTGAACACACGTCCCAGATAGGTGATGCTCTCAAACCCGGTACGGCTTGCGATTTCGGAAACGGAAAGTGTTGTTGTTTCTAACAGGCTCTGCGCTTTTTTTACCCGCAGGATGTTGATGTATTCGTTGATGCCGAAGCCAGTCACTTCATGGAAGGAACGGCTGAGATAATACTTGCTGATATAAAACTGCTCGGCAAGGCTGTCCAGCGAGAGCGTTTCCTGAAAGTGATCGGAAATGTAGTCTGAGATTTGGTAGACTGTATCGAACTTTCCGCCGCTGGCCTTACCCTCCTGCACATCGTTCAGGCAGGCGACCTGCTGATTGCTGCGCCGGAAGTGGATGAAGCCTAGAATCAACTCCGAAAGAATAGCGGTCTGGCTCATAGGCTCTGCCTTGTCCAGTTCCTCCATGATTTGCAGAAACAATCGGCGGGTATTCGCTGTCTGCTTCGGGGTCAGTTCGTAAATTCCGTAGTGCTTGTGGAAGAACGCACCGATCTTCAGTTCCGGGAACATCTTATCGACCTTTTCCACAATGTCCCGGTCTACATAGAGGATCACTCGCTCGTATTCGGTTTCCGGGTCTCCCACGATGGAATGGGACATATGAATCTGGCCGCTGTCCACGAGAATCAGGTTCCCGGCCTGTGCTTCATAGGCGCGGTTCTCAAAGAACATCTGCCGCCGCCCACGGAGCAAGAGATAAATTTCGTACTCCTGATGGAAGTGGTTGTACTGCATATCAAAGTTTGCCGGACGAACCATGTGTTCCACCATAATGCCGTTTCGTTTGCGGTAATATTGGGTCGCATCACCCTGAACCATGCTGTGCAGCCATGTTGTTTTCATGAAATGCTCCTTTTCTCCTGAACAGGCGGTGTTCTTGCCTTGATTATGTCATATCTGTTCAGGTTTGACAAGCATTTGCACCGTGGGGCTTACATCAGGCCCAGCGTAGTAGGCAGCCACTCGCTCAGAGCAGGGATGTATGTGACCAGCATCAGTGAGATGAAAATTGCCACAAAGAACGGAACCAGACTTTTCATCACATTCTCCAGACGCTGCTTTGCCAACGAGCATCCCACGAACAGGACGTTGCCAACGGGAGGAGTGATGGTGCCGCCGATCTCGGAATCGCCCGCCTGACCGTGCGCCAGCTGGAGCTGGATCTTGTCACTGCCAATGCTGCCGTTTACCTTGAAAAAGGTGGAAACTCCGATTCCCAGCAGCACGACGACAATGACGGTCAACAAGATTTTTGATGTCTTTTTTATTGTCATTCCTCCTAAATGATTTGCTCGTTCGGTGCGACTTCCTGATTATAATTATACAGCCTTTGGGGCCAGCTTTCTCGCAAAGAATTGCGAATGAAGCCAAAAATTCAAACGATATTGCGCTTGTGTTGTATACATTCTTGCGCTTTTCTCTATTGTTTTGTTGAAATGGACAATATTTCTTGCCATTCTTCTACATACAAATAATTTTTTAGATCAATTCGTCCGTTTTTTCTGCGCAATATTGTTTGAGCGCAAACAGAAAAGAGCCACCCGTAGTTTGTTACGGATGGCTCTTGACATGTTTCTTTTATAAAAGGTTGCCGCTCAGTTCAGCCGGAACAACTGCTCCAGCTTGGGCTGTGCGCCGGTCACGGGGTCCATTTCCAGTTCCAGAATGTCCTTCATGTACTCGTTCCAGCGGGCAACGACCGGGCTTTCTGCCTGCACCTTCTCGGCATAGGCAACGCCCTTTTCGCACTCGTAATAGCCGAACAGTTCATCGTTGCAGTAAAAGATGCTGTAATTGCAGATGCCGGCGTCTTTCAGAACTTTAACCATCTCCGGCCAGATCTCCGCGTGACGTTTCTGGTATTCAGCCTTGCAGCCGGGCTTGATGCGGCCTTTCCATGCCATGTGCTCCATGTTCTGCTCCTTAGTTGAGAAACTTCTCGTTCAGGGTCACACCAAAGTCGCGGGCGATGGCACGCAGGTCGTCGTCGGTGATGGTCTGCCGGATGATGCCGCCGCCCATGGAGAGC
>OHKH01000892.1_pt1 | contig 10247 bp, 5 predicted proteins | sample 1568831 | NCBI WGS metagenome assembly OHKH01 (sample SAMEA3879581, study PRJEB24766) | human gut metagenome | biome: human-associated habitat; feature: feces | place: USA | collected 1985/1987
GCGCGGTCAGACCGGTGCGGCCGCCGGCCTCAACGCCGGAAGCGGACTCGATGAAGGTGGTGACGGTGGAGGTGCCGCAGACAGCGCCGGCGCAGGTAGCGCAGGCATCAGCCAGCATGGCCCGGTCCATATTGGGAACGTTGCCGTCCTTATCCAGCATGTTGCCGGCAGAGCAGGCGCCGTACAGGGTGCCCAGGGTGTCGAACATATCCACCATGCAGAAGGCCAGCATGGTGGTCAGCAGCATCACCACGAAAGCGCCGGTGCCGTTGGCGGCAATGAAGGCGGAGAAGTCAAAGCCGGACTTGAACACCGCGCCGAAGGCCTGGGTGCCGAAATCGCGGAAGGCGCCGAAGAAGTCGGAGGTCAGGTTGGGGGCGATGGCAGAGGCATAGAAGCCGGGAACGGTGATCAGACCCACCACATAATACACCACGGCAGCGCCCAGGATGCCCCACAGCACCGCACCGCGGACCTTCTTCTTGCTCATGGCGCCGATGGCGAACACGGCCAGCAGAGTGACCAGCATGGGGAAGATGGTGGCCCAGGTCTGGTCGCCGGTGAACACGTTGAAGGAGTGCAGGTTCACGCAGGTGGAGGAATCGTTGACCACGATGCCGGCGTTCTGCAGGCCGATGAAGGCGATGAACAGGCCGATACCGGCGGAGATGGCCGTCTTGACGGCTGCCGGGATGGCGTCGAAGATGATCTTGCGCAGACCGGTAACGGTCAGCAGCACGAAGATGATGCCGTCAAACAGCACCAACACCAGGGCGTTGGCATAGCTCAGGCCCAGGCCCACACACACGGTGTAGACAAAATAGGCGTTCAGGCCCATGCCGGAGGCCTGCGCCAGCGGCAGATTGGACAGCAGGCCGATGAGCAGGGTGCCCACCACGGCGGAAATAGCGGTGGCCACATAAATGGCCCCGTAGCTGACGCCCAGCACATCGGTGCCGTCGCCAAAGGGGTTCGAGAACATACCGGCATTGACCATCAGAATGTAGGCCATGGCCATAAAGGTGGTGATACCGGCCATGATCTCCGTCCGGACGGTGGAGCCCTTTTCGGTTACATGGAAGAAGCGATCCATAAACTCTCTCCTTTTATAAGTTTTCCGCTGCGCCTTCCGGCGTAACAAATCTATTTTACCATCCCGGCCTTGTCCACGCAAGCCCCATTTTCGCTAATGACTGCCATTCTTCGGGAAATTGTGACAGTCGCTGTGAAAAGACAGCAAATTTTTGTGGAAATAACGAGGGTAAGCGGTGAGGACTGAGAAAAAGCGCGATTTTGTGTAAATCATCTTGCATTTCGTGAAAACTTTAGTATACTGGACGTGCAGCGTGTGTTTCGCTGCAGAGAGATTTAAAAAAAAGATAAGGAGAATGTACAAATGATTCTGGAACTCATCGCTACGATTCTGTCACTGGTAGGCTCCTGGATGGTCTATAAGAAGATGGGCCGTCAGGGCTGGGAGGGCATTGTCCCCATTTACAACACCTATGTCCTCTGCCAGGAGCTGTACGGCAACGGCTGGAAATTCCTCCTGCTCCTGATCCCCTTCTATAACATCTATTTCGGCATCAAGATGATGATCGACCTGGCCAAGGCCTTCAATCTGGGCGCGGGCTTCGGCATCGGCCTTCTGCTGCTGCCCTTCGTGTTCTGGCTGATCCTGGCCTTCGGCGGCGCGCAGTATAAGGACGGCAGCTACACCAACACCCAGCCCGACATGGTGGAGGATGTGGTCAACAAGGCCAAGGACGTCGTTTCCGGCAACCACAGCAACAACGAGGAGAATAATCAATAAGGCAAGCATTGACAAGCCCGCCCTGCGTTACCGCAGGGCGGGCTGCTTTTTTACAGATTGACAGAAAAGGGGAGAGGCCGCAGCCTCTCCCTCTTTTGTTATCCTTGCCTTACTTGCCGAAGTAGCGGTTCAGCAGGCCCTCGAAGGCCTTGCCATGACGGGCCTCGTCACGGGCCATCTCGTGGACGGTGTCGTGAATGGCGTCCAGGTTGTACTTCTTGGCCAGCTTCGCCAGCTCAAACTTACCGGCGGTGGCGCCGTTCTCGGCGTCCACACGCATCTGCAGGTTCTTCTTGGTGGAGTCGGTGACCACCTCGCCCAGCAGCTCGGCAAACTTGGCGGCGTGCTCGGCCTCCTCCAGGCCGGCCTTCTCCCAGTACATGCCGATCTCGGGATAGCCCTGGCGATGGGCCACACGGGCCATGGCCAGATACATACCCACCTCGCTGCACTCGCCCTCGAAGTTGGCGCGCAGACCGGCAATGATCTCCTCGCGGACCTCGGCAGGGACGTCCTCGCCGAACACCTTGCCTACGCCCACCACATGCTCGGCGGCCCAGGTCTTTTCCTCGGCCTGCAGGGTGAACTTATCGCCGCTGACATGGCACACCGGGCACTCGGCCGGGGGATTCTCGCCTTCATAAACGTAACCGCAAACAGGACAGACCCACTTTTTCATAGTAAATTTCCTCCTTTTCTTTTCTGCTTTAAGCATGGTTTTATTATAGAGTTTTCCAATGGGTTCTGATACAAAAATGCTTGCAAATATATCAGATTCATGACATAATCTACAGATATAAATAGGAGGTCTTGTCATGCTGAAAAATCAATGGAGCAAAAAAGAAATCGAAGACAGCGAATACGCAATCCATCATCGTGCGCTTTCCGAGGAATATTCCTTTTTTGAAGCCGTAAAAGACGGAAACATCGAAGCAGTCAGTAAAAATTTAAAGGAAAAAGCGTTTACCAATCCCGAAGGCATGGGAATTCTTTCCAAAAATCCCCTGACAAACTTAAAATATCATTTTGTTGTTACCGTTGCACTGGTCACACGGTATTGCATTGACGGCGGCATGGAAACAGAGCAGGCCTACCGTCTGAGCGACTTTTACATTATTCACATGGATGCCTGCAGCACCATTCAGGAAATATCAGATCTGCATCATGAGATGACTCTTGACTTCACCGGAAAAATGCGCCTTCTGCAGAAGAATGCCGCATTATCCAAACCGGTTGCACAGTGTATTGATTATATCTATGCCCACATCAGTGCAAGAATCACCGTGGAAGATCTTGCGGTCTACACCAATTTGTCTGCCAGCTATCTGTCCCGGTTGTTTAAGCAGAACCTCGGTGTGTCGATCAGTGATTATATCCGCGAAAAAAAAATCGAAAAAGCGCAGAATCTTCTGCGCTTTTCCGATTTTACCTACATTCAGATTGCAAACTATTTATCATTTTCTTCCCAAAGTCATTTTATCCAGACATTCCAGCACTATGTCGGTATGACCCCAAAACAATACCGCAGTTCCAAGTACAAAAGCACATGGTAAAATTCTGCTATCCCAGAACAATCCGAAGTGTATGGTTTTCTTTTCCTTCAAGTACGGCAAACGGAATGCAGATGCCTGTATTTGTTTCTCCGGCATACCGCTGACCATCCAGCCATACTTCCGTGATCCGGTAATCCCCATATTCTTTCTTTTGTGGATTCTGGTAAACCACTGCGTATGTCTGTCCACGGAATGGGAACTGTGCCGAATAATTGCCACTTTCGTCAAACTGCCGCAACAGAATTTTGGGTTCTAGTACCAGATCTCCCCATTCTCCGCGGAATCCAAAAATCTGTGTAACCATTGTCATCATATACCAGCTGGCTGCCCCGGTCAGATACGGATATTTGCCTTTTCCGTCCGCATCAAAATATTCCGGAATTCCAGGATACATCAGGCTCACCGGTGTGTTCATGGCCTGTTCGAGCAGAGTGTACAATGCCCTATATCCTTCCTTTACAAAGCCTCTCTGATACAATGCATTTGCATACATCACCGTCATATGGGAAAAAACCGCACCATTTTCTTTTTCGCCATAAGCAAATCCAAACATTCGTCCCAGATCAAATTTTTCTTCCTTAAAATCCGTGTTCAGCCGGTAGCCTCCCACCTCTTTTTTATACAGATACAGGTCTGCACTTTTTGTAATCGCAGCGGTCTGTGCATCATCTGCGACATTTCCCATAACAGAAAATACCTGACCGGTCAGCATCATGCGGACATGATTATCCCTTTTGCCTTCCACCGGTCTGCCGTGATTATCATAATATCCGTTAAACCAGCCATTTCCGTTTTCATCCGTTACCCATTCCTGCGTACGGATCAATCCGGTATACCAGTCAGCACGCTCCCGCAGATTCTGCACCAGAGTACTGATATCCACAGAAATCTGTTCTCCAGAAATATTATGCACACACTGACTCACATAATTGTTTAAAACAACATTCCGTTTTTCTGCCGAATCATACGATGTGCGGTCCTGTCTGATCAGAATTTCCATCTCTTTTGCCAGTGTAATCTCTTTCTTTCCGCTTGCCGCTTCGTATTTTTCAAGGGTATCTGCCAAATCACGGAGATTTCCGATATACGCACAGGTAAAAGCCACGCTTTCTCCTTTTTCCGCTGCCATATCCAATGCATCATTCCAGTCAGCACCACGAAGACGCATCATTCCATGTTCTCCCGCCTCGTAGAAAGCGCACAGATTCTGCAAAAGCAGATGTTCTAAAACCGTGCCCTCGTAAATATTGCCATTTACATCTTTCTGGCGCATCCCATATGCCGGTGTCCACTCTGCGTCCCCGGCAGTTCCACGCTTTGCCTGCGGGTCCTTAAAATACGCCACTTTCTGATCCAGAATATCCAGATCTCCCGTCTGGTTCAGATACAATTTTGTGGTAACAAACGGCCAGTACGCATGATCCATCCAGACTCTTGTAATATTGTTGCGGTCTGCAACAAATTCTCCCGGCTTATCCCCGATAATTGTCGCATTGGTCCCGTCAAAACGGACACCCGCAAAGCTGTTTAAAATCATGGAGCGAACTTCCTTCGGGTCGAGAATCAGAAGGGAGAGACAATCCTGCCACAGATCACGCCAGCCCCTGCCGCCTCTGCCATAATCATGGTACGGCAAAAACGAACATCCGTAGATTCTGCGAAGAACCGGCTGGAAACAGATCCATTTCAGATAACTGTCTTCTTTGGGGTTTCCGGTTTCAAAGGAAATATTGACCAGCCCATTCCAGTAATTTTTTGCCTGTTCAAAGGCAGCATCTGCCTGTTTGGTCGTGCAAAACATTTCTGCTGCCTGTTCTGCCAGCTTCGGATCCTCTGTCATGCCACCAAGCAGAATATAATCGACATGTGCTCCTGCTGCAAGGGTAATCTCCGGAAATGCCATCGCCCCCATTGCTTCTTTTCCATCCACGGTACAACCGGCCGGACAGCCTTTTTCTTTATTTTTAAGCGCATCCGGTGCCAGAAATGTTCCGGTTTCTCCGATAAACGATTCCACCGTTGGGAAGAACGATTCCGGTTTTGTTCCATCTCCCTGACTGCCCATCTCAAAATAAATCATATGATTTTTCTGATGTCCGCGTTCATCAAATGACAATACCGGTTTACAGATCACGCCGCGTCCGGTAGTACGGATCCGGTGAAGCAGGGAAGTTACATGGCGGTGATCGCGCAGATTATCCGCGCTTCTGCCGTAAATTGGGATAGCAGAAGTCACGCGCACACACATATCCATATCCGATTTATTGGTAACGCGCACCTGCATCAGTTCTGCCGGTACTCCAAGCGGAGCAAAGATCCGCACGGCTGCCTCGATTTTCTGTTCTTTTAATTCCCGCTTCGTCTCCTGCCACATAAATCCGGCATCAAATGTCACTTCCTCCTCTTTTCCAAGGAAATGTGCATATTCTGCCTGCGCCGAAACTCCGGTCAGTGACACATGTTCCTTCCGGTTGATTGTACACCAGACATTGCGGGTACTTCTGTTATTGTGCAGATTTTCGATGCTCACCGGTTCCAGCAGAAAATGGTTCTGATCCAGCTTACAATCGCCGCCGAAGGTCTGCGTCACGCTGCTTTTGATTCCCTCTTCATTTGCCACCGGAAAATTGAGCTGTGTTTTTTCAACCATATGACGAATTTGAAATTCTCCGTTTTTTCCTGTAAACTGCATATCGTTTTTCATAACTTCTCCTTTCTATGCCATCACAAGGCGTACCTTCGTCTGATCGGTCATTTTTTCTACCGGAATGTAGTTGTCTTCCATCTTTTCCTCATTCACGTACAACGCTTTGCATCCACTCTGTACATGCTCTGGATTTTCTACCACAATATGAAGATGTTTTCCCCGGAAATCCTTCTCAATGGTAAACTGATCCCAGTCCGCCGGAATGGATGGTGCAATACGAAGTCCTCCAAAGTCCGGACGCATGCCAAGGATTCCTTCCACACATCCTACCATTACAGTGGAAGCAGTTCCGGTCAGCCAGTGCACATGGGAACGACCAAAATGCGGGCTGTCTTTTCCTTCCGTAAACTGTCCATAACAGTATGGCTCCAGTTTCCGGATCTCAGCACGATCGTTCTGTGCAGACGGTGCATTTTCCATAAAATAGGTAAATGCCTGATCCCCATGCCCCAGCAATGCTTCTGCCAGAATCAGCCATCCCTGCGACTGGGAAAAGATACCGGCATTTTCTTTTGTACCGGGATTGTAAATCACAGCCAGTGCTCCGTCAAATGCATGCAGATGATATGGTGGGTCCATCAGAATCGCTCCATACTCTGTGTTTAACCGCTTTCTTACATTTTCCATGGAAAGTTCTGCCTGCTGCTTTGTTGCCAGTCCACTGATCACAGCCCAGCTCTGTGGATTCAGCCACATATTTGCTTCCGGATCCGTGCGTTTTCCAATCACCTCTCCGGCTTCCGTAAATCCACGGATAAAACGATCCTCATTCCAGCAGAGATTGTTAATTAATGTTCCAAGTTTTTTCTGTTCTTCTTCCAGATAATCCATATATGCCTGATCTTCTTTGTATGCGGCAAACTGTTTTAAAATCGTCATTGCATAATAAAACTGCAGTGCAACAAACGAGGACTCTCCATTTTTGCCCAGACGCAGACAGTCATTCCAGTCCGCATAAAGTCCTGCCGGAAGTCCGTGCGGTCCCAGATGATTCACAGAAAACGCAAGTGCTCTCTTCAAGTGCTCGTATACAGTGGCTTCATCTTTATTGGCAAACGGAATCACTTCATCGATAAATGCCAGATTTCCGGACTCCGCAATATATTTATATACCGTTGGAAACAGCCACAGAGCATCATCCGCACGATATGCCGGATGCCCGGTTTCCTGTACATAGGAAGCATCATCCGGCGTATCCTCATGTCCGGCATTGTGTGTAAATTTGACAAGCGGAAGTCCTCCTCCGTTATCCACCTGTGCCGAAAGCATAAACCGGATCTTTTCGAGTGCCATCTCCGGTGCAAGATGAATCACACCCTGAATATCCTGCACGGTATCGCGGTATCCGTAACCGTTTCGCAGACCACAGTAGAAAAACGACGCCGCACGTGACCAGATGAATGTCATAAAACAGTTGTATGCGTTCCAGGTATTGATCATGGTATCAAATTCCCTGCTTGGTGTATGTACCTGAAAATGTTCCAGTTTTTCATGCCAATCCGTCTCACACTGTGCTGCCACATCTGCATAGCGGTTACAGATTGCTTCTGCTTCCTCATGTTCTTTCATTCCGACAAGAAATGCAATTTCCTTTGTTTCTCCCGGTTTCAGAAGCATCTGAGCTGCCAGTGCTCCGCACCCGTTTTCGTTGTAGCACATTTCCCCGGATAATTTTCCGTTTTCCACCCCCACCGGATTATGATATCCGTGATAGCGTCCAAGAAACGATTCTTTATCTCCACAGTAACTGTCCACCGGTGCACCGGTCAATGCAAAGAAACGGGAGATTGCAAGCTTGTTATCCACTTCCTCTCCTTCTTTCACCCAGTCCAGATTACCGTGAATAATATGCCGGATACGGTTTGTCTCAAATACCGTACTCGTGATGAACTGGGAATACTGCAGATTTACCTGATCCTGTTCATAATTATTGTTGTTGGTAAATTCCGCATAACCGGTGATGGTCAGGTTTCTTTCACACGCTGACGCATTGGTCACTTTCAGATGCCAGACCTCATATGTCTGATTCAACGGCACATAATAACATACTTCAGAATGGATTCCACTGTAATCTGCAAGCATCTTTGTGTATGCTGTTCCATGATGACACTCACTTTTATAACTTTCCAGATCTTTTCCTACCGGCTGCCAGGATGCAGACCAGTAGTCTTTGCTCTCATTATCCCGCAGATAAATATAGCGTCCCGGCTGATCAAACTGGTTAAAAATATAACGCAGGATTCTTCCGTTTGCACCAGATCTGGCAAAACTGTATCCTCCTGCATTATTTGAAATCAGCGCACCATACTCCGGTGACCCCAGATAATTCGCCCACGGCGCTGGTGTATCCGGGCGTGTGATTACATACTCTCTTTTCTCATCATCAAAATATCCAAAATTCATGTGAAACCTCCAACCTTTCAATTTTCAAGCCTTTTACCCTATTGTAACGGATTCACAAATTTATGAATATCAGAATCACAGGATTTATACCAGATTCATGACATAAAAAGAGTGCCGGAATTTTCCGACACTCTGTGTTTCTTTTAAATATGAAAATACCCGATTCCTTTTACCAGTTTATCAGAAATCTCACGCAACTGCTCGGCACTTACATATACCTGCTGGAACGTTCCCACAACTTCCTGTGTTCCATCGTAGGTTTTTTTCGTGCTTTCCACATTTTCTTCCGCAATTCCGGACAATTCCCCAACTGCCTGAACGACTTCATTTCTGGAATCTTCCAGACGTCTGGTACTTGCTTTGATCTGTTTGATGCTCTGCATGGAACTGTTAATTTCGCCCAGCACTTCTTTTACAATATTCTGCGTTTCTGCCATGCTCTCACTCTGGCTGGTAATAATCTGCTGCATACTCTGCATACTTTCCACAGCAAGGGAAGAATCCCTGATCAGCGTTGACGCTATCTGCTCAATTTCCTGACTCGACTGATCCGATTGCTCTGCAAGTTTTTTAATCTGACCTGCCACCACAGCGAATCCGCGGCCGCTTTCTCCCGCCCGGGCAGCTTCAATGGAGGCATTCAGGCTCAGCAGATTGGTTTCCTCTGCAATAGAAGAAATGATGGTTGTGGCCTGCTGGATCTTCTGTACAGAATCGTTTGTCCGGTCGGTCTGCTGCTGAACCTGTGCCAGCATCTGCTCCACCTGTTCATTGATCCCACAGAGTTTTTCCAGCGTTGCGGAAGCATTTTCGCTGGAAGAATGCATAAATGTGGCATTTTGATCCAGATTTTGTACCTCTGCTGTAGTTTCCGTGATATTCTCCCCCATAATTTTCATATGATCCGAAGTATTTCTCGAATTTTTCGCCTGCTCACTGGAATTATCCACTACAATGCTGACCGCCTGCTGTACCTGTGACATTGTTCCATTGGTGTTGTCTGCTGCCGTACCCAGAATCTGTGACGTTGAAAGCAGCTGCTTTGCATTTTCTGAAATATCCCGGATTACGGACTTCATGGCATCCCTTAATGTCATGGTTCCGCGAGACAGATCACCAATCTCATCCTTTCGTTTCAGAAGTTTTTCATCTACCCACACATTTAAATCACCATCTGCAAGTTTTCCTACAACAGCAACACTGTTTTTGATATTTTTACTGATAGAGGCTGCCATGCGCATCGCCGTAACAATGCACAAAAGCATCACTACAAGCAATGCCATCATAATACTTCCAAGGATTTTATTGACAATTGCATCTTTTCGTGCCTTATTGGTTCCGACAAACACCATACCGATAACCTGATCTGTCGTTCCATTCTGATACACTGGAATAAAATATCCATAATTTCTCGTCCCATCCAGTGAAACATTTGTACTGAAAAACGGCTTTTTCCCTTTGATCACCTGATTCACCACACGCTCTCCGGCTTCTGAACCAAGGATACGGTTTCCTTTTTTATCCAGTGCAGATGTCATAATCCTTTTGTTTCCATAAAAAAAGGTTACATCCATACCGGTATTCTCTTTGATCCGGTCCACAAGGCTCTCCGACTTTGATATATTATAGCTTCCTTTCCAGATATCCCCATTGGTACTTTCCAGATAATCCCCGGTATTCTGGTCATAGGCGGCAAGGGTGGCTGCCGCGGTACCTTTTAATGCATCCTGTACCTCATCCATCAGGGAGCTTTTAACCATCGTAAGCATAA
>OHKH01000893.1_pt1 | contig 10180 bp, 8 predicted proteins | sample 1568831 | NCBI WGS metagenome assembly OHKH01 (sample SAMEA3879581, study PRJEB24766) | human gut metagenome | biome: human-associated habitat; feature: feces | place: USA | collected 1985/1987
CATATTTTTCCCTATGGGGCCACTTTGCATAACTGCTCTGTATCTACTCTGACGGTATTTAACTTAATCTGAATATAAGTTGTATAATTCATTGGTGTTTAATGAATATATATTTAGTTGTTTAACAATTTAACTCATGTACTTTGCATTGCGGACAGGCTTTGTCTGCACTCCCCTACTGTTTTTACAAAAATATAAATCAACAGGGATTACGCTTGTTGTTGATTTACATTTGTAATTACAATTGGAAAATACCCTCTCTTTTGATATTTACATTTGTAAATACTCTACCCTTTTTCGATAAAAAATTCGATTTTCCCCGGTATTCCCGGTAACAGCAAGTGCTTTTTCGACAAACTCCTGCTCTCCGCAAATATTATGTTAAATAAAAAGAATGCGGATAGTGTTAATAACCCACTATCCGCTTATAATATAAGTAATTATATTTTTGTAAACAGCTCCTTATCCGAAGAGTTTTGCTGCAATTTCCCGGAACTCTTCCGGCGTCAATTTGAGCTTTTCGCGGTGGAAATCCACGTCGTTTTCGCTCTGTATGGGGATCAGATGGATGTGTGCATGCGGTACTTCGAGCCCTAAAACGACTACTGCGACCCTCTTGCAGGCTATTTCCTGCCTGATTCTGGCCGCGACCCTTTTGGCGAAGAGCATCATGCCGGCCAATGTCTTGTCGTCGAGGTCGAAAATGTAGTCCACTTCCATTTTGGGTACCACCAGCGTGTGCCCTTTGGTCAGCGGGTTGATGTCGAGGAATGCGTAATAGTTTTCGTCTTCGGCGACCTTATACGAAGGGATCTCGCCGGCAATGATGCGTGTAAAGATGGATGACATAACTTCGTTTTTTTAGATTTCCGTTTTTTGCGTTCTTTCTGTCGTTTTTTGGGGAGGTTCCTTCATGCTAAAACAGCTTTTTCCCGGCCAGGAGCCGCCTGAGGTTGACGATGCCGAGCAGTATGTTGGCATAACCGGCGAGCAGTGCCACGGCGGTCGTCCAGCCGAATGTGTCCGTTCCCGTACATAACAGTACGACCCATGCTCCTGCCAGGAGGCTCCAGGCGCCGAGCAGCCAGTATTGCAGCTTCAGCTTCCGCCTCAATTTTTCGGGGGCGTAAACGCTCGCCCGCCATTTTGTCTCCTCGGGTGTCATGGGCAACTCCTCTTTCCGGCCGTTATTCGTCGAATTTCGGCTTGAGTATCTCCGAATAGATGACGGCCCTGCGCAGGTCGAAATCCTCGGCTATTTCGGCTGAAACATCCTCCTGCGCGTCGTCATACGCAGCGTGGGGATGCTCCGCGGCTGCCAGACGGTCTTTTGGCGCGTTGCCGCGCCCGCTGAGGTGCGCAGTGTGCCCGGAACCGCCCTCCGGGGCCGCGTCTTCGAATCCGGCCGACGGTGCCATCGTCGGGGTCGCAGCCGACGCCACGGCCGGCTGCACCTCCTGCCGGACGGGGGCGTCTTTCCGAGGTGCAGGTTGCGGGGCCGCTGCCGGATCCCATGACGGCCATGCCTCGCTGCCGGCGTGCCTGTCGTCGGCCTGCCGGGCCTGTTTCTTCGCCTGTTTGCGGCTCTGCGATACCACGTTGAATATCATGGCCGCTGCGATCACTACGATCCATAGGACGGTCGAGAAGTTTTCCATATCAGCTCAGGGTTCGTTTGACACTTTCAATACCTTTTATCTTGCGCAGTTTGTCCATCACGTCGTGCAGGCCCTCCGCATCCTTCACATAGAGGCTTATGCTGCCCTCGAAGATGCCGTCGTGGCTGTGGATGCTGACCTCGCGGATGTTGATGCTGAAATCGCCGCTCACGACCTTCGCCAGGTCGAGCAGGATGCCCATGCGGTCGATGCCCCGCAGCTCGATGGTGACCAGGTACGACATGGCCTTGTGCTGCGACCATTTGATTTCGTCCTTGACGATGTTCTTGCCGAATTGCGCTGCGAGCCTGTCCAGCTCGTCGCAGTTGGCTTTGTGTACGATGATGTTGCCCGTCGCCGGGTCGCGGTACCCCACGACCTTGTCTCCGGGGATCGGCTTGCAGCATTCGGCGATTTTGAACTGGGTTCTGCCGCCGGTTCCTTTTCCGGGGCGGTTTCGCCCGGGGCGGCCGTGTCGTCGCCGTCTTCCTCCTCCTTTTTGTTGATGAACAGCGTCCAGAATTTGAGGATTTTGCTTTTGGAGTTGACCTTCAGGACTTTTTCGAGGTTGTCGAGGTTGACGATCCCCGCCCCGATCTTGCTGTACAGTTCCTCCTTGTTGTTACTCTCGTAGATGGGTACTATTTTGCGCAGGACGCGGCCGCTGAGCTTGATATTAAGCGACTTCATCTTTTCGTCGAGCATGTGCATACCCCGCTCGATGTTGTTCTGCCGCTCGCGTTTGAGGAAGCTCTTGATCGACTGCTTGGCTTTGGCCGTAGTCACGATCTCCAGCCATTCGGGCTTGGGACGCGCATTGTCGGCCGTGATGATCTCGATCTGGTCGCCACTGTTGATCTGCGTGGTGATCGGTTCGAGCTTGTGGTTGATCTTGGCGCTGATGGCGCTGTTTCCGATCTTCGAGTGGATGTCGTATGCGAAATCGAGCGCCGTGGCGCCGAACGGCATTTTCCGGGCCTCTCCCTTGGGTGTAAACACCACTATTTCCGATGTATACAGCGATAACTTGAAGTTGTCCAGGAAGTCTACCGCGTTCTCCGTGGGGCTGTTCAGCGCCGAGCGGATCTGTTTGAGCCACTTGTCGAATTCGTCCTCGTCCTGCGAGATGGTCGCATGCTTGTATTTCCAGTGCGCGGCGAATCCCCTTTCGGCGATGTCCTCCATGCGCTGGGTGCGGATCTGTACCTCGACCCATACGCCGTCGGGCCCCATCACGGTCGAATGCAGCGCCTCGTAGCCGTTGGCCTTGGGCATCGAGATCCAGTCGCGCAGCCGGTCGGGTTTCGGGGTGTAGATGTCCGTGATGGTGGAGTATACCTGCCAGCATTGGGTCTTTTCCGAGGGGAACGGCAGCGGCTTGAACACGATGCGGATGGCAAACAGGTCGTATATCTCCTCGAAGGGGATCTGTTTGCGCTGCATCTTGCTCCATATCGAGTAGACGCTCTTTACCCGCCCCGAGATTTCGTAGTTGATGTTGTCGCGGTTGAGCCCCGCGATGATCGGGGCGTTAAACTTGCTGATGAACTCCTGGCGCGACGCCTCGGTTTCATTGAGCTTCTGTGTGATCTCGGCGTATTGCTGCGGGAACCGGTACTTCATGCAGAGGTCTTCCAGTTCGCTTTTGATCGAATAAAGCCCCAGCCGGTATGCCAGCGGTGCGAAGAGGTAGATCGTTTCGCCCGTGATCTTGATCTGTTTGTTCATCGGCATCGCTCCCAGCGTGCGCATGTTGTGCAGGCGGTCGGCGATTTTGATGAGGATGACCCGCACGTCGTCCGAGAGGGTCAGCAACACCTTGCGGAAATATTCGGCCTGTTCCGAGGTTTCGGCGTTGAACACGCCCGACATCTTGGTCAGCCCGTCGACCATCGAGGCGATTTTCGGCCCGAAGATGCGTTCCATGTCTTCCACGGTGTATTCCGTGTCCTCCACGACGTCGTGCAGCAATGCCGCCACGACCGATTTCACGCCCAGTCCGATCTCCTCGATGACGATCTTGGCTACTGCAATAGGATGCAGGAGGTATGGCTCGCCGGAGCGGCGCCTTACCCCCTGATGTGCCTCCTTGGCCAGGAAAAATGCCCTTTTTATGAAATTCCAGTCCTCGTCGTTCTTACATATCTTGGTGCACGAGAGGAGCAGGTCGTCCCACTTTTCCTTGATTATAACTTCATCCTCGGCAGTATAATCCATACCTTATTGTTTAGGTGCCTTCATGGCCTCGCGTACCTTGGCCTCGATTTCGTTGCGGAGCCCGTCGTCGTTTTTCAGCAGCTCCTTCACGGCGTCGCGTCCCTGGCCGATCTTGCGGTCGCCGTACGAGAACCACGAGCCGGCTTTCTTGACCACGCCGTAGTCGACGCCCAGGTCGACGATCTCGCCGATCTTCGAGATACCCTCGCCGAACATGATGTCGAATTCCGCACGTTTGAACGGGGGCGCCACCTTGTTCTTCACAACCTTCACCTTGGTGCGTGTTCCCAACTGTTCCTCGCCGTCCTTGATAACCGACATGCGGCGGATGTCGATGCGCACGCTGGCGTAGAATTTCAGAGCATTGCCGCCCGTCGTGGTCTCGGGATTACCGTAGACGACACCGATTTTGTCGCGCAGCTGGTTGATGAAGATGCAGACCGTCTTGGTCTTCGAGATGCTCGACGTCAGCTTGCGCAGCGCCTGCGACATCAGGCGGGCCTGGAGGCCCATCTTCGAGTCGCCCATCTCGCCTTCGATCTCGGCCTTGGGGGTCAGTGCCGCCACCGAGTCGATGACGATGATGTCGATCGCGCTCGAACGGATCAGCGAGTCGGCGATTTCGAGCGCCTGCTCGCCGTTGTCCGGCTGAGAGACGAGAAGAGAATCGACATCAACGCCGAGATTCGCGGCATACACGGGATCGAGCGCGTGCTCGGCATCAATGAACGCAGCCTCGCCGCCCATTCTCTGAGCCTCGGCGACAACATGAAGCGCGAGAGTGGTTTTACCGGACGACTCGGGGCCGTATATCTCGATTATTCTGCCGCGCGGAAGTCCGCCGATGCCGGTGGCGGCGTCGAGGGTAACGGAGCCGGTCGAGATAGCCTCGACATTCATTGCCGTATTCTGGCCGAGTCTCATTATCGAGCCCTTGCCGAAATTTTTCTCTATCTGCGATATCGCAGTTTCAAGCGCTTTCTGTTTATCTGCCATGTTCGTTCCGTCCTTTCGGGGAGCTGAAATTTTGTTCGCACAAATGTTCTGTTCTTATTCTACATCATACCCCTGCAAAATGCAAGGGTATTTTGAAAATTATTTTGATCTTGCAAGAAAAGCGATGTTTATGGCGTGGTCGCCGACACGCTCGAAGTCGGTTATGGTGTTGAGATAGAGCATACCAGCTTCGGTGTTGCACTCCTTGCGGTTGAGGCGGAATATATGCGAATCCTGGCATTCGAGGGTCAGGTCGTCGATATGCTCCTCAAGGTCGGAGAGTTCCTTTGCCTCGTTGTCGCTGAGCGACTGGTTATCAAACGCCGCCATCGAATGCTCAAGCAATGTAACAACACTGCCGCAGAGCTGGTTGAGCTCCTCCCTCGCGGGGTCGGAGAACTTGAGCTCCTCGCCGATATTGTGCTGAGCCGCTTCGGCGAGGTTAATCGCATGGTCGCCGACGCGCTCGATATCGTTTATCGCGTGGAAGACGCGGGCGATATAATCCGAGTCGCTGTCGGTTATATCAAGAGCGTTGAGCTTGACGAGATACGAGGTTATATGATGGTTGAGGTAGTTTATGATCTCTTCGTTTTCCATGACCTTGTCGAGATCTTTGTCGCTGCGGTTTATGAGCGCGTGGGCGCTTGTCTCAAAGTTATCGCGCGCGAGCTTCGCCATGCGGGCGACCTCCTTGCTGACCTGCATGACAGCGAAGGGGGGCGTATTGAGCAGACGGTCGTCGATGAACTTGCAGTGCATCTCGCTCTCGCTGTCGTCCTTGCCGGGAACGAGCAGGCAGGAGAGCTTGACGAGAGCTTTCGCGAACGGGAACATAACAACGGTCGAGACGATATTGAATACGATATGCGATATGGCTATCTGCGCCATCGGGTCGGGCGACAGTTTCTCTATCCACTCGACATAGGGAGTGAGCAGGGCGATAAGAATGAATATGCCCGTGCCGATGAGATTGAATAGCAGGTGGATAACTGCGGCGCGCTTTGAATTTTTCTTCGCGCCGACGGTCGAGAAGAGCGCCGTGAGGCAGGTTCCGATATTCTGACCGAAGAGGACGAAAACGGAAAATTTGAGCGGCACGAGTCCCTGCATGGCGAGAGTCTGGAGCACGCCGACGGACGCCGAGGAGCTCTGGAGTACGGCGGTCATGACTATGCCGAGGATAATACCGAACAGCGGGCGCAGAGGCGACTCCGAGACGGTGACGATAAAGTTCATGAAGCCTGCGCTATCTCTGAGCGGAGCCATGGAATCGGACATCATATCGATGCCGAGGAAGAGCAGACCGAATCCTGTGAATATTGCGCCGAGGTTCTTGACAACGGTCTTTTTCGACGCGAGCATCAGAATAACGCCGACAAGCACCGACGCTGCCGCTACGCTCGAAAAGTTCAGCGCGATGAGCAGTGATGTGACGGTAGTACCGATATTCGCGCCCATTATGACGCCGACCGCCTGCGCGAGCGACATCATGCCCGCGTTGACGAAGCCGACGACCATGACGGTCGTTGCGGTTGACGACTGGATTATTGCCGTGACGACAAAGCCGACGAGCACTGCGAGGAAGCGGTTTCCGGTAAGCACCTCGAGCATTCTCTTGAGCTTGGCGCCGGCTGCGTTTTCGAGTCCGTCGCCCATCGTCCTGATGCCGAATAGGAACAGACCGAGTCCGCCCGCCATCGACAGAATATTAGCTACGCTCATATTTCAGTCCCCTTATTTCAGTTTTCCTGTCCATTTTCATTTTCCTGTTTATGAGACTCAAAGAAAGCCAAAATCTCACATATATATCTTATCAGCTATTCCTGCAAATGTAAACCGCAAAAACAAATTAAAGCGGCGGAACACGGGTTTATCATCCGTATTCTGCCGCTTTTTGATATCAATTTTTCGCCTTTCTGCGTTTTGTAAAAATTGTCAGCACGGTTAAAAGCGCCGGGAAAAATATGGCGCAGAGTATGCCTTTTTTGAGATCGTCGCCGAATGCGCTCGCCATCATTCCGGCAAAAGTGGGTCCGGAAGAACAGCCGAGATCGCCGCCGAGCGCCAGAAGAGCGAACATCGCCGTTCCGCCGCCTTTTATCCCCGCGGACGCCTTGCTGAACGTTCCCGGCCACATGATGCCGACCGAGAAGCCGCACATCGCGACTCCGACAAGCCCGAGCACAGCGGAGGAGCTGAGCGCAATGAGCAGATAAGACGCCATGCACAGCGCGCCGCTGAAAATCATCATGCCGTCGAGATCGATTTTGTCGCCGAATTTGCCGTATATCACGCGCGACACGCCCATGAGCACGGAGAAGAGCATAGGGCCGGCGAGGTCGCCGACTGTCTTTGAGACGCCGAGACCCTTTTCCGCAAAGGTCGAAGCCCACTGGCTGACCGCCTGCTCGCTCGCGCCGGAGCAGAGTATCAACAGCATGAATATCCAGAACATCCTGTTGCCGAGCAGTTGTTTAAAAGAGAGCCCTGTCTCCCCTTCTTCGATAAGCGGAGCTATCGGGACGCGGATAAAGTTCAGGGCGTTGACTATCGGCACGACTGCCCAGATAAGGGCGAGATACTTCCAGTTAGCCGTTGTGAATATCGAGAAATAGAGCGTTGAGAGGCCGACGACAGCGACGCTGCCCCAGCAATAGAACGAGTGGAGCAGGCTCATCATCTTCTCTTTATTATCCGTCGGGCACGCCTCGACTATCGGGCTGACTATAACTTCGAGCAATCCGCCGCCGACAGCGTATAGCACAACGGAAATGAGCAGACCGACAAACGGTGAGGGCAGAATCTCCGGCAGGACGGTCAGAGAAACAAGTCCCGCTGCCGCGAACACATGAGCCATAATTGCCGCCGCGCGGTAGCCTATCTTATCTATAAAGAACGCGGAGAGCAGGTCGATTATGAGCTGGAGAATAAAATTGACTGTTATCAGCGCGGTTATCTTTGAAAGCTCGATGCCGTAGCTCTTATTAAAAGTCAAAAACAGCAGGGGCACAAAGTTGTTGACTATCGCCTGGACGACATAGCCCGCGAAGCAGGCGTTGACGGTCGATTTATAGTTTTTCTTCATGAAGCCGCCTTCTTTCTGCGGCGCGGAATAATGAACTCGCGCACGAGCATTATCACCGACAGAGTCAGCGGGAATATGACGGCGCAGAGTATGCCTTTTTTGAGATCATCGCCGAAGAAGCTCGCCATCATTCCGGCAAAGGTCGGACCCGCCGAGCAGCCGATATCGCCGCCGAGGCAGAGAATAGCATACATCGCCGTTCCGCCGCCGTGGAGCGCCGAGGACATCTTGCCTATCGTGCCCGGCCAGAGGATACCGGCGGAAAGTCCGCACACGGCAACGCCGACGAGCCCGAGAATGGGCGAAGAGGTCAGCGAAATGAGAAAATAAGAAGCCGTGCAGACGCAGCCGCTCAGGAGCATCATTGAATCGAGATTTATTCTGTTGCCGAACTTGCCGTACATAAAGCGCGACACGCCCATAAGAATCGAGAAGAGCATGGGACCCGCCAGATCGCCGACGGTCTTTGTGAGCCCGAGCGCCTTTTCAGCGAAAGTCGAAGCCCACTGACTGACCGCCTGCTCGCTCGAACCGGCGCAGAGGATAAGCACCATGAATATCCAAAAAGCCTTTGTTTTGAGCATATCCTTTATCGAGAGCTTCTCCTCGTCCTCGCCGACGACGGGCGCTATAGGCACGCGGGTGAACATAACGGCGTTGACTATCGGGAGGATTGCCCATATCAGCGACATTATCTTCCAATTATCCGTCGAGAACAGGGCGAAAAACAGGGTGGATATGCCGACCGCCGCGACGCTGCCCCAGCAATAGAACGAATGGAGCAGGCAGAGCAGCTGATTGGAATTTGTTGACGGGCAGGAGTTGACTATCGGATTTATCGTGATATCCAAAAGACCCGCTCCGACTGCGTAGCAGAACACGGAGATGAGCAGTCCAGCGAAAGCCGAGGGCAGTATCTCCGGCAGAATCGTCATGAAAATATGACCCGTCGCGCACATCGCATGGGCGAGCACCGTTGAAGCGCGGTAGCCGATGCGGTCGACGAACAGCACGGCGGTCAGATCGACGAATATCTGAATAAAGAAGTTCGCGGTGATTAAAACGGTTATTTTCGAGAGCTCGATGCCGTACTGCGCCTGAAAGGTCAAAAACAGCAGCGGCGCGAAATTGTTGACGACCGCCTGAACGACGAACGCCGTAAAGCTCGCCGCAACCGTATGTTTATAGCCTATCTTTTTCATTTTCGTTCCCCCAACAGAGAATTGCACACAAAAGGCATTTTAGCACAAAGCGGAAGTTAAATCCATAGATTTTGAAAAAAGGGCAAGGTGCTCAAAAATTGCAGAAATGCGGCGGCGCGGCACATAAAGTTGACGAAAAATTGCAGCCGATTCAGGGCGAAAAATTGTAGAATTCAATTTTGGGCAAAAGTAAAAAGCCTTGAAACAATCAAGTTCCAAGGCTTTTTATGGAGCTGCTAACCAGATTCGAACTGGTGACCTCATCCTTACCAAGGATGTGCTCTGCCACCTGAGCCATAGCAGCGAATGGCGACCCGGAACGGTCTCGAACCGTCGACCTCTAGCGTGACAGGCTAGCGCTCTAACCAACTGAGCTACCGGGCCAATTTGTCGGCTCTCACCGAACGCACATTATAATAACATAAGATTCCGGGTTTTGCAATACCTAATTTTAATTTTTTTTGCGCTTCGTGCTGTTTTTTGACACGCTTTATAGGATATTGTGATTTTTTATCAAGAAAAGCTGTTGACTTACGCCTTATCGCTCCCGTTGGCAAATCTTGCGTAGCGGCGCATCGGCAGAGCACACGCCGCGACGCCTATCACGCCGAGAATAATCCAAAAAACAACCGTCGCCGTCCAACCGAATTTTTCGGACACCGCGCCGAAGCCGTAGGTCGATATCGCGCTGCCTATATATGTGCAGCAGTTGAATATACCGCCGACCGTCGATGCGCGCCCGAATTTCGCAAAGTGCACCGGTATGAGCGTCATAAGCAGATGGTTCATGGCGGCTATTATTGTAGTAAACAGCGCCAGGAGTATCACGCAAATGGCGATAGGATATTTGCCGACAAAGACTATGCCCGTCAGCGGTATCAGCGTCATGGCGAAGCCGAACGCCGACGTTGCGGCCTCGTTGAGCCTGAACACCTTCTCATAAAGCTTCGTTCCTATCCACGCGCCGCTGAGATTGATTATCGGCATAATCGCCGACAGCAGCAGCGAAAACGAGGCGG
>OHKH01000899.1_pt1 | contig 10110 bp, 3 predicted proteins | sample 1568831 | NCBI WGS metagenome assembly OHKH01 (sample SAMEA3879581, study PRJEB24766) | human gut metagenome | biome: human-associated habitat; feature: feces | place: USA | collected 1985/1987
TTCTGCCTTTTCAGCGGCAAGTCGGGCTTCTTCCGCCTTGCGCTGCTCTTCGGCACGCCGTTCCTGTTCGGCACGCGTCTCGATTTCTAAGCGTTCGGCTTCTGCTCTGCGTCGCGCTTCCGCTTCCGCATCCATCGCGGCTGTTTCCTTTGCGGGTACCGTTAGGCGCACGATTACAAAATCACCCCCTGTCGCATGATTGTGGGTAATGAAGTTTTCTTCCTTGATTTTCGCGCGTATAATCAGTTCTGATTTTACTCGATTGGCACGGATCTTCGCCGTTGCAAGGTTCTCGGCTTCACCGCCCAGCGAATTGCAGTAGCCGTCAACCAGTAGCGGCAACTTGCCGTCAAAAATTGTTGCTTTACTGTTTTCGATACATTCCAACAGGCGGGCAAGTTCAGTGTCATTGCCATTCCAAGGAACGTAGAACATGTCCTTCAGCGGAACGAAGCGGAAGGTGTAGGTTGTGTCTGTTTTCTGCTGCGCAATGACAGGAAAAGTTACCGTCATCAGCCACAGAAACAGGGTAAGAAAAGTGATTTTTCTGCTCATATAAACTTGAATTCATTATCTTTGTCATCTCCAAAGGTAATAAATGCCATTCAGCGCCCAAAATATTACAAAAACTTTTTCTGTTGAAATACAGCGTTTTATAAAAAATTGTCGTTTGAGCACTTTTCAAATTGTCGTTTGAGCACCTTTTTGTCGAATTAGCACTTTTTTGTCGCTTGAGCACTTTTTGAAAATGGGCTTCTGAGACCTTTTTCATCGGCTTTTTACCACACAAATTATTCCAGATTTGCTTTTTTCCACTTGCCAGGCGTACATCCTTCCTTTTCGGTAAATGATTTGATAAAGTTACTGCGAGAAAGAAAGCCGGAAGACTCAGCCAGCTTCTGTATATTGATTTCCGGATGCTCCTTCAGTATGTTTTTCGCATACTCCAACCGGAGACCGGTTATCCATTCGCGGAATGTCATTTTATACGTAGTCTTGATATAAGCGGAAAGATAGGTACGGTTCGTATGAAGTATTTCGGACAGTTCTTTTATGGTAAGTCCCTGCTGGACATAGCCGTCTGTCTTTATCCAGTTGGCCACTTTCTCTATAATTTCTGTATAGGACACTGGAACTTCTTTCTCAGAAACTATTTCAGTTTCTGTATCTGTCAGAAGTTCTTCTTCAGACTGTATATCTTGCTCAAAAGCATTTTCCACCTGTTCATAGAACAGCAGGTAGTTCTGATAGCTGTAGAAAAGATAGCTGTAGAACGGTATTGACGACAAAATCCAGATAAAAACATATTTGTCTGGCAGAAATGTCAGCAATCCGCATCCGACACCGAAGATAACAGCCCAATAAGTGAATATGGAAAGCCATTCGATATATGTACCTATATCATCCGCCTGAGTTTCATTGAAAATCCGAATGGCTCTACGATATGCAATTATGACTCTGCGAGCTAAAACGACTCCAAAAACGACTAACCAGACAGCTAAAGCAAATAAAGAGAATTTTTGCATGATTCCGCTTGGCAACAGGAACAACACAACTCCGGAAAGAGTTGAAAATATAATCCATAAAATGATATGTGTCCACACACGCCGTTTGGTAATGTAAAAACGATCAAGCAACATTATCAATGCCGAACTGAACAGAGAATAGCACAGGAAGTATGTGGACATGTTCATCAATATGGCAGAATCCGCATTTTTGAATCGGATACCAAAGAAGAAATGTACCGAATAATTTGCCGAAAGCAGCAGCATAGCTATACCCATAATCTGTCGGGAGCGGAGATAATTCTTGAAAATTTTCTTTTCAGGAGTCTTTGCAAACAAAAAATAAAAGCCGAAGAATAACATCAACGGCAGTGCGGTATAAAGTGAAAAACTGTATATAGATATAGATGGCTCTATTGTTATGCTTATTTGATTTTGATACAAAGTTACGTCTTTTTCTTCACAAATAGACACATAATCTATGATTTAACGTTATAGATTCGGTCATATTAGATTGAAAAATTATTAGAATTAAAGCCAGTGGTGAAAAATTCAACCACTGGCTTTTTCTGTCAAGACTTCGATATTAAAGTTTTACACCTTTGGATTCCGATAAACCGGGTCTCCCTATAATTAAATGACTGCGTACAAAGTCCACGTGCGGGCTTTCCGGCTGTTGTTCCGTCTGTTTTTTCTCGTTGCCTTGCCGGTTCTCTTCTGTGTTTTCCTGAGCCGGAGCCAGCTCAAGCTGTATCTTGCGGTCCAGTGCGGCGAGTTCGGACTTCAGCTGTTTCAGCTCGTCCTCCTTCTTCCACACCTTGCCCGCTATCTCCTGCAACTGCGGAATCTCCTTTTCCAGCACTTCGTTCTTAGACTTGTACTGGTCGATGATGGTCGGAATCCTCTCCAATGCGTTCAGAAAGTTTCGTGCGGCAGCAATCGGGTCTGCCATCGCCAGATGCCCGTTGTTGTAGGTGTACTTGTAGTTGCCCTCCACCACGAAGCGGTTGTCGGTGAACTCCAGACCTTCTTTGAGTGTCCTCTCGCTGACCACCTTTATCGGAAAGCCGTAAAGTTCCCCGACAGCCTTGTACAGTCCACCAGTCGTGGCGTTCTTGGCGATTTCCTGCAAACGCTTACCGATGACCTTCTCATCCGTTGAATCCACGCCGTCCACCTTGACAAGATTAAGACGACTGCCTTCCCTATCAGTCTGCACAACGGAAAGAAAACGGTTCCAGTCTTCCGTCATGGCTTCGATGAAAGCCGTGTTGTTGCGCAGTTCTCCCGTCTTGGATTCCAGCTTGAACTCCGAATCGCGCTTGCCCTTGCCCCACGACTTGCGTTCCCCTTCGAGCGAGGCGATACGCTTCTCTAATTTCGCCTTATCCAAAAGGTCGGTATTGCCGGAGAGCAACGCCATATACTCCGAGAAGTTCATACCCGATTTTTCGTCCATTGCTCCCTCGTCGATGGTACGTGCGCCCATCGCTCCACTTTTGAGCTGCGATATGAACGTCTGCTTGCAGTGCAGCAGATTGAACTTGTAGCTGTCCAGCGACTTTTCCACCGCGTAGATGATGACATCCACGTTATTCTCGGCAAAATGCTTGGCAATCTCGTTCCCGGCTCTAACACCCCGTCCGTCACGCTGTTGCAGGTCGGACGGTCGCCACGGTGTATCAAGGTGATGGATGGCGACACATCTTTTCTGCGCATTCACGCCCGTTCCGAGCATACTTGTGGAGCCGAACAGCACTCGCACTGTCCCTGCGTTCATGGCATCTATCACCGCCTTACGAGCCTTATCCGTCTTACACTCCTGAATGAAGCGCACCTCACTTGCCGGTATGCCGTAATCCTCCACCAACTTGCGTTTTATCTCGCTGTACACGTTCCATCCTTCCCCCGGCTGATATGTCCCCAAGTCGGAGAACACGAACTGCGTACCCTTGTGCGCCTCGTACTTGTGGTAATACTCTGCAATCATCTTGGCACAATGGCTTGCCTTGTTGTCGGGATGGTCCTCGTAGTTCGGGTCTATCATGCGCATATCAAGAGCCATCTTTCTCGCATAGTCGGTGGCGATGAGCATCTTCGCCTTTTCCTCCGTTTCCGACAGGGGTAACCTGCCAAGCAGAGTGGCATCGCCGGTTTTGGCAAACTGCATCAGCTTCTGTATGAAGTCCTCCTGCTCCGGTGTGGGCGGTATGTGGTGCAGTCTCTCATTCTTGTTTGGTCTGTCCACACCTACATCCTCCGCCGTGCGGTAGTCGGTAATCTCGTTGTAGAAGGCGGCAAGCTCCGGCACCTTGATGAAATAGCGAAAACGCTCCTTCTGAACGATATTGTTCGTTACGTTGAACTCAAAATCGGTCGTCTTTTTGGCGAAGATGGCAGCCCAAGCATCGAAACAGCGGATGTCCTGCCGTTCCAGTTCGTTGGGGCGCAGGTATTTGAAGAGCAGGTACAGTTCCGTCAGACTGTTGGAAATGGTCGTGCCCGAAAGGAACGTAGCCCCCAAGTCCTTGCCCGTGCGTTCCTGTATGGTACGGATGGCAAAGAGCATATTCAGGGCCTTCTGGCTTCCTTCCGAGTTTCCCAATCCCGCCACACGGTCATGACGGGTGTTGAAAGTCAAGTTCTTGAACTGGTGACTCTCGTCAATGAAGATGTGGTCGATGCCCATCTGCTTGAAGTCCACCACATCATCCGTGCGGGACTTGATAGCGTGTTCCACCTTCTCCAGCTTCGCCACAAGGTTGTGCTTGCGCTTCTCCAGCCCTTTCAGCATCGCCCGCGACACGTTCTTGCCCTGCTGTCGCAAGACTTCGAGATTTTCCTCCACCGTGTCAAGCTCCGCCTGCAGGATGCGCTGCTGCAACTCCGGTGACTGCGGTATCTTGCCGAACTGGTCGTGCGACATGATGACGCAATCGTAATCGTTATTTTTGATGTTGTTGAAAAAACGCACGCGGTTGGCGGTCGAGAAATCCTTTTCAGAAGCGTAGAGAATCCTCGCATTGGGATATGCCGCCTGATAGGTGGCGGCAATCTCCGCCACATTCGCTTTCAGCCCGATAATCATCGGCTTGTGCGCCAAGTTCAGACGCTTCATCTCATGTGCCGCTATGCACATTATCAGCGTCTTGCCGGTTCCCACCTCGTGGTCGCAGATCCCGCCGCCGTTCTGTTTCAGCATCCAGACGCAATCCTTCTGCGACGGGTAAACGCTCTTGATTCCCCGGCTTGCCAGCCCTTTCAGGTTGAGGTCGGGAAAAGTCTGGTGCGAGCCGTCATACTTCGGGCGCACGAAACAGTTGAACTTGCGGTTATACATCGTCGTGAGCCGTTCCTTGAACTGCGGCGACTGTTCTTCCAACCATTCGGAGAACCCGTTACGGATTTCGTCTATCTTCGCGTTGGCGAGCTGTATGCCCTCGCTGTCGCGTACCTTGATGTCGTTGCCGTTCTCGTCCTTGCCGATACTTTTCATCATGTCGGGGCAGGTGTTGTGCAGGGCGTGCTTCAACAGGTGCATACCGTCATAGTTCCGGTAATAGCCCTTTACTAAAAACTCGTCCGTGATCTTCATGGTGCGGTAGCCGCACGCCACGGAAAACTCGTCCATGCTTGCGGAGTAGGCTATTTTCACGTCCGTGTCGAAAAGGTGGCTCATGTAGGCGGCATACACACCCGTGGGAATCCAGCGTTCCCCGAAATTGAAGTCGAGGTCTTCAAAGGCGATGCGCTGCGGTTCGGCCTCCTTCAATGCCTCCCACGCCTGTTTCACCTCCGGCATCCGCTCACTTTCGGGATTGTCCTCCATCCAGCCCTCTATGCGTTCCGCCTTCTCTATCACGTTCCCCGCGATGAAGCGGTCTTTGATTTCGTAACCGGTTACGAGCGGGTTGTAGAAGATGCGCCCCTTGAGGGCACCAAGCAGTTCCTCTTCCGTGGTGTCGGTTATCTCCCGCATATAGCCGAGATTGACCGTGCCGAACTTGTTGAGCGATGCGGACAAGGCTTCTTCGGGAGAGCCTGCATTGACACGGCTCTCCACCGAGAAGGAAACGGGACGGTCGAAGATGTCCGCCTTGACAAACTTGCCGTCCTCCGCACGTTCCAGCGAAAGGATGTCGCGCCCTCCGGCATCCATCATCACCAGTTTCACGTTCTGTCTGGCGTTGAGGTTACCGTAACGCATGACAAACTCATCGTAGTAGGTGTTGAGATACCCGCGCTGCGGTTTGTGTTCCGTATGGTTCTCCGTCTCGTGGCTATACAGACGTTCGTAAGCGTCACGGAGCGATATATACAGCATCGCTTTCTCTTTTTGATAGCCACGGAGGTCGAGCGGTTGGAAGGTCGCACCGTAAGGCGTGAGGTCTTTCAGGTAACCGAGATTGCGTGAAGCATCCAGCACCATCGAGCCGTCACGGTGGTGTGGCTCCAGCAGGCCGTTGAACGGACGGGGAGAAAGGTCCATGACTTTCTCCTTCGGCTTTTCCGTTTCAAGTTCCGGGAACAGGGAAGTGGCAACCGTTTCGGAAGTAGGCACAACTTCTGCCAGTGTTTCAGGTTGCTTTATTTCTTCCGTTTGTTCCGGCTTTTTATCCATATTGTCCGAAGAAGGCGCAAAAGCAGGGTTCAACGTGTCTTTGATACCCATCTTTTTCAGTTGTTCCTGCCTGTGCCGTTCTGCCTCAAGCCGTAGGGTCTTGCGCCGTTCCGCTGTCAGGCTCATCATTGTCTCATAGAAGCCGTTGATGGGAGGATTGGTTTCCCAATCCAGAGTGGCGTAAATGTCGTCCGGGTCGTTTGGCTTTTCGGCATTTTCCGGCTTTTCTTCCTTATTACCGTTTACCGGCTTGGCGGCTTCAACGGGTGGAGTAACTTTGACCTGCGGTTTAGGCGTGGACGGCATAGGCTTCGGCTTGCTTTCCTTTTTCGCTGCCTTTTTCTTTTTTACCGGTTCCTCTATGGGCATACCCCAAAGGTCGAGCAGGGTAAGCTGCACGGCTGACGAATGATTGGGTTGGCGCGGCTCAATCTCCGGCTTTTCCTCTATGGGCTGTGCCTGCGGCTTCTCCACTCCCTTGACAGGCTCAATTACAGAAACGGGGGCTATTACAGAAGGTGATACCTTTTCTGTTTTCGGAGCAGGTTGCACTTCCGCAGCCGTGCTTTCCTCCTTTGTCGGATGCAGCCTGTGTCTCTCATACAGTTTCCTGTCAAGTTGTTGCAGTTCTATTTTCAGATGCTCCCGCAAGTCTTCCGCCAGTTGTGCGATGTCCCCACAGTGCAGGAGTTTATAGGCTGGTTTCCCGTACGGGTCGGTACTTCTGATCAAATCCGTGTGTGAAAGCGAACCGATGCTCCATACATACCCATTTACGGAAGTGCCGATAGGGGTCTGTTCGGTCTGCACGAAGAGTTTTTCGTTGTAATACAGTTCACCGTTCTTTCCGCTGTTCTTTTGCAGGATAATCAGGTCGCTGCCCACCTCCGTTCCCGCGTTATCCGTAAAGAGGTTGTTCGGCAGGCGGGCTACGCCCACCAGATTGGCATGGTTCATCATATACTCGCGTATGGGCGCGTTGGTCGGGGCATCCAGTACCCCCTGCGAGGTGATGAACGCCACGATTCCGCCTTCACGCACCGCGTCAAGGCTTTTCAGGAAAAAGTAATTGTGTATCGTCCGTGCCGCCGAGTGCCTTGCAGGATCCTTGCTGCCCGAAAAATCCGGGTCGAACACCGCCACATCGCCAAACGGTATATTGGAGACAGCCAAATCAAAATGGTTCATGAACGGCTTTTCTATCTTCTCGAAGCCCTGTACCCTTACTTTCTGTCCGGGATGCAGGTGCTTCAGTATCTTGCCCGTCATCAGGTCTTTCTCAAAAGCCATGATGTCCGCGTCCGGTCTGTTCTCCAGCACGGAGTCCACGAATGCACCGACACCTGCCGACGGCTCCAGCACCCGGTCGGGACGGATGCCGTGTTCATGCAGCACGTCCGCGATGGTCCCGGTTATCTCCGGCGGGGTATAGAAGGCGGTCAGCACGGACTGCTTCATGGCATCCATATACCGTTTGTACTCCGTCTCGTCTTTTGTGTTCTCCCGCAGCAACCTGTGCAGTTCCACGGTAGGGGCAAACAGTTCGAGGTCGGACTTCGCCCAGTGGACGGCATCCGTCAGTTCCCTTGCAGGGTTGAGTATGCTCTTCAGTCCCCCGAACCCGCAATAACGCTCTAACAAGAGCCGTTCGCGTGCGGTGGGTGTGCGCTGTTCCCTGTCAAGGAGGAATGCCGTCCGTATCGCCTCGATGTTGTCCCGCAGCCTCTGTTTGCGGTTAAACGCCATACTCTTCGATATAGAGGATGACGGCTCCCGTCAGCTCCGTGTAGAGCAGGTCATATTCGGGCGACAGGGCGAAATTGTCGTCCGAGAGGTCATAGATGGAGAATACGTTTCCGACAAGCGGCAGCAGCTTCTGGGTAAAGGCTTCACATTTTTCTCCCGGTACTTCACCCGCAAATTCGTTCTCCACGACTTCGCGCAGGATGGCGTGCCTGGAGTAGCGAAGGCCCTCCGTCAGCACCTTCATCGCCAGTTCCTGCGCCCCGTCGACAGGATAGCCTTCGAGCCTTGCCCGTTCATACGCTTCGGCGGCACGGTCGGTTCTTTCTCGGATGAAGGCTTCATCGGCTGCCTGTTCAAACTTGTTCGTGGTGAGGTAGTCCAGCAGGTACAGACCGTAATAGGAAAAGTCGGTCCGACCCTCGTTTTTTTTCTTGTTGTTCATTTCTTTGGAATTTAGTGGATTGATAATGATGACAGGGATAATCGTTGGAAAACGAGAAGAAAAAGGCACCCGGTATCCCTCCGAGTGCCACCACTAAATCCAAAGTATGAGTGTAATCCGGTATCGAAGAACAATTCATTACTCTGAACCAGTGGCAAAGTTAAACATTTATTTTCTTCTTTTCGCAGAGGTCGCTTTACTTTTCCTTTCTGGGAACACGAAAACCGTGTTATAGTCCCCGTCAAAGGCGACTACGGCATCAAAACTCTTGCCCTGCTTGCTCTTGAATCCTTTGAGCAGTTTCGTGTGTCCGTCGGTGAGCAGGTTTTTGATTTCATCATCAGAGAGGGTGCGGTTTGCTTTCAGGCGGAACACGGGCAGACCGCACTCCGCGTTGTCGCAGCGGACGACCTTGCCGTAAAACTGCATCGTCCCCGCTCCGCACTTGGGACACTTGCAGCCGGAATCCCTGCAGGCGAACAGCTTGTCGCACAACAGCAGTTCGGAGGTAATTTCCCGTGTATATGCCTCAATCTTCCTGCGGAAGTCATCGGCGGGCAGTTCCCCACGCTCGATGCGTGCCAATTCCTTTTCCCATTCGCCCGTCATGGCGACATCGGCAATACGCATCGCCTTCACGACCGAGTAGAAGGCAAGCCCTTTTTCGGTGGGGACAAGCGACTTCTTGCAGCGTTCCATATAGCCGCGCTTGAAAAGCGTTTCGATGATGGACGCACGGGTGGCGGGCGTGCCGATGCCGCAATCCTTCATAGCCTGCCGCAATGCGTCGTCCTCTATCTCCTTGCCAGCCGTTTCCATCGCGGACAGCAGGGTGGCTTCGGTATGCAGCGGCTTGGGTTTGGTCTTTCCCTCCGTGATGGAGGCGGCTTTCAGTGCCAGCGTGTCGCCTTCCTGCCAACAGGGAATGGCGGCGGTTTCCTCTTGGCTGTTGTTCTCTTCTCCATTCTCCTTGCCATAGACGGCACGCCATCCGGCCTGCCTGATGATGCTGCCTTTTGCCACGAACTCCACTCCGGCACACTCTGCCGTGACGGTGGCAGTGTCCTTGACGCATTTTTCGGAGAAAGCCTCAAGCATGCGCCCGACTATCATGTGATAGACGGTGCTGTCCTCTTTGGAGAGGAACAGCGGCTTCTCGCCCGTGACGAGCAGGGCATGGTGGTCTGTCACCTTGCCGCCGTCCAGGCTGCGGCGTGTCGGCACGGCTTTCGGCTGCAACTTGCCCTTCCATTCGGGCAGGCTGCCGATGAAGGCAAGCAGCTTGGGGATTTCCGCGAACACGTCTTCGGGAATATAGCGGCTTCCGGTTCTCGGATAGGTGATGAGCTTCTTCTCGTAGAGCTTCTGGGCGATTTCAAGCGTCTGTTCCGCCGTGAAGCCATGCTTGGCGTTGGCTTCCTTCTGGAGCGTGGTCAGGTCGTACAGGAGCGGAGTTTCCTCTATCTTCTCCTTGCGTTCCGCTTTCGTGACGGTGGCTGTGCCTGTTTCCTTTACCTTATTATATAAGACTGTGGCAGGCTCCATCTCCTTCCATTTCCCGGTGGAAGAGAATTTCACGGTATCACCATCGCCTCCGTCAGCGGCAATATGGAGTTGCCAGAAAGGTTCCACCGTGAAGCGGCGGTTTTCCCAGTAGCGTGCGCACACCATCGCCAACGTGGGTGTCTGCACCCGCCCGACGGAGTAAGTGCCGTGTCCGGCGGCGATGGAGAGAGCCTGCGTGCCGTTGATGCCCACGAGCCAGTCGGATTCGCTCCGCGCTTTGGCGGCGAGGT
>OHKH01000909.1_pt1 | contig 10030 bp, 7 predicted proteins | sample 1568831 | NCBI WGS metagenome assembly OHKH01 (sample SAMEA3879581, study PRJEB24766) | human gut metagenome | biome: human-associated habitat; feature: feces | place: USA | collected 1985/1987
GAACGATTTCATTAAAAATTCCGAGAGTTCAACTCTATCCACAAAAAACATAAAAGCATCTTTTCTGTACCCCACAGACACAAGCAATGCCGAAAGCCTTTGTTTTCAAGGGCTTTCGGTTTTTTATTTTTGTCAAAAACGAGAAAAACAAAAAGCCGCCGTTTTTCATTAGCAAATTCTCCGTCTGCTAACGGAATTTATGACTGATGTCGTCCGCCTTTCGGGCGGATTTTTTTATGTTATCCGATGCGTATTTTTATGATTGAAAAATTTAAAACGTGCAAAAATGCGCATTTACGGTTCAATAATATTGCATATTAGATAACAAAACGGGCACACTATAAGCACAAACGCTGAATTTTATTGCGCGATATTGACTGTATTTGAACGTTTTTGTATAATTAAGGCACAACAGAGATATCGGAGGTGTGAATATGCTTACAACCGACAGAAGAGCGCAGATACTTGAAATTCTGCGTCAGAACGGCTCGGTTACCGTTTCAAAGCTTGCCGAAGAATTCGAAACAAGCGAATCTACGATAAGGCGTGACCTTTTGGCTCTTTCCCAGCTCGGTAAAATAAACAAGGTTCACGGCGGAGCGACTGTTCTCGGGCAGGAATTTCTCCACAACGAGGAGGATTTCAACAAAAAATCGCTGATGAACATAAACGAAAAGGAAGAAATAGCAAAATATGCCGCATCGCAGATAAATGATGATGATTTCGTTTTTATCGACGCAGGCACAACCACCTTTCTTATGACGAAGTATATAACCTCTTCCAAAGCAACCTTTGTAACCAACGGAATCGCCCACGCAAAGGAGCTGACGGCCAATGGCTGCAAGGTTTTTGTTATCGGCGGTGAATTAAAAAGCACAACCGAGGCAATCATAGGCTTAGTAGCCGCTTCAAATCTTCAGAAATATAACTTTTCAAAAGCGTTCATCGGAACAAACGGAGTCAGCGAAAAGCAGGGCTTTACAACCCCGGACACCGAGGAGGCAATGCTGAAAGCCGTTGCCATAGAGCGAAGCTTTGTAACCTATGTGCTTTGCGACCACACAAAGTTCGGAAAAGTTTCGGCGGTATCATTTTCACCGGTTGCTGCGGCGTGTATAGTCTGCGACAAATGCGATGACGAACAGCTTAAATCAAAAACGGTAGTGAAGGAGGTAACTGCTTAATGGTTTACACCGTTACTCTGAATCCGGCTCTCGACTATGTGATGAAGCTCAAAGCTCTCAGAACCGACGACATAAACCGTACGGACGGCGAAGAAATCTATTACGGCGGAAAAGGCATCAACGTGTCGGTCATACTCACACAGCTCGGAATTCCCAACACGGCACTCGGCTTTCTCGGAGGCTTTACCGGAAAAAAGCTTGAAGAAATGCTCAAAAACGACAATATTAGTTGCGACTTTAATTATCTTAAAAACGGCGATACGAGAATAAACGTCAAAATCAAGGCCGACAAGGAAATTGATTTGAACGCCTGCGGCCCAGAAATCACAAAAGAGGATATGCAGAGCTTTTTAAGAAAGCTTGACGGCATAAAGAGCGGAGATTATCTTATCCTCGCAGGCTCTATCCCGAATACCCTCCCCGATGACATTTACGAGCAAATACTTGAGAGAGTCGGCGACAGAAATATAAACTGCGTGGTTGACGCAACGGGCGATTTGCTCAAAAACGTGCTCAAATACAAACCGTTTTTAATAAAGCCGAATCATCACGAGCTCGGCGACCTGTTCTCGGTCCAGATAAAGAGTGATGACGACATTGTGAAATATTCGAAAAAGCTTCAGGAAATGGGTGCTAAAAACGTGCTTGTTTCAATGGCAAAGGACGGCGCAATGCTTACGGACGAAAACGGATGCGTCCACAAAATAGGCAACGCAAAGGGCAAGCTCATAAACTCCGTCGGTTGCGGAGACAGTATGGTAGCAGGCTTTACGGCAGGATATATCAAGACCGCCGACTATTCCTACGCTTTAAGACTCGGCTCGGCGTGCGGAAACGCAACGGCCTTTTCCGAAAAGCTTGCAACCCGTGAAGAAATTGAACGCGTCTTTAACGCGGAGTATAAATAAGGAGGAATACTTATGAAAATCATCGACTTATTAAAAAAGGATGCGATTGCTCTTAATGTTTCTCTCACCGACAAGGAAGAGGCAATCGACAAGCTGATTTCCCTGCACGAAAAGGCAGGAAATCTTGCCGACAAGGCGGCGTACAAGGAGGCTATCCTTGCAAGAGAGGCTCAGGGCTCGACCGCAATCGGAGAAGGAATTGCCGTTCCGCACGCAAAATCGGACAGCGTAAAGACTCCAGGTCTTTCGGCGATAACGGTTCCGAACGGCGTTGATTACGGTGCTCCCGACTCCAAGCCCTCGGACATTTTGTTTATGATTGCCGCTCCCGTTGACGGAGATTTACATCTCGAAATACTCTCCCGTCTTATGGTAATGCTTATGGAACCGGAATTTTGCGCGGCTCTACGGGGCGCAAAAACGACGGACGAATTTTTAGAAATAATCGACAAAAAGGAAGCGGAGAAATACCCCGAGGAAGCGGTAAAGCCCGAAGTAAAGCCGAACGGTTACAGAATACTTGCAGTTACAGCCTGCCCGACGGGCATAGCGCATACCTATATGGCGGCAGAGGCACTTGAAAAAGCGGGCGAAAAATTAGGCTATCCGCTCAAAGCCGAAACCAACGGCTCCGGCGGTGCTAAAAACGTGCTCACAAAAAAGGAAATCGAAGAATGCGACGGAATAATCATTGCCGCAGATAAAAACGTCGAAATGGCACGTTTTGACGGCAAGCCCGTTGTAAAGACCTCGGTTTCAAACGGAATAAACAAGCCCGAAGAGCTTATCAAAAGAATCGTTGACGGAAAAGCCGCGATATATCACGCCGACGAAAGTGAAAAGCAGCCTATTGATGATGACGAAAAGGAAGGCGGCTGGCACAAACTTTATAAGCATCTCATGAACGGTGTTTCGCATATGCTCCCGTTCGTTGTCGGCGGCGGAGTTCTCATAGCTCTCGGCTTCCTGTTCGATACGCTTGCAGGCAATGCCGATGTCGGCGGAACCTTCGGCTTCACAAGTCCCGTTGCGGCAATTGTATTCTGGATAGGCAAAGCGGCATTTGCGCTTATGCTCCCCATTCTTTCGGCTTATATCGCATCGTCCGTTGCCGACAGACCGGGTCTTTTGCCCGGTATGATAGGCGGCGTATTTGCGGCAAACGGTTACACCTTCAGCTCGCTGATTGAAAACCAAAGCCTTACCGGAGACGACAAAGCGGTGTCGGGCTTTCTCGGTGCTCTGCTCGCAGGCTTCCTTGCCGGTATTATTGTAAATCTCCTCAAAAAGGCATTTTCTTGGCTTCCGAAATCAATGGACGGAATAAAGCCCGTATTTATCTATCCTCTTTTCGGCACGCTTATCATGGGCCTTCTTATGTGTCTTATAAATCCCGTTATAGGCGTTGTCAACTCCGGTCTTTCCTCGTTCCTCTCGTCGCTCGGCGATACAAGCAAAATACTCCTTTCCATAGTGCTTGCGGCAATGATGGCAACGGATATGGGCGGCCCGTTCAACAAGGCGGCTTATGTTTTCGGCACGGCTGCAATAGCTGACGGCAACACATGGATTATGGCGGCTGTTATGATAGGCGGTATGGTTCCCCCGATTGCAATCGCACTTTCAACAACCTTCAACAAGAAGAAGTGGACATCGGAAGAAATCAAATCAGGTCCCGTAAACTATCTTATGGGTCTGTGCTTCATTACGGAGGGTGCTATCCCCTACGCCGCTTCCGACCCGGTCAGAGTTATCCCCTCATGCTTAGTAGGCTCTGCTGTCGCAGGTGCTCTTACATCACTGTTCAACGTTACATGCCCCGCACCTCACGGCGGAATCTTCACATTTATAGTATGCGACCATCCGCTTCTCTATATCGTAGCCCTTATTGCAGGCTCGGTTGTCGGAGCACTGATGCTCGGTCTTCTTAAAAAGGATCGTAAAGAATCCGTATAACAAACAATCAGAAACCGTGCCGAGGAGCATCATCCTCTCGGCAGGTATCAAACATAAGGAGAATTATTATGGTACAGAAAACTTTTACAATCACTAATAAAATGGGACTTCATATGCGTCCGGCAAACACCTTTGTAACGGAAATGTCTAAATTCTCTTCGGAAGTTGACATTGTTTTCGGAGGTAAAAGGATCAACGGCAAGAGCATTATGAATATAATGGCAGGCTGCATCAAATGCGGAAGCGAAATCACCGTAGAGTGCAGCGGCGCAGACGAAAACGAAATGCTCAAAAAAGCCGAAGAGCTTATCACATCGGGCTTCGGCGAAGAATAATATTGCCGCGGCTTAATGAAAGGGTGGGTTTAATGCTTAAAGGAATCGGCGCATCTCAAGGCTTCGGAATCGGCAAGGCCGTTGTTATAAGGGACACAAACCTTGACTATTCATCCGTAAAATTTACCGATTCGGATCATCAAAAACAGCGTCTGCACTCGGCAGTCGCCGACTTTTCCGACGAAACAAAATCACTTGTGGCGGAGCTTAAAAAGGCCGCCGGAAATAAAGAGGCGGAGATACTCGAGGGACATCTTGTTATGCTTGAGGACCCGTTTATGCTCGCACAGATGGAAGAAGCAATCGACAACGGCTCTGTTGCCGAAGCGGCGGTTGACAGCATATGCACTATGTTTATCAATATGTTCTCGGGCGTTGACGACGAGCTTACGCGCCAACGCGCCTCGGATGTAAAGGATATAAGAGACAGCCTTTTGCGCATTCTTCTGGGTGTAAAAAGTGTGGATATTTCATCCGTACCGAAAGGCTCTGTTCTCATCGCCAAGGATTTCACCCCGTCCATGACGTCACAAATAAACAGGGAAAATGTTTCCGCAATTATCACCGAGGTCGGCGGCGTTACGAGTCACAGCGCAATACTTGCCCGTGCCATGGGCATACCCGCCGTTTTGTCGGTCGTCAATGCGGTTGAAAAAATCTCGGACGGCGATATGATTATTGCAGACGGCTTCAAGGGGAAAGTATTTACCGACCCCACAGAGGAAGAGCTTGAAGAATACAGAACCAAACAGGCGGCATATCTGAAGGAAAAAGAAAGCCTCAACGAATACTTCTCAAAAGAAACCGTTACAAAATCCGGCGTAAAAAAGCATGTGTACGGCAACATCGGCAAGGCTGAGGACGCACAGAACGTATTGCAAAACGGCGGCGAGGGCATAGGCCTCTTCAGGACGGAATTTCTGTTTATGGACAGAGCCTCTATTCCCACAGAGCAGGAGCAGTACGAAGCATATTCAACCGTCGCAAAGATAACGGACGGCAAAGAGGTTATCATTCGCACACTCGATATAGGCGGAGACAAAGCGATAGATTACCTTAAAATCGAAAAAGAGGACAACCCGTTTCTCGGGCACCGCGCGATAAGATACTGCCTTGACAACCCTAAAATTTTCAAAATTCAGCTTCGTGCAATTCTCCGCGCAGCGGTTTTCGGAAACATAAAGGTTATGCTTCCGCTTGTAACGACACTTGACGAGGTTCGCAGAGCAAAAGCCCTTATCGAAGAATGCAAAGATGAGCTTAAAAATGAGGGTCTTAAATTCGCCGACATTCCCGTGGGCGTTATGATAGAAACTCCGTCGGCGGCAATAATTTCCGATTTACTCGCAAAAGAGGTTGATTTCTTTTCCATCGGCACAAACGACCTGACGGGCTACACCATGGCTGTTGACAGAGGAAACGCCGCTGTTTCAAAGCTGTATGACCCGATTCAGCCTGCGGTTCTGCGCCTTATCGAAACGACGATCAAAAACGCCAAAAAGGCAGGAATCCCCGTCGGAATGTGCGGAGAAGCGGCAGCCGATACACGTCTTATTCCCTTGCTTTGCAAATGGGGGCTTGACGAATTTTCGGTAACGCCCTCTTCGATTTTGCACACAAGAAAAAGTATATGCGAATGCGAATAACAGAGAATCTCCCGCATCTTATTTTATATAATCAAGCAGCAAAGCCCTAGTGAAGCACCTCAAAACAATATAATTTGATACAGAAACGGCCAAAACCCCTCGAATATGCGTCTGCATTATCCGAGGGGTTAAGTGCATTATTATATAAAAAACCGTTTGTTTTAAGCAAAACCTACTCATAACGGGCTAATAATCAACATTATCTTGCTTTTTTGTATGCTATATGATATTATTGGTATGCATACTAATAATATTATAAACAGGTGATATATTTGCGTAGAAACAGCAGTGAAACAAAAAGAAAAATCTTAACGGCGTGCGTTCGGTTGTTTTTGGAGGAGGGCTACAAAAGCACCTCCGTCAGTCGAATAGTCGAGGAAGCAGGCGTCGCAAGGGGCAGCTATTTAAATCTGTTTCCGACCAAGGACAAAATCTTGCTGGATTTGACCGAATCGATGTTCGGCGGTCAATTTGACGTGGCAAGGAGCATTGCGGACAAAAAACTGCCGCCCGTATACGCCTATGCGGTGGAAACATCTCTTCAGCTCACGCTAACGGAGCTTAACGAGAACCTGCGAGAAATCTACATTGAAGCATATTCTCAGCCCGACACGGCGGAATTCATCTATCTGCACACCACGGCGGAATTAAAGCAGATTTTCGGAGCAAATTTCCCCGATTACAGCGAAAGCGACTTTTACGAAATGGAAATCGGCACGGCAGGACTTATGCGTAACTATATGGCTCGCAAATGTGATATTCATTTCCCGTTGGAGCGCAAGCTCAGCCGCTTTTTGACGGCATCAATGAGAGTATATCGTGTACCGGAGGAAGACCAGGCAAAGGTGCTTGCTTTTCTCGGCTCGATTGATATTCGGGAGCTTGCCGTCACGGTTATGCATAAGCTGTTTGCCATGCTTGAAATGAAATATGACTTTAAGCTGTCTACGGACGGCGAAACGGAGGAAAGAAGATGAGAACAGGGAAAAAACTGCTCACAGGTATGCTTTTGGTGCTTTTCATTATTTTTGTCGCAGGATGCGGCAAAGCGAAAAAAACCGGTGCCGTGTTGCCGGAGGTGCGCAACAGCGGCACGGCGGTTCAATGGAGATACCCCGCTGAAGAAGAATGGCGCGACCTTGTGGCACTTACCGAGCTGCGTGGTGCCTCCGGAGAAAACGGCAAGGACGGAATTAACGGAGTTGACGGGAAAGACGGTAAGAACGGAACAAACGGCGAGAACGGAAAAGACGGCATTGACGGAAAGAACGGTGCCGACGGAAAGAACGGTATTGACGGCAAAGACGGCGTTGACGGTAAAAACGGTGCCGACGGTAAGAACGGTATAAACGGTACCGACGGAAAAAACGGTCTTGACGGCAAAGACGGCATTAACGGAATTGACGGTGCCGACGGTAAAGACGGTATAAACGGAAAGGACGGCATAGACGGGGCCGACGGCAAGGACGGCATTAACGCCAAAAACATAGAGGTGCGGCGAACCGAAACCCACATACAGTGGCGTTACGAGGGCGACGAGTGGCAAAATCTTGTTGCGATAGCCGATATAGAGGGCCCCACCGGGCAGAACGGAACGGACGGTGCAAACGGAAAAACTCCGGAATTTCGCGTAAGCGAAAATATCCTGCAATGGCGTTATGTCGGCGACGAAATATGGCTGAACCTTTACGACCTTTCGGTTTTGAAAGGTCTTGACGGCAAGGACGGAGCCGACGGTAAGGACGGAATAAACGGACAAAACGGCTCTGACGGCAAGGACGGAAAAACACCTTTTATCGGTGAGAACGGCAACTGGTGGTTCGGAGAAATCGACACAGCCGTAAAAGCCGCAGGTGTTGACGGAGAAAAGGGAGATAAAGGAGACACCGGCGAAAAAGGCGACAAAGGAGATAAAGGTGATAAAGGCGACAAGGGTGATGCAGGTCAGAACGGCAGCTGTTCCGGATATTTTTATGCAGAAACAAGAATTCCGAGAGTATTTCTCAATAACGGCAACGCAGCTTTAAGCGTCTATGAAAAGGTAAACAGCGGAGACCTGATATCCACTTATCTTGATAAGATTACGCTCAAAAAAGGTCATGTTTACAGCGTCACCATAAGCGGCTCTCTCCAGGTGGTATCAAACGAGTCCAACAACAGCGGTAATTACTCCATCCAGATGACAGACGGCTATGACGACGACCTTTGCCGTGAGGTTACACGCATAAAACGTGACGGCAAAAAAATAGCGCAGACAAACGACCAACATTCCTTTAATTTCACCAGAATTTACGACGCCTCGGACGAGGATATAACGCTGTACTTCATGTTTGAACAGTCGGCATACAATACCCGTCTCGAGAGCTTCAAAGGCACGATCACCATCACCGCTCTTGACTGAGCCGACCTACACGAAAACGGAGGTAATAGAATATGAAAAAACGAATACTTAGTATCCTGCTCGCCTTTTGTATGATGATGAGCTTTGTACCGATGATGGCAAGCGCAATTGAGATTTACATTGACTTGACCATTGTCGGTCAGGCAAATTTAACGCTCGAGGTTGTGTCGGGCGACAGCATTGACAATATCAAGGAGAAAATTCAGGAAAAAACAGGCTTTTCTCCCGATGCGCAAAGACTGTTTTTTGGCGAAAAAGAGCTTGAGAACGGGCGCACGCTGGCAGATTACAATATTCAGAAGGAAAGCACGCTGCGCTTGTGTTTGCAAAAGACGATACAGCTCGGCACAGACGCACTAAGTAAAAATGTAAACACAGCGACCGCACCGACCGTGTATTTCGGGCAAGACCATGAAAATAATCCCGGTGCATGGCGCGTCATCGACTATGACGGAAACAGTGCAGCCGCCGCAGCCGGGAATATGACCTTACTTGCGGCAAATAACATGGGGTTGTCAAAGTTCGGTGCGAGCAACGCTTATGCGGACAGCGCGTTGAAAGAGGCAATAGACGCGCTTGCGGATAAGCTGACGGCGAAAGAAACCGATGCTGTTGAAAAACGGACCCTTGCAAGCGGAAACTACGATGAGGAAAATACCGACGGTGTAGCGGGTCCTGCGGTAAGCAATGCTGTTTTTTGGCCGCTTTCCTCAAAAGAGGCTAATGCGGTAAACAACGATTTGCGTGTCGTGGATCCCGAGCATCCGGGTTGGGCGTCAAGCTATTGGTGGCTGCGCTCCCCAGACGAAGACTATTCCACTGCCTTTGTGGCTGGTAGAGGTGAAGTCCGCTACTATGGTGGATACTCTACTTACAAGGAGTTTGGCGTTCGTCCCGCTTTCGACTTGAATTTGGACTCTGTCCTCTTTGCATCCGCCGCCGTGGGCGGCAAGCCCAACGGAGGGCTGACCCCGATTTCCGAATACGGCGGCAACGAATGGAAATTGACCCTTTTAGATAGTAGCCGCAATTTTGCCGTAACGGAAAAAGCTGTCAGCGGCGCCTCCGACGATACCGTTACGCTGCATTACACCGGGGCGACCACAGGGATAAATGAATATATCTCCGCCATCATTGCGGATAGCAGCGGCACACGGTATTACGGCAGAGTAGCACAGCCTACTGCCGCAAGCGGAACGGTTGAAATCAAAATCCCGTCTGACCTTGCGCCGGGCAGCTATACCCTGAAGGTCTTCAGCGAACAGTATAACGGCGATTATAATACCGATTATGCAAGTAATTTCACAGACATTGCGCTGACGGTGGAAAATCAGCCTGACGAGCAGTTTACCCTCACCCCCGGCGGCAGATACTATTTCGACCTGTCGGCGATGAACATTCCCGGAACGTTAAACAGCGCTCTGCCGGACGGCACACTTCATTATGTGCCTTTTACCTATGTGGGTACGGTGGAAGCCTACAAACTCACGTCTGCGATGGCGACCACCGAGGAATATGCACAGCAGAACAAATACGCTCACAGCCTGTTTGTGGCGGACTATGCCGTAACGCTTAAGGTAAACTGGAATAACTTAGATAC
>OHKH01000910.1_pt1 | contig 10018 bp, 6 predicted proteins | sample 1568831 | NCBI WGS metagenome assembly OHKH01 (sample SAMEA3879581, study PRJEB24766) | human gut metagenome | biome: human-associated habitat; feature: feces | place: USA | collected 1985/1987
TCAAAGGACTCGCTTTTTCTGACAAAATAAAAAATCTTCCGGAGGATTTCAATGGCAGATTTGTTGTTGAAGAAAGCTACTATGAGACAAATGGGAAACGCCATGCTTCACCGCATCTTTTCCTTATTACAGAGGAAGAAGATAAAATTGTATTGTCTTCTTATGAAATTCCAGAGGGAGAAGATAAGATGGTATTTTCATACGCATCCATGAAGAAGGTTGATTACGCGGAACTGAAAAAATCCGAAAAATTTACTCCCGCACTTTACCATGAAAAGGACGGAATCTGGGAAGGAGGCAGCACAAGCCAGTTCTCTCCGGTAATGACATTTAGGCTTTGGGAAAAGTTTTCTGATAGTTGCCTGGAAGTATCTGAAAGCATGGAAGTTAATGGAAAGAAAACTTTTGGATATGATGAACCAATAATTTATAAGCGTGTATAATCAAATAGCGGTATATTGATATGACTTTCAGTTTGTTTGGCTCATAACAATTTAGATGAACTTTTTTGATATAAAAACCAGGAGGTGCTTTTTTGCAGAATTCACAACAAATATTCAAATTACACTCCGAATACCAGCCTACAGGCGACCAGCCCCAGGCAATCGAAAAACTGGTCAAAGGCTTTCAAGAAGGCAATCAATGCGAGACTTTGCTGGGCGTTACAGGTTCCGGCAAAACCTTTACTATGGCAAACGTTATTGCTAGGATAAACCGTCCAACGCTCGTGCTTGCCCATAATAAGATACTTGCCGCTCAGCTTTGCTCTGAGTTCAAGGAGTTTTTTCCGAACAATGCCGTGGAATATTTCGTGTCCTACTATGACTATTATCAGCCTGAAGCCTATGTGCCTAGTAAGGACGTCTATATCGAAAAGGACAGCTCCGTTAATGACGAGATAGATAAGCTCCGCCATTCCGCTACCTCCGCTATCGCTGAACGCCGTGACGTTATTATCGTTGCCAGCGTTTCTTGTATCTATTCCCTCGGCGACCCTGAGGAGTATAAGTCCATGGTGGTGTCTATACGTCGTGGTATGGAGAAATCCCGTGACAGGCTTATCGCTGACCTTGTGGGTATCCAGTATGAGCGAAACGATATAAATTTCGTGAGAAACAAGTTTCGTGTTAGGGGAGATGTGGTGGAGATATTCCCTGCAAATTCTACAGACACTGCCATAAGAGTGGAGTTCTTCGGAGATGAGATAGACCGTATTACTGAAATAAACGTGGTGACCGGTGAGGTGCTTTGCTCCCTTGCCCATGCCGCTATTTTCCCTGCGTCACATTATATCGTCAGCCGTGATAAAATGCACGACGCTATCGAAGAGATCAAGCAGGAGCTTGACGAGCGTATCAAGTATTTCAAAGACAACGATATGCTTATCGAAGCTCAGCGTATCGCACAGCGCACCAACTATGATATTGAGATGTTGGAGGAGATAGGCTTTTGCAGCGGTATCGAGAACTATTCCCGTGTGCTTGCAAGACGTCCCGCAGGCTCAACGCCATTCACTTTGCTTGACTTTCTGCCTGAGGATTTTGTGCTTTTCGTGGACGAATCACACGTTTCTCTGCCGCAGGTGAGAGGTATGTATGCAGGCGACAGAGCGAGAAAACAGACCCTGGTTGACTATGGCTTCCGCCTACCGTCAGCAATGGATAACAGACCGCTGACCTTTGATGAGTTTTATTCTCATATCAATCAGGCGGTGTTCGTGTCCGCTACCCCTGGACCTATCGAGCAGGAAAGGTCGCAGCAGATAGTGGAGCAGGTAATAAGACCGACAGGACTTCTTGACCCTGAGATAATCGTAAAGCCGACTGAGGGTCAGATAGAGGATTTGCTCAGCGAGATAAATATGCGCACAGCTAAAAATCAGCGTGTGCTGGTCACAACGCTCACAAAGAAAATGGCAGAGGATCTAACAAACTATCTCAAGAGCTTTGACGTCAAGGTGAGATATATGCACCACGATATAGACACTATCGAGCGTATGGAGATAATCCGTGACCTACGTCTGGGCGAGTTCGATGTGCTTGTTGGTATCAACCTTCTGCGTGAGGGTCTTGATCTGCCTGAGGTAACTCTTGTGGCTATACTTGATGCCGATAAAGAGGGCTTCCTGCGTTCTGAAAGCGCACTTATACAGACCATAGGCAGAGCCGCTCGAAACGCCGAGGGCAAGGTAATAATGTATGCCGACACTGTGACACGTTCAATGGAAAAGGCTATCACCGAAACGGAGCGCCGTCGTGCAATACAGATGAAGTTCAACGAAGAACACGGCATAGTTCCGAAAACTATAGTCAAGGATATAAGAGATGTAATAGAAATATCCACCAAGGAAGAGGTGGAATACGAAGCAAGGCAGAAAACAAAGCTTTCAAAGCAGGAAACTGCAAAGCTTATAGAAAAGCTCACAAAGGAAATGAAAGAGGCGGCAAAGCTGCTTGAATTTGAGCACGCCGCATTCTTGCGTGATAAAATTGCGGAGTTAAAGGGTGAGAAGAAATAAAAAAGCCTTGCGAAACATAAAACGGATATATATCCACAAAACGTGTGTAGGGGCGAACACCCTTCGCCCGCCTGCATACCGATATGTGATTTTTCAATACCAAAAGGAGAGTAAAGAATACCAATGCCAATTAACGAGATAGTTATAAAAGGTGCAAGAGAGCATAATCTCAAAAATGTTGATGTTACCATACCGAGAGATAAGCTTGTTGTTATGACAGGTCTTTCGGGTTCGGGTAAATCTTCTCTTGCATTCGATACCATATATGCCGACGGACAAAGACGTTATGTTGAGTCGCTGTCATCTTATGCGAGAATGTTTTTGGGTCAAATGGACAAGCCTGATGTTGACAGCATAGAGGGGCTTTCCCCTGCTATATCCATAGATCAAAAAACTACTTCCAAAAACCCACGTTCAACTGTTGGAACAGTCACCGAGATATACGACTATCTCAGACTGCTTTACGCCCGTATAGGCGTGCCACACTGTCCTGTCTGCGGAAGAGAGATACGTCAGCAGACTGTTGACCAGATCGTGGATAAGATAATGGAGCTTGACGAGGGCACTAAGATACAGCTTTTAGCGCCTATCATTAGAGGACGCAAGGGCGAGCATACAAAAGAACTTGAACGTGCAAGAAAGTCGGGCTATGTGAGAGTGCGTATCGACGGCATAACCTATGACCTTTCGGAAGAGATAAAAATAGAGAAAAATAAAAAGCATACTATCGAGATAGTCGTTGACCGACTTGTTATCAAGGAGGGCATAAAGTCCCGTCTTACCGACAGTATCGAAACTGTTTCTTCGCTTACAGGGGGACTTGTGGGAGTTGACGTTATCGGCGGAGAGGAAATGCTTTTTTCTCAGAATTACGCTTGCCCTGAGCATGGCGTTTCTATCGACGAGCTGACACCGAGAATGTTCTCGTTCAACAATCCTTTCGGTGCTTGCGAAAAGTGTACCGGTCTTGGCATGTTCAAGAAGATAGATCCTGAGCTTATTATCCCTAACAAAGACCTTTCTATAAGGCAGGGTGCGATAAAGGCCAGTGGCTGGAACAGCCTTGAAGAAGGCTCTATCGCCATGATGTATTTCAACGCCATTTCCGAGACCTATGGCATATCCCTTGACGAGCCTGTGAAAAATCTCGACAAGGATGCTATAGACATTTTCCTTTACGGCACGCAGGGTCAGAAACTTCACCTAAAGCGTGGCAATAAGTTCTATAAGGCTGACTATCAGGCTGAATTTGAGGGCGTTATACCAAACCTTGAAAGACGTTACAAGGAGTCCAACAGCGATTGGGCAAAGGCTGATATAGAAGCTTATATGAGCGATGAAAAGTGTCCTGCCTGTCATGGTGAAAGGCTTAAAAAAGAAAGCCTGAGCGTTACAGTTGGCGGAATAAATATCGCAGAACTTTGTCACAAGTCGGTGGCAAAGGCACTGGAGTTTTTTGAAAACCTTGAGATAAGCGACCGTGACAAGCTTATCGGTGAGCAGATAATAAAAGAGATAAAGTCACGCCTTGGCTTTCTCAAAAGCGTTGGACTTGAATATCTCACCCTGTCACGTTCCGCAGGTACTCTCTCAGGCGGTGAGAGCCAGCGTATAAGGCTTGCAACGCAGATAGGCTCTTCACTGGTGGGCGTGCTGTATATCCTTGACGAGCCGTCTATCGGCCTGCATCAGCGTGACAATGACAAGCTTATCGCAACCTTAAAAAGGCTTCGTGACCTAGGCAACACTCTCATAGTGGTCGAGCATGACGAGGACACAATGCGTGCGGCAGATTTCGTGGTTGATGTTGGACCAGGAGCAGGCATTCACGGCGGCGAGATAGTCTGTGCAGGAACTGTTGACGATATAATGAAGTGCAAGCGTTCTATCACAGGACAGTATCTCAGCGGTGCAAAGAAAATACCTGTCCCTGAAAAACGCAGACAGGGCAACGGCAAGTATCTGAAAGTCATCGGTGCGACACAGAACAATCTGAAAAACATAGATGTTGAGATACCTCTTGGCACTTTCACCTGCGTAACAGGTGTGTCAGGCTCAGGCAAATCATCGCTTGTGAACGAGATAATCTATAAGGAGCTTGCGGGCAGATTAAACCGTGCGAAGATACGCTCTGGAGCATTCAAGGAAATGCAGGGGATAGAGCATCTTGATAAGGTAATAGATATCGACCAGTCGCCTATCGGCAGAACGCCAAGGTCTAATCCTGCCACCTATACAGGCGTTTTCACTGATATCAGAGAACTTTTCGCTCAGACCGCTGATGCAAAGATGAAAGGCTACGGTGCAGGACGTTTCTCATTCAACGTCAAAGGCGGAAGATGTGAAGCCTGCGAGGGCGACGGAATAATCAAGATAGAAATGCACTTTTTGCCTGACGTGTATGTGCCATGTGAAGTCTGCGGTGGTATGAGATACAACCGTGAAACGCTGGAAGTTAGATATAAGGGCAAGAACATCTATGACGTGCTTGAAATGACAGTGGAAGAGGGCGTTGAGTTTTTCAGTGCTATCCCTAAAATAAGCCGTAAGCTTGAAACACTGTATGAAGTTGGTCTTGGATATGTGAAGATAGGGCAGGCGGCTACAACGCTTTCAGGCGGTGAAGCACAGAGAGTCAAGCTTGCAACAGAGCTTTCAAAAAGAGCCACAGGCAGAACTATATATATCCTAGACGAGCCGACTACAGGACTTCATACTGCTGACGTGCATAAGCTTATAGAGGTATTGCAGAAGCTTGCAGACGGGGGAAATACAGTGCTTGTTATCGAGCATAATCTTGATGTAATAAAGACCGCAGACCATATCATAGACTTAGGCCCTGAGGGTGGCGACGGCGGCGGAACTATCGTTTGCACAGGCACGCCTGAGGAAATTGCGGCTTGCGACAGGTCTTATACGGGACAGTATTTGAGGAAGATGCTGTAACAAATGAGGAATGAGGAGTGAGGAATGAGGAATTGGCATAGCTGACCCTTGTGGCTCTTCAGTACAAAGTAAATGTATGCACCGAGTTTATTCTGCTATGTAGTGCAGAGGGGTGCAGAAATGAAACTACCAAACAAAAAATAATCAGAGCGGTGTCGAGAAATAAAACTCACACCGCTTTTTCTGTTATCATAAAAGCACCAGCAAAGAGCGTAGCGATTTTGCGGCAGTAGAACCTTTCCCGAATAATCTGTAGGGGCGAACAGCGTTCGCCCGTGCTCAGAACTTGTACAAATTCAGAACTGTAGGGGAGTTTTTTACGTTTGCCAAACAGCGTAATAATCAGGGTTTATTTCTTCGACGGGCGAACAGTGTTCGCACCTACACATTATTTTAGCAAATACCGAATATAAATATCTCGGTGATGAACTTGTTTAAAATAAAGATAAAAAATACCACCTACGGCGTGTCGTTCAGTTTCTTTTTCGTCGTCGCACTTGTGTCTGTCTGCTCAGGTACGCAGGCGGATATGCTCTTTGTTACGCTTATGAGCTGCGCACTCCACGAACTGGGTCACCTCGTACTCATGACCGCTTTCGGAAGCTCACCGCAAGAAATTGTTGTCTATGGAGGCGGTATCCGCATTACTCCTGATAATAAACAGCTGTCTAAATACCACGATCTTGCTGTGCTTTTCGCAGGGTCTGTCGTGAACTTTATGCTCTGCCTGCTGTCATATATGGCAAGTGGTGGTGGCTTTTTCTGTCAGGTGAATTTTCTGCTTGGTGTGCTAAACCTACTGCCATTTCGCTATTTTGACGGTGGCAGGATACTCGCCTTGCTTGCCAATGGCAAGGTCTGCGAGTTTTTCAGAGCTGTGTTTATACTACTCTCAGCGGTGGCTATGATACATATGATACTCCACGGCACTGTGAGCGTTTCTTTTGCCGCAACTTTCTGCTTTATCGTCCTCTCCGAAGTCATATATTAACACTTTGCTTATTGTTTTTGTAATAAATTTTTGGTATAATGATATGAAATGCTTATGTATCTGTAGGGGCGAACAGTGTTCGCCCATTTAGTGCTTGAATGCTTGTTATGTACATTCAATATCGGAGGATAAAACTTTGGAAGAACTGAAAAAGAAAATAGAAAAGCTGTTGCTTAAAGTGCAGCGTCCGTCAAGGTATATCGGCGGCGAGGTGGGCAGCGTTGTAAAGGATAAGGATAAGGTGGACGTGCGGTTTGCTTTCTGTTTTCCTGATACTTATGAGGTGGGTATGTCACACCTTGGCATGAAGATACTTTATGGTCTGAAAAATGCCCGTGAAAATTGGTGGTGCGAGCGTGTTTTCATGCCTGAGGAGGACTACAACAAGCTTATGCGAGAGAACGATATCCCTCTTTACGCACTGGAGAGCCTTGACCCTATAAAGGATTTTGACTTCATCGGCTTTACGCTCATGTATGAGCTTTCTTATAATAATGTGCTTGAAATGCTCGACCTTGCAGGTGTGCCAGTGCTTGCTAAGGACAGAACTGAGCTTACACCACTTGTTATCGCAGGCGGTCCGTGTGCCTGCAATCCTGAGCCTATGGCTGACTTTTTCGACCTGTTCATTCTTGGCGAGGGCGAAGAGGTCAACGTGGAGCTTCTTGAACTTTACGAGAGAATGAAACCATTAAAGCCTACTAAGCAGGAGTTTCTAAGAGAAGCCGCAAAGCTTGAGGGCGTTTATGTTCCGTCTTTCTATGACGTTGATTACAATGAGGACGGTACTGTGAAGTCTATCACGCCAAACGTCCCTGAGGCACCTGCTAGGGTCAAAAAGCGTGTTATAAAGGATTTTGATAAGGTATATTACCCTGAGGGCTTTGTTGTGCCGTTTACTCAGATAGTCCATGACAGAGCGGTGGTTGAGGTACTGAGAGGGTGCATAAGAGGCTGTCGATTCTGTCAGGCAGGCTTTATCTACCGACCTTTCAGAGAGAAAAGCATCGACACCATAAAGGACGAAACTAAGTCCCTTTGTGAGCAGACAGGCTATGAGGAGGTGTCCTTGTCGTCTTTGTCTACGAGCGATTACACTGAGATAAACAAGCTTTTGGAAAATCTTGTGGAATACACCGACGGAGAGCAGATAAACCTTTCACTGCCTTCGCTGCGAATAGACAATTTCAGTGAAGAGCTTTTGGAGAAAATAAAGTCCGTACGAAAAAGCGGTCTGACCTTTGCTCCTGAGGCAGGCACACAACGGCTTCGTGACGTCATAAACAAAAACATAACCGAAGAGGAGATAATGCGTACCTGCCGAACGGCTTTCGAGGGCGGATACAGCACTGTAAAGCTTTATTTCATGCTTGGTCTTCCAGAGGAAACGCTGGAGGACGTTGAGGGTATCGCAAAGCTTGCGCAGAAAGTCCTTGACCTTTATTACGAAACACCAAAAGAAAAGCGTGGCAAGAACGTGCAGATATCAGTGTCTACAGCCACATTCGTGCCAAAGCCTTTCACGCCTTTCGAGTTTGAACCACAGGCAACTCCCGAGGAGATAAAAGAGAAACAGGAACACCTTTTCAAGAGTCTTACAAGCCGCAAGATACGCCTTAGCACTCACCAATCCTATACATCTATATTGGAAGCGGTTCTTGCAAGGGGTGACAGACGTCTTGGTAAGGCGATATACACCGCATGGAAAAAGGGTTGCTATCTTGACGGCTGGGACGAGCATTTCAAGGCTGACAAGTGGCAGGAAGCATTTGAGGAGTGCGGGCTTGATACAAGCTTCTATGCTCACCGCAGACGTTCTTATGACGAGATAGCGCCGTGGTCGCACCTTGACTATCTTGTGAGCCATGAGTTTTTCGTTCGTGAGAACAAGAAAGCACATCAGGCAGTGACTACACGAAACTGCAAAGAGGGCTGTTCAGGCTGTGGCATAAAATGCGAATACGGAGGTGTTTACTGTGGCAAACGCTGAGCCGAAGAATGTAAATCTCCGTTTGGAGAGATTTGAATACAGAGCGGTATTTTCAAAAACAGGCAGGGCGAAATACATTTCTCATCTTGACCTCATGAGAGCCTTTCAGCGAGTGTTCAAAAGGGCGCACCTGCCAATATGGCACACTCAGGGTTTCAATCCTCATGTGTATATAATGTTCCCACTTGCATTGCCCCTTGGCACTGACAGCAGGGTAGAGATAATGGACTTTGCTCTCACTGAGGATATCCCATACAACGAGGTCTTGGAGCGAATGAATGCACAAACGCCTGTTGGGCTTGAGATAGTGAGCGTTTCAAAGCCTGAGCATAAGCATACCGATATTACAGCGGCGGAGTATGTGGCAAGGCTGAAAACGGATAAGAGCGTACATGAAGTGGCGGAGCTTTTCGGCAAGTTCATAGCACTTGACAAGATAGAGATAGAAAAGCGAACCAAGAAAAAGACTATCAATCTTGTGGATATAAAGCCACATATCACAGTGCTTGACAGCAAAGAGCTAGAGGACAGCTTTGAGGTGACATTAAAGCTGCCCTGCGGAAGCTCCTTCAATCTTAATGTGAACGTAGTCATAGACACGTTCTGTGAGCGTTATGGTATAGAAATATCGGAAATTTATACAGAACGTACAAAAATACTCATGACAAATGGCGAAAATTTTATATAAATATCCTTGCAAAAGGTTTTGAGATGTGGTATAATATTAAAGCATTTGAATTACCGTCGGTTCTTCCGACGAGAGTTAATGCCACGCCTTTGAACGAAAGGCACGACATTAAAGCGGGCAGTCCTCTGGCTTTGCAGCGATAGCTGCCATAAAGCGAATGAATGTCTGAAAATATTAAGGAGGAATTTAAAGTGGACGCTTTAAAGCAGATTTCTAATTCAAGCCTTAAATCCGAGGCACCTGTTATCAATGTTGGTGATACAGTAAAGGTACACGTAAGAATTACAGAGGGTGACAAGTCCAGAATCCAGGTATTCGAGGGCACAGTTATCGCTAAGAAGCACGGTGGAATACACGAGACATTCACAGTTCGTAGAGTAGCTCACGGCTGTGGAATCGAGAGAGTTTTCCCTGTTCATTCACCTGTAGTTGAAAAGGTAGAGGTTGTACGCAGCGGTAAGGTTCGCCGTGCTAAGCTCTATTATCTCCGTGACAGAGTTGGTAAGGCAGCTAAGGTCAAGGAAGCTATCAGATAATTCTTTCTATAAAAACGAGTCGGCTTTGGTCGGCTCTTTTTTTTATATCCACGACTGAGTTGTTCGCACGATATACGGTAGGGGCGAACAGCGTTCGCCTGCATATATCGCCCGACAATTTTATGATATTCGTACATTCGTTATATTTTCACAAACCATGTAGGGCGTCGTCCCCTACAGTTCTGAATTTGTACAAGTTCTGAGCATGGGCGAACACTGTTTGCCCCTACAGATTATTTGGGATAGTTTGTCTTGCCGCAAAATCACATGACATTTCACCGTCACATCGCACAAAATATCAGCACTTGATTTGTGCAAACAAATGATTTATATTTTAATTTGGCAACAT
>OHKH01000913.1_pt1 | contig 10011 bp, 8 predicted proteins | sample 1568831 | NCBI WGS metagenome assembly OHKH01 (sample SAMEA3879581, study PRJEB24766) | human gut metagenome | biome: human-associated habitat; feature: feces | place: USA | collected 1985/1987
ATCCACGAGGGCAAGGAGCCCGTGGCGTTCGACCACGACTGCCGCGAGGGTATCTGCGGTATGTGCTCGCTGCACATCGACGGCCGTGCGCACGGCCCGGGCGACGGCGCCACGACCTGCCAGATTTACATGCGCCGTTTCAAAGACGGGGCGACGATCGTCATCGAGCCCTGGCGTTCGGCGGCTTTCCCCGTAATCAAGGACCTCGTGGTGGATCGCAGTGCCTACGATAAGATTCTTCAGGCCGGCGGCTTCATCTCGGTCCGTACGAATGCCGTGCAGGATGCCAACAACATTCCCATCCCGAAGGCCGATGCCGACGTTGCGATGGATGCCGCTGCCTGCATCGGTTGCGGTGCCTGCGCTGCGACCTGTAAGAACGGCTCGGCGATGCTTTTCGTCGCCGCCCGTGTGTCGTCGCTCGCGAAACTGCCGCAGGGACGTGTCGAGGGTGCCCGCCGCGCCAAGGCGATGGTGGCCAAGATGGACGAACTGGGCTTCGGTAACTGTACCAATACGGGAGCTTGCCAGGCCGAGTGTCCGAAGATGATTTCGATTTCGCACATCGCCCGTCTGAACCGGGAGTTCCTCTCGGCGAAGTTCGAGGACTAATCGTTTGAAGAATAGATGCAAACAAGCCCGGAGCGAAACTCCGGGCTTGTTTGCGTATGGCGGGATCCGAAACTCGCCGAAATTGCGGGGCTGCGGCTGATTTACGCTGTTCGCCTTTCCGGTCGTTGCAGCAAGGAGGCCCGCCGGGAGATTGCCGGCTGGCGATTCGGCCGGATTCGAGGTCGGGGTTGAAAATATGGGGCATAACGACCTTTATGCCCCATTCCGAACCGGTCGTTGTCGCCGCCGGAGCCGAGAATCTGTTTTCCTTCCTACTTTTTTATGTAGCTCTTCAACGCTTCGACGTACTCCTCGAAAGCATCCACGCCTGTCGGGGTAATGCGGCAGAGCGTGCGGGGTATTTTTCCCCGAAAGGTCTTTTCGACCGTGATGTAGCCGGCTTTTTGCAGTTTGTCGATCTGTACGCTCAGGTTGCCCGCCGAAGCTCCCGTCTGTTCCCGGATGAAAACGAAGTCGGCCTCTTCGACCCCGAGGAGGATCGACATTACCGCCAGGCGCAGTTCCGAGTGCAGCAGGGGATTCAGTTCCTTGAACATCTTTTGTGCGATTGGTAGTTGATGATATGTCCCGGGACGACCATCATGATGAAAAATACGCCGGCAAAGATAAGGATTTCGTTGTTCAGGAGTCCGGCGGTTATCTCAATTCCGTCAGAAGTTGCGATTTTTTTCAGGAAATAGTCGTATAAAGGGAAGAGGACTGAAAGAGCCATACAGGTAAGTCCTGCGACGATGTATATTTTCGAACGAACGATCATTCCGGTTGTTGCCGTTGCCGTAGCCATCACCAGTGTAATGAGTTCGAAAAGACTGTGTCGGTAGGAGAGTCCGTGAAATAGCGAAAAGAGGAAGATCGGAATCAATGATAATGAGGATACTAACCAGACCTTGCCGACGATGCGGTCGATCTCTGTGCGGGGCTCCGTCGGCTTCTTGTCCGGGAACAGCCGCATCAGCAGACAGCCGATGATGGGAATGAGAAACCAGGTGAAGCACCAGGCGGGATGGCATCCGGCGATGTTGAACCAGTAATTGAGCAGGGCGATCCCGACGGTCGTATAGCCCCATACGAGGAACGGGCGTCCCGCATGGTTTTCCAGCCGGTTGCGGGTGTTTTGAATCATGCGCGAGATGAGTTCCATACTCTCTCGTGCGTCTAATTTTCTCTCTTCCATACGCAGTGAGTTTTGATGATTATATATTTTAGCATGCCGCTTTTTTCTTTGCAGATTCGGGTATCCGTTCGTTGGCAGCCGTTTTTGACTGTGTTTACAAGGCATCCCTCGCCCCGAATGATTTCGGGCTGTTGTCCGACCGTATCGGAAATCGAGTTTTTTCGTGCGGTCCGACCGTCGGCGGATCACTCCGCATCGTCATCGTCCGAGAGTTTTGTCAGGTGGAATATCAGATCCAGAATAAGACCGAGCCCCCAGCCTGCCATGACCCACAGCACCCACCAATAGTGGGGCGTCGTGAGGGCATTGACTCCGGCCAGAAATGCACAAATTACTGCGTATGTTATCCATTCCCGGATGAGCCGGCGCTTTCTGCGTGCGGCTTTCGCATCGATTTTTCGAGTTGTTTCCATAGCTTTCGGTTTTTGTTGGTATTACAAATATAAACTACTTTATTTTATAAACCAAATAAAATGCCTGAAAAATTGAAATTTTACGATGATTCGGGGCAGGGGGCGTTGAGGATGAAATGTACGGGGTAGGCCGAAAGGCTTTACCGAGATCTGTTAAATTATGGTATTATATGCGACCGTTTTTTTTGAATTCGGCGGTAGCCGCAATTTTGCGGGCCGTTATTCGATGCCGGGTTCACCCTGAACTTTTTTCTTGGGAGGGCGCGAGAAACGTCCGAGCATTGTCGGTCAGATTCGGATCGGAGGGCAGTATATTGATTGAGATATATCTTTCGTGGCCCTTTATTCGACGGTTGCAGCGTCGAATCCGAAGGGACGTTTATTCGCAGGCTTGTGGCCGCGTTTATAATTCGCCCCTTGCCTGCATCCTTTTCCCGGAGGGGATTTGGGGTGCTGTGCTTTCGAAGAGGTACATTAATATATAATCGCGTCGCATGCTTTATCCGAGCAGGATCAGGCTGAGGGCCATGATCGCCATGCCGCTCATCACGCCGTAGATCGAGATGTGGGCTTCGCCGTATTCGCGGGCGGCCGGCAGCAGTTCGTCGATTGAGATGAAAACCATGATTCCGGCGACGCCTGCCAGGATGCAGCCCATCATGACGGGAGACATGAACGGCATGAGGATAAAATAGGCGAGCAGGGCGCCGACCGGCTCTGCCAAACCCGATAGGAGCGAATAGCGGAAGGCTTTCATCCGGTCGCCGGTGGCGTAAAAGACGGGGATCGAAACCGCGATACCTTCGGGTATGTTGTGTATGGCGATGGCGACGGCGATGGCGATACCCAGCGTGGGATTTTCGACGGCGGTGGCGAAGGTGGCGATGCCTTCCGGGAAGTTGTGGATGCCGATAGCCAGGGCGGTCATCAGTCCCATGCGCATCAGTTTGGCATTTTTCGGTTTTTTCTCCAGCTCTTCGATCATATGGGCTTCGTGCGGGTTCTCGACCGAAGGCACCAGCCGGTCGATGACGCCGATCAGCAGTACGCCGCCGAAAAAGGCCAGGGTCGTAATACCCATCCCGGTTTGGGGGCCGTAGATGGCTCCGATAGCCTCCCGTGCCTGTTGGAACAGTTCGACGAACGAAACGTAGATCATCACGCCGCCCGACAGTCCCAACGAGAACGAAAGCAGTCGCTTGTTGGTACGGTGGGCGAAAAGGGCTATCGTGCTGCCGATACCGGTTGCCAGGCCGGCGCCGAGGGTGAGCATCAGGGGTACAAAAAGAGTGTGAGCCATCTCGAATACTGTTTTTCAGTTGGTCTTTGCAAAGATAGTGCAAGCCGAAAGCTGTGTCAAATTTATTTGGATGCAACCGAGGCGCCGCCTGTTTTCTGTAAAGATCGTGCACGCGGAAGCCGTTCGGTTTTGTCGGAAGCGGCCAGGGGCTGCCTATTTGCCGTAAAGTTAGTGAATTTTATCCTTTCTTTGCCGGAGAACATCGAATAAGGAGTGTGCGTTGTGTGAAAATCCCGTCGTATGGCGATCGATTCACTACTTTCGGCAGGAGAAGATCACTATTCCCGGCGAGTCGCGTGTTTTCCCGATCCGGTCTTTTTTTGCGGCGCTTGAAAATATCGAGCGCAGTGCACGATGAAATTATTCTTGAAGAAATTTTATTTAATTTGTTGATAAGTAGTGTTATATGTATTTTTAGGGTGGAAGTGGACGATATTTTTCGGAAAAGATGGTGCGAATGGTGTAATAATTGTTACCTTTACCCAATAAACAAGGCAGGTTCATTCTGATCTTTATCTTCTTTGCATTTTCCCGGACCTATATCCCGTCCGGATTTTTCCATCGTTGAAATCGACCTTTGTAAACTTTCTTTGTTTAGGCAATTTCGCTTGAGTATGTCTGTCGCAGGCAGAAGAGAGCCGTTGCCGGGTTTTAACGATGTCCCGAAATTGAGATTATTTTTTTACTTGCATACGCCCGTTCTGACCGCCCTTTTTCAGCGTGGTTCGGGCAGATTGCGCTGTCGGGGAACAAGGTGTGCGTGACTGCGGTTTCGACCGGGAACAGGAAACTTCCTCGCTTCCGTTTTTCCGCTTCCGCACCGGATGCCTCCGCGACAGATGAAAACTCCGTCGTACGACGGAATTATACGATGATTATGACATTTAACGAATTGAAAATTACCGACCCTATTTTGAAGGCGATCGGTGAAAAAGGATACCTGGCTCCTACGCCCATTCAACAAAAGGGTATTCCCGTGGCGCTCGATGGGCGCGATATGCTGGGCATCGCCCAGACCGGGACGGGTAAGACGGCGGCGTTCGCCATTCCGATCCTGCAGCATTTGAGCAGTGGGATGCAGGCAGAGCCGACCGACGTGCCGCGCCGCAACCGGCGGGGGCGGAATCATGGTCGGGAATACGGAGTGCGGCCGATCCGGGCCCTGATCCTGACCCCTACCCGGGAGTTGGCCGTGCAGATCGGCGACAGTTTTTCGGATTACGGAAAATATGTCGGTCTGAAGCATCTGACGATTTTCGGCGGTGTGAAACAAGGCCCGCAGGTCGAGGCGCTTCGTGGCGGCGTGGATATTCTGATAGCTACGCCGGGGCGCCTGCACGATCTGATCGGACAGGGGTTCGTCGAACTCGACGCGATTACGCATTTCGTGCTGGACGAAGCCGACCGGATGCTCGACATGGGATTCGTCGCCGACATCAAACGTCTGCTGCCGCTGCTGCCGAAGTCGCGTCAGACCCTCTTTTTTTCGGCGACGATGCCTGCGGACATCGTGGCGCTCTCGAAAAGTATGCTGACCGACCCCGTGCGGGTGGAGGTGACTCCGGTTTCGTCGGCGGTGGCTGCGATCGATCAGCGGGTCTATTTCGTGGAGAAGCCGGAGAAGAAGAAACTGCTCGTATCTCTGCTCCGCGAGGAGGATAAGTCCGTTCTCGTCTTCTCCCGCACCAAACACGGAGCGGACAATATTTCGCGTCTGCTCTCCAAGTCGGGTATTCGAAGCGAGGCGATTCACGGCAACAAGTCGCAGAATCACCGCCAGCGCGTACTCACGGATTTCAAGTCCGGCAAGATCCGGGTGATGGTCGCTACGGACATCGCTGCCCGTGGCATCGACATCCGGGAACTGGAGATCGTCATCAATTACGATCTGCCGGATGTGCCGGAAACGTACGTACACCGTATCGGCCGCACCGGTCGTGCCGGACATTCCGGAACCGCCCTTACGTTCTGCACCCCGGACGAGCGGCCGCTCATGAAAGACATACAGCGGCTGACAGGCAAAAAACTCAATGCGGAAACATACCGTGCATAATAATCTTTAAGTTGAATTTAATGGCAAAATCGCAAACATTCGGAAAAAGAGAGAACGAAAAGAAAAAGCAGGCCAAGCGCTTCGAAAAACAGAAACGCAGGGAAGAACGCCAGGCCGGAGGAAGCTCCTCGCTCGACGATATGATCGCCTATGTGGACGAGAACGGGAATATTACCGACACTCCGCCCCAGCTGCGGCCGAAAGTCGAGATCCAGCTCGAGGATATCGTGATAGCCACGCCTAAAAAGGAAGATATTGCGGCCGAACCGCTGAAAGGGCGTGTCGAGTATTTCAATACCGAGAAGGGGTACGGGTTTATCAAGGACCTGGCTTCGACGGAAAAATATTTTTTCCATATATCTTCGGCTCCCGAAGGGATCGGCGAGGGGCGGATTGTCCTTTTCGAACTCATGCGGGGTACACGCGGTATGAATGCGGTGAAAATCGCATTTGCGCAATAAACATTTATCCACAGTCAAAATAGAAAAAAATGAACATTTACGTATCGAATTTGAACTTCCGCACCCGGGGCGAGAGTTTGCAGACTTTATTCGGGGAGTACGGAGAAGTATCTTCCGCCAACATCATCACCGACCGCGAAACCGGCCGCTCGCGCGGCTTCGGTTTCGTCGAAATGCCGGACGAGTCGGCCGCACGGAACGCGATTAACGCGCTGAACGGTTTCGAGCTCGACGAGCGGGCTATCAACGTCAATGAGGCCCGTCCGAAGACCGAGCGCAGCGACCGGGGTGGTTACGGCTCCAATCAGGGCGGCGGTTACGGGCGCAACCGGTATTGATTCGGATCGGCCGGAAAGAGCGGGGAGGAGCGTTGAACGCCCCTCCCCGCTCTTCGATAAGGCCGTGCTTTTTCCGGTGGGGGATGGGGGCGGAGGTTTCCGGAGGAACGCTCGATGGCCGTCCGGTCGGGTGGACGGGCGTCGGAGCGCGGACCGAAACTTCTGCCGGGGCGTATCGTTCTGTCGTTGCAGGATGCCGGCGAAATTTTTTGGCCGGGTTATCTTGCCGAAACCGTAAATTATGCTTACCTTTGCCCCTGATAACACCGGAACCCGATCAAGCCAATGTTTAGTTTCATACCGAACGCATTTCAGGAGGCCCAGTACGTACGGCGCCGTCATTTCCGGGGTAATCATTCGGAAAATATTTCCAATTTTTATTATAATTTTTCCAAGTTATTAGGGTAGCTGTCCAAGTTGCCCTATTTTTTTGTGCACCCGCTGCGGCGAGGTGCGAAACGGTACAGCAAAATGAAGACGATTCTCAAAGGTGCGAAGTTCTATCGGGACGGAAGGTTCGAAACGGGCGATCTGGCGATCGAAGACGGTAAAATCGTTGCTATAGGCGGTCGGGTCGCGCTTGAGGCGGACGACCGGGCAGTCGATTTGACGGGTTGTCATGTATTGCCGGGATTGGTCGATGTGCATGTCCACCTGCGCGAACCGGGTTTTTCGGAGAAAGAGACCATTGCGACGGGTACGGCTGCCGCCGCGCACGGAGGTTATACCACCGTTTGTCCGATGCCGAATCTCAATCCGGCGCCCGATTCGCCGGAGCATCTGGAAGCGGAGCTGGCTCTGATCCGCCGCGATGCGGTCGTTCGGGTGCTGCCTTACGGTTCCATTACGCGGGGACAGAAGGGACGCGGGGAGCTGGTCGATTTCGGGGCTCTGGCCGGAGAGGTCGTGGGCTTCTCGGACGACGGACGGGGGGTGCAGGGCGAGGAGCTGATGGCCGAAGCCATGCGTCGCGCCGCAGCGGTCGGCAAGCCGATCGTGGCCCATTGCGAAGTCGATGAATTGCTGAAAGGAGGGTATATCCACGACGGTGTTTATTGCCGCGAGCACGGGCACAAGGGTATCTGCTCCGAGAGCGAGTGGCGGCAGGTGGAGCGCGATATAAAATTGGCAGCCGAAACCGGATGTCAGTATCATGTCTGCCACGTTTCGACCAAGGAGAGCGTCGAGCTGATTCGCCGGGCGAAGGCCGCCGGGTTGAAAGTCAGCGGCGAAACGGCTCCGCACTACCTGCTGCTCTGCGACGAGGATTTGCAGGAGGACGGTCGTTTCAAGATGAATCCGCCGCTGCGGGGACGTGAAGACCGCGAAGCCCTGCGGCAGGCCGTCGCCGACGGGACGATCGAGGTGATTGCTACGGATCATGCGCCTCACACCGCCGAACAGAAATCGCGCGGACTGGCCGGCAGCGCGATGGGTATCGTGGGGTTGGAGTGTGCTTTCCCGCTGTTATATAAATATATGGTGTTGCCGGGCATTATCACGCTCGAAAAGCTGATCGCGCTGATGGCTGTCAATCCCCGCCGGATATTCGGCCTGGGCGGCGGGCTGCATGTCGGCGACCAGGCCGACTTTACGGTGCTGGATCTCGATGCACGGTACAGGGTCGACCCTGCGACGTTCCTTTCGATGGGCCGGGCGACTCCGTTTGCGGGCTGGGAAGTACAGGGCCGTGCGGCGATGACCGTCGTGGGCGGCAGGGAAGTGTTTACGGACGAAGTGATGAAAACCAATAGATAAGAATGAAACCATTTACGAAGAAAATTGTTCTGGAAAACGGCCGGGAGTTCTACGGTTACGGCTTCGGTGCCGACCGAGAGGCTATCAACGAGATCGTCTTCAATACCTCGATGGTGGGGTATCAGGAGATCATGTCAGACCCCTCCTACACGGATCAGATGGTCGTGATGACCTATCCGCTCATCGGAAACTACGGTATGACCGACGAGGATTACGAAACGAAGAACCCGACCATCGGCGGTATGATCGTGCGCGAGTATAACGACTCGCCGTCGAATTTCCGGTATACGAAAACCTTGAACGAGGTGTTCGAGGAGTACGGCATCCCGGCGATCTGGGGCGTAGATACCCGCACGCTGACGCGCATTATCCGCAACGAGGGCAGCCAGAAGGTCATCGTCACCGATGCCGCCACGCCCCGTGAGGAAGCGATGCGCAAGCTCGCCGAGTATCGCCTGCCGCACGATATGGTTTCACGTGTGAGCTGCAAAAAACGCTGGATGTCGCGCGTTCCCAACCACAAGTACGACGTGGTGGCCGTCGACTGCGGTATCAAGCACAATATCATCCGCCAGCTCAACCGCGTGGGCTGCAACGTGACCATCGTGCCCTACGACTCGACGGTCGAGGAGATCATGGCCTTCCATCCCGACGGCATCGTGCTGTCGAACGGCCCCGGCAACCCCGAGGATGTGACGCCGGTGATCGGGCTGGTCAGGCAACTGCGCGGCAAACTGCCGATTTTCGGCATCTGCATGGGGCACCAGCTCATATCGCTCGCCTATGGCGCCAAGACCGTGAAGATGAAGTTCGGCCACCGCGGCGGAAACCACCCCGTGAAAAACCTGGAGACGGGACGGATCGAGATCACGAGCCAGAACCACAGCTATGCCGTGGACATCGACTCGCTGGCCGCCACCGACCTCAGGCTGACGCACATAAACCTGCTCGACGGCACGGCCGAAGGCGTGGAGTGCGCCAGGGACGGTGTCTTTTCGATGCAGTACCACCCCGAGAGTGCCTCGGGCCCGCAGGATAGCGGCTATTTGTTCAAGAAGTTTACCAAAATAATGGAGGAGCGTAAAAATGCCTAAGAGAAAAGATATAAACAAGGTAATGGTCATCGGTTCCGGCCCGATTGTCATCGGCCAGGCCGCGGAATTCGATTATGCGGGTACGCAGGCGTGCCTCGCACTCAAGGAGGAGGGATACGAGGTAATTCTGGTGAATTCCAACCCTGCGACGATCATGACCGATACGCATATCGCAGACAAGGTCTACATGGAACCCCTGACGCTCGAATACGTGGCCAAGATCATCCGTTTCGAGCGTCCCGACGCCATCGTGCCGGGGCTGGGCGGCCAGACGGGTCTGAACCTGGCCGTGCAGCTGGCCCGCAAAGGCATCCTGAAGGAGTGCCAGGTCGAGATTCTGGGTACCTCGTTCGAGTCGATCGAACGCGCCGAAGACCGCGAACTTTTCAAGGAGCTGTGCGAGTCACTGGGCGAACCGGTGATCGAATCGAAGATCGCCATGTCGATCGAGGAGGCCGTGGAGGTCGCCGCCCAGATCGGTTATCCCGTCGTGCTGCGTCCCGCCTATACGCTGGGCGGTACGGGCGGCGGGTTCGTCGACAACGAGGAGCAGCTGCGCGAAATGATGCGCCACGCCCTGTTCCTCTCTCCCGTGCACCAGGTGCTCGTCGAGAAGAGCATCAAGGGCTACAAGGAGATCGAGTACGAGGTGATCCGCGACAGCAACGACACGGCCATCGCCATCTGCAACATGGAGAATATCGATCCCGTAGGCGTGCACACGGGCGATTCGATCGTCGTGGCCCCGAGCCAGACGCTCACCAACCGCGAGTACCAGATGCTGCGC